>PVMS01107845.1_pt1 | contig 12773 bp, 10 predicted proteins | sample 1853461 | NCBI WGS metagenome assembly PVMS01 (sample SAMN08582032, study PRJNA380276) | Marine sediment metagenome, whole genome shotgun sequencing project. | isolation source: ocean sediment barecode stripped | collected 2017 | reverse complement strand
TAGAATAATGGGAACAATAGAACAATAGAGCAATAGAACAATAGAGCAATAGAGTAATGATTTGTGATTTCATCTGTCTGCCGGAGCAGCTATGTTAAAAGCGCAGTGATGTTGCCCCCATGCCTTCGGCGTGACAGGGAGATAATTTTCCCAATCGAAAGGGCATACTGAGGGTAAGCAGAGTTATCTTTTTTTAATATAGTACGCTAATCTGTGCCTGAAAGAGACTAAAAACTAAACACTTAAAACTCAAAACTTTTTTAATTAATTTTGCCTGCCCTATAAATACAGAATAAATGACACTGTCATCAAAATACCAACCAAAGCTGGTTGAAGATAAATGGTATCAATATTGGACAGAACGTGGATTTTTTAAATCTACCCCAAACCCAAACAAGGAACCCTATTCCATTGTAATACCCCCTCCCAATGTTACCGGAGTACTGCACATGGGCCACATGTTAAATAATACCATACAGGATGTTTTGATTAGGAAAGCCCGGATGGAGGGGAAAGAAGCATGCTGGGTGCCGGGCACAGACCATGCCTCTATTGCCACGGAAGCCAAAGTTGTGGCGATGCTAAAAGAACAAGGCATTGAAAAAAGTCAGATATCCAGAGATGAGTTCATAAAGCATGCCTGGGACTGGACCAACAAGTACGGCGGGATAATTTTGAAGCAACTTAAAAAACTTGGAGCCTCCTGTGATTGGGACAGAACCAGTTTTACTATGAATGACCAGTACTACCAAGACGTGATCAAGGTTTTCGTGGACCTTTACCGTAAAGGTTGGATCTACAGGGGTGTAAGAATGGTCAACTGGGACCCTCAGGGAATGACCGCACTATCTGATGAAGAAGTAATCCATAGGGAAGTGGAATCCAACTTGTATTTTGTGAAATATTTTTTGGAAGGGGGAGATGAAACCATCACCATCGCCACTACCCGTCCGGAAACTATTTTAGGGGATACCGCGGTTTGTATCAACCCCAATGATGAAAGATATGATCACATCAAAGGAAAAAAGGCCATAGTTCCCTTGATAAATAGAGTAGTGCCAATAATCGAGGATGAATATGTTTCCATGGAGTTTGGCACCGGGTGTTTGAAGATCACTCCCGCACATGACTTGAATGACTACGAACTAGGAGTGAAACATCATTTGAAAAGCATTGACATACTAAACGATGATGGGACGTTAAATGAACGTGCCCAACGATATGTTGGAAAAGACCGGTTTAAGGCCCGTGAATTGATTATTGAAGACCTGGAAAAAGCCGGCCAATTGGAAAAGGTGGAAGATTATGTAAACAGTATTGGTTTTTCAGAAAGAACCAACGCTATTGTTGAGCCCAAGTTGTCCATACAATGGTTTATGAATATGGAAAAATTGTCTAAACCTGCTTTGGAGCATGTACTAAACCAAGATATTAAATTCTATCCTTCAAAATTCGTGAATACTTATCGCCATTGGATGGAAAACATCAGAGATTGGTGTATCTCAAGGCAATTATGGTGGGGACATCGCATCCCGGCATATTATCTCCCAGATGGGTCCTTTGTAGTTGCAGAAAATCTGAAAGAGGCACTGAAATTAGCCAGGGAAAAAGACCAGAGTATAACGGAAAATGACCTACGGCAAGATGAAGATGTATTGGATACCTGGGCTTCAAGCTGGTTATGGCCTATTGCGGTGTTCAACGGCATTTCAAAACCCCAGAACGAGGAGATTAATTACTACTACCCCACCAGGGATCTGGTCACTGCACCTGAGATCCTGTTCTTTTGGGTAGCTCGAATGATCATGGCCGGCTACGAGTATAGGGAAACTATGCCTTTCAAGAATGTCTATTTAACCGGTATCGTCCGGGACAAAAAAAGGCGTAAAATGTCAAAGTCTTTGGGTAACTCCCCGGATCCTTTGCAATTGATTGCCCAGTATGGTGCCGATGGCGTTAGAACCGGCATGCTTTTTAGCTCTCCTGCCGGCAATGACCTACTGTTTGACGAGAAACTCTGCGAACAAGGTCGCAATTTCGCTAACAAAATCTGGAACGCCCTTAGACTGGTTAAGGGTTGGGAGGTTGTGGCAGGTGATATTCCTGACAATCATCAGGCCATAATGTGGTTTAATAACAAATGTCAACAGTCTATTGAAGAAATTGAAGACCATTTCTCAAAGTTCAGAATTTCTGATGCACTGATCACCATCTACAAGCTGGTCTGGGATGATTTTTGTTCCTGGTATTTAGAAATGATCAAACCTGCCTACCAGCAACCCATCGATAAACAAACATATGACCAAACCATTGGATTTCTGGAGATTCTAATGAAGTTGTTACATCCATTTATGCCCTTTATTACTGAAGAGATTTGGCACGAGCTTCAAGAGCGGGACCAAAATGATTGTGTCACTATTGCCGACTGGCCAAAACCTGGCCCATATAACTCCGACAATTTGAAAAATGTGGAACGGGTATTTGAATTGGTCTCACAGATTAGACATGTACGCAGCCAAACTCAAACCTCACCCCATGAACAGATAGGTTTATTTGCGCGAACAACCCGTGAAGTGCTATATCGACAATATGACATAGCGATTCGAAAACTTGGAAATATCGATGAAATTCAGTTTTGCCAGTCAATCCCGGATATTCCAGGAAGCAAGTTTGTGGTCAGGGAAGATGAATTCTTACTGCTTACACCTCAAAAGTCCGATCCTAAACAGGAAAAAGACTTGCTGGAAAAAGAACTTGAATATACCCGCGGATTCTTGGCTTCAGTCGAAAAAAAGTTAAAAAATAAAAAGTTTGTCGACAATGCTCCAGAACAAGTGGTCACCAATGAACGCAGGAAGAAGGAGGATGCAGCAGCCAAGATCAAAACCCTTGAGGCAAGTCTAAGTAGATTTTAGAATCGGGTTCCAATAAATAAGCTTAGATCTTTACACTTGAGCTTGAATTTTCTACCCAGGTCCGCGTTGGTAATGTTGCCTTTAAACGTATACACTCCCTTCATAAACCAGCGATTTGCAAAAATCATATCCTCGACAGACCCCACCTCAGCAATCTGAAGCAGCACTGGAGTGAAGATATGGCTAAACGCGTTAGTGGCTGTTCGTGCCACCCTCGATGCTATGTTTGGCACACAATAATGGATAACATCAAACGTTCTGAAAACCGGATTGCTATGAGTAGTTAACTTGGAGGTCTCGAAACATCCGCCCTGATCAATACTTACGTCGATTATGATTGATTCCGGTTTCATGGATGCCACCATATCCTCGGTTACAATACAGCGGGTTCTGCCTTTTTCAGCCCGTACCGCTCCAATTACCACATCTGCAGTTTTAAGCGATTCAACAAGTGTAGCCGCGTCGATAGTAGAGGTATAAATCTGATACCCAAGCGCATGTTTGATCCGTCGCAATTTGTATATATGATTGTCAAATACCTGTATCTGAGCTCCCAATCCTAATGCTGCCCGGGCAGCATATTCCGCCACCGTCCCTGCGCCTAGAATAACCACTTTAGTTGGCGGTACTCCGGTAATTCCACCAAGTAAGATTCCTTTGCCGCTATTTACACTACTAAGGTATTCAGTAGCAATCGACATCACCGTACTACCAGCCACTTCACTCATGGCACGGACTACTGGCAACCCACCGACTTTGTCCTCGATATGTTCAATGGCAATCCCGGTAATTCTTTTTTTCGTTTAAAACCTGTAAATAATCAACAGTCCTAGATCCAATCTGGAGGGCAGAAATAAGCGTTTTTCCTGGGACTAAATAGTCAATCTCTTCTGTAGTTGGTGGTTCAATTTTCAGAACAATATCACACTTGAACACTTCCCCGGTGTCATAGCTGATTTTTGCACCGGCTTCGCTGTATTCATGGTCACTGAACTTAGCTTTTACCCCTGCAGTACTCTCAACACTTACCTGATGTCCATTGGCCACCAAAAGCCCGACAGCCTCCGGATTGAGTGATACTCTGTTTTCTTGAACTGACACTTCCTTGGGTATGCCAATAGAAAGAGCGGTAGTCCCACTGGGCACCCTCATCAGGGATTCCTGGGGATAGATACTTTCCTGTTGAGACGGCTTGCCTTTTTCAGATTCAGTCATTCCTTTGTACTGTGATTAGCCTGGCTTCATGGCGTTTAACCTGGATGTTAATGCAAAGATGTCTATCAGGAAGGATGGATGAAATTTTAATGGGCCATTCTATGAAACATATATTTCCTGAATCAAAATATTCGTCACATCCGATATCCAGTGCTTCAGTAACCCTATTTAGCCGATAAAAGTCAAAATGGTAGAAAACTTCATTCTGCAAATTATGGTATTCGTTAATCAACGAAAAGGTGGGACTAGTTACCTGATCTACCACTGCTTTTGCTTCACAAATTGTTTGTATAAGAGTAGTTTTGCCGGCACCCATATCTCCATTAAAGAGCCATATTGTATGGTCTCCGGCTATATCAATTAATTTAGGGACCAGGCAGCGTAAGTGTTGAGGGTCCTTTGCAACGAATTGCACCTCAACCTCCTGATAATTAACCATTCTTCGAAGTTAAGGAAATTATTGGAATTATCATTTCCTCGAGTGATACGCCACCATGCTGAAAAGTATCCCGGTAATAGTTAACATAGTAATTGTAATTATTGGGATAAGCGAAAAAATTATCCTCCGTTGCAAAGACATATGAGGTGCTAACGTTTACTTTGGGTAGATGAATATCCTCCGGTCGTTTAACGGTGAAAATATTCTTGCCATGGTACCCAAGATTTTTACCCTGTTTATATCTCAAATTAGTGTTGGTGTTTTTATCACCCACAATTTTGAATGGTCTTTTTACCCTGATGGTTCCATGATCAGTGGTAATGATCATTTTTGCCCCTTTCTCCGAAATCCTTTTCATAGTTTCCAACAAAGAGGAATGGATAAACCAGGAATTAGTAATAGATCGATAAGCGGACTCGTCATGAGCTAGTTCTTTGATCATCTGTATGTCGGTACGTGCATGGGAAAGCATGTCCACAAAATTGTAAACTAATACATTGAGATCATTCTTCATGAGATTGTTTAGGTTGCTTAATACCTGCTTACCTTGACTGGCATGAATTACCTTATGATAGCTATGTCTTATATCTAATCCTAATTTGGAAATTTGCCTGGCCAAAAACTCTGCCTCATGTTTATTTTTGCCATCTTCCTGGTCCTCACCCACCCACAGGTCCGGGTGAAATTTGGCCATTTCCAAGGGTAACATTCCTGAAAAAATCGCATTTCTAGAGTATGCAGTGGTTGTTGGCAGAATGGAGTAGTATAACTCCTCATTCTCTACGTTGAAATAATCAAGCACTACCGGCTCTATAGTCTTCCATTGATCGTATCGAAGATTGTCTATTACAATAAAAAATAGAGGCTTTCCAGGTTGGATATAGGGAAAAACCCGCTTTTTCATTATTTGGTGAGAGATTAATGGTTTTGGCGCAGCTGGATCGTTTAGCCAATCTTCATAGTTTTCTTTTACAAATTTTGTGAAGTTAGCATTAGCTTCATCTTTTTGATTATCAAGTACTTCGGCCATACTCCTGTTCTCAGTACTATCAATTTCAAGCTCCCAATATATCAGCTTTTTATATATATCAACCCATTCCGAATGACTGATGTGGTCGTTGTACGCCATTGACAGCTTTCTAAAATCTTGTTGATAGCTCAGGTTTATTTTTTCAGTCACCAATCGCTTATTATCCAGTATCTTTTTTACCGACAGAAGTATTTGATTGGGATTGAGCGGTTTTATCAGATAGTCGGCAATCTTTGATCCAATAGCTTCTTCCATGATGTATTCTTCCTCACTTTTTGTGATCATTACTACCGGTGTTTTTGGTTTATTGGCCTTAATTATGGCCAAGGTTTCCAACCCCGACATCCCGGGCATGTTTTCATCAAGGAAGACCAGATCGAAGTAGTTGTTTTCAAACTTTTCGATTGCATCGGACCCACTATTTACTGGAGTTATGTCATAGCCTTTACCCTCCAAAAATAGTATATGCGGTTTGAGCAAATCTATCTCATCATCGGCCCATAAAATATTATATCTTTGCATGTCAGAAATTCTTTAGATTAAAGTTACATTTTAAGAAATACTAATAAACCAATTTGAAGAAGAAAAAAATTATCAATGACCCTGTTTATGGTTTTATTACTATTCCAGAAGGTCTTATCTATGATATAATTTCTCATCCCTACTTTCAAAGGTTACGTAGAATCAAACAAATGGGTTTGAACGATTTTGTCTATCCCGGTGCCCTGCATACCAGATTTCACCACGCATTGGGTGCCATGCACCTTATGAGTGTGGCTTTACTGAATCTTCGGCAAAAAGGTATTGAAATAAGTGACTTGGAATTTAAGTCAATGCTAGCCGCAATCTTACTTCATGATATCGGTCATGGCCCATGTTCTCACGCGCTTGAATCTACCTTGGTCTATAATGATAATCACGAAGAAGTGTCGGTAATTATTATACAGTACCTGAACAAAATATTTCATGGTGAACTGAATTTAACACTTGAGATTTTTCAAGATCAGTACACCAGGAAGTTTTTTCATCAATTAGTGTCCAGCCAACTGGATATAGACCGTCTTGACTACTTACAGCGCGATAGTTTCTTTACCGGGGTTTCAGAAGGCACCATCGGATCAGATCGCATCATTAAGATGCTAAACATAAAAGATGATCATTTGGTGGTTGAGGAAAAAGGTATCTACAGTATAGAGAATTTCTTAAATGCCAGGCGTTTGATGTACTGGCAGGTTTACTTGCATAAAACATCAGTTGCTGCCGAAAAGATGATGGTATCACTGATTCGTAGGGCCCAGTATCTTATCAGGAAAGGGATAGAAGTGCCGTGTACCAGAGAACTTCTATTATTTTTAAGGGAGCCCGTGAAAACAATTCACCTGGAGCAGGACCCAGACTTACTTGATGCCTATTGTCGAATAGACGACTACGACATTTGGTCTGGAATTAAATCCTGGCAACACCATCCAGATGTGATTTTGTCATCCATTAGCCGTATGTTTCTGGAACGGAACCTTTTTCAAATCAAGCTAAATTTTAAGCCATTTGAAAATATAGATATGCATTTAATTCAAGACAAAATTGGCAACCAGTTTAATCTAACTGATCCCGAAGACATAGAATTTTTACTTTGTCATGGGGCAGTAAGCAATTCCGCCTATATCTCAGGAAACGACGGAATCAATATTCTCGAAAAGCAAGGAACCGTGTTGGATATAGCCGAGGCATCAGACTTACCTAATATTGCGGCGCTCGGCAAAATTGTTAAAAAATATTATCTAACCTGGCCCAAAAGTGTAAATTTGTGACAATTTCAAACCCTCTGATTATCAATGGAATTTACTATCAATCAACTGGCTGAACTACTCAATGGTAAAGTAATCGGAAACGGTAAAACCACTGTGAATAAAATAGGGCCTTTGGATAAAGCTGGACCTAGTTCCATTTCATTCCTGCATAATCCAAAGTACGAATCCCAACTCTACACTACCAAGGCTGCTGCGGTCATAGTAAACAAGAATTTACAGTTGAAAGAACCAGTTCAATCAGCCTTAATTACTGTTGATGATCCATACAATAGCCTTACGTTGCTGCTAAAACAGTACCAAAAGCTGACAAACTTGGAGAAGGTAGGTGTAGAGGAACCGGCATTTTTGGGGGACGGATCAGTAATTGGTGAATCTGGGTACCGAGGAGCATTTTCTTATATTGGAAGCGGCGCTAATATTGGAGATCATGTAAAAATTTACCCACATGTTTATATTGGAGACAACGTGAAGATTGGAGACCATACAGTAGTCTATCCAGGCGCAAAGATCTACTCCAATTCCATTATCGGAATGAACTGTGTGATTCATGCAGGTGCGGTAATCGGTAGCGATGGCTTTGGATTTGCTCCTCAACCGGATGGAAGCTATGAAGCAATACCACAAGTTGGCAATGTTGTATTGGAAGATTCAGTTAGCGTAGGAGCAAATACTACTATAGACTGTGGTACTATGGAATCAACGGTGATTAAAGCTGGGGTAAAACTTGACAATCTCATACAAATCGCACACAATGTAGAGATCGGAGAAAACACTGCGATTGCTGCTCAGACAGGAATCTCAGGATCTACAAAAATTGGCAAAAATTGCGTTGTTGCCGGTCAAGTAGGAATCATCGGTCACTTGAATATATCTGATAAGGTGACCATTGGTGCCCAAGCTGGAATTGGCAAATCAATTAGTGCTGAAGGATCAATTTTGTTGGGAAGTCCGGCATTTGAAATCAGGGATTACAAACGGTCTTATGTAGTTTTTAAAAACCTACCCAATATGGCCAATAGAATTAATGATCTTGAGAAAAAAGTGCTAAATTTGCTCCCCAGCGAGAAATAGGATGAATATTAAACAACACACAATAAAAGAGCCGGTGACTGTTTCAGGTGTTGGCCTCCATACCGGGGTTACAGCTAATATGACTTTTCAACCAGCCAAGATAGGTCATGGAATAAAATTCCAACGTGTTGACCTTCCCAATCAACCAATTGTGGATGCAGATGTTGACAATGTTGTGGATCTTTCCCGGGGAACCACAATCGAGCAAAACGGGGCCAGAATCAGTACCGTTGAGCATACATTGGCAGCGTTAGTAGGACTGGAAATTGACAATGTACTGATACAACTAGATGGCCCGGAGCCTCCAATTATGGATGGAAGCTCTAAAATGTTTACAGAAGCAATAGAACTTGTTGGAACAGAGGAACAAAATGCCCTTCGAAACTTCTTCGAAGTGCCAGAGGCAGTTTTCTTCAGGGATAAAACAAGAAACGTCGAAATCGCAGCGTTGCCATTGGATGACTACCGGGTTACGGTAATGGTTGACTACAACTCCTCTGTACTGGGCAGTCAGCATGCCTACCTGAATGATATCAGTGACTTTAGCAAAGACATTGCTAATTGTCGCACCTTCTGTTTTTTACACGAGCTCGAAATGCTTCACGAAAACGGACTGATCAAGGGGGGTGACTTAAATAATGCCATAGTTGTGGTAGACCGAGAGGTGAAAGATAATGAGCTTGAATCACTAGCCAAGCTATTTAACAAACCTAAGGTTGAAGTTAAACAAGAAGGAATTCTCAACAACGTCGAGCTAAGGTACCGCAATGAACCTGCCCGGCATAAATTATTGGATATAGTGGGCGATCTGGCTTTGGTGGGAAGGCCAATTAAAGCCCAGATACTGGCAGCCAGGCCGGGACATGCGGCTAATGTGGCATTCGCGAGAAAATTAAAAAAGGCCATGCTTGAATCTGACTCCAAAGTGCCTTCCTATAATCCAAAACTACCTCCGGTACTGGATATAAAACAGATCGAGAGTCGACTACCTCACCGATACCCGTTCTTGTTGGTCGATAAAATTTTTCACCTGGACGAAGACAGTGTGGCAGGCGTCAAAAATGTGACCGTGAATGAGCCTTTTTTTCAAGGTCATTTTCCTGGAAACCCAGTCATGCCAGGGGTTTTGCAAATCGAAGCAATGGTCCAGGTGGGAGGAATTCTGGTGTTAAATACAGTTCCCGATCCTGAAAATTACTGGACTATGTTTTTAGGTGTAGAGAATTTTAAGTTCAGAAAAATGGTACTACCAGGTGATACGCTGGAATTGCATTGTGACCTCATGGCTCCTATCAAAAGAGGCATCGCCAAGATGCGTGGAAGAGGTTATGTGGGAACTCAACTGGTATGTGAGGGTACCATGATTGCACGTATCATACGTAAGGATACATGAACCAACCACTGGCATATATCCACCCTCAGGCCAAAATAGCCTACAATGTGGTTATAGAACCTTTCGTTACCATCGATAAAAATGTAGTTATCAAAGAAGGTAGCTGGATCGGTTCCAATGTAACTATTATGGAAGGTGCCCGAATCGGCAAGAATTGTAAGATTTATCCTGGCGCGGTGATTTCGTCGACACCTCAAGATATGAAATACGAAGGAGAGGAAACAATCGCTGAAATCGGAGACAATACCATTGTTAGAGAATTTGTTACCATCAGCCGCGGTACAGTTGATAAACACAAAACCATAATAGGGGCGAACTGTCTGATTATGGCCTATGCGCATGTTGCTCATGACTGTGTAGTTATGGACAACTGTATACTTGCAAATGCTTCTCAGGTAGCAGGACACGTGTTAATAGAAGAATATGCCATAATTGGAGGCGCCTGCGCAGTACATCAATTTGTGCATATCGGAGCCCATGTTATGGTGTCCGGTGGCTCCTTGGTAAGTAAGGATGTTCCTCCTTTTACCAAAGCAGCAAGGAAACCGCTTAGTTACTGCGGGATCAACTCCATTGGTTTAAGACGTAGAGGATTCAAGAACGAAAAGATCAACGAAATACAGGAGATCTACCGCCATATATTTCTAAAAGGTCTTAATAACAGCAATGCCCTGGACTTTATTGAACTTGAATTGAGTCCTTCCAAAGAAAGAGATATTATTATCAATTTCATCAGAAATTCCAATCGAGGAATAATGAGAGGCTATTCCAGGATCCGGTAAATGGAGATTATACTGGATAAAATATCCAAACGTTTCAATCAAGATTGGCTGTTTAAGCATCTGAATTATCAGATTTGCACCCCTGTCTCCTACGCTATAACCGGCCCCAACGGATCAGGAAAAACCACTTTATTGAAGATCATATCAGGGATGATTCCTTGCACTACCGGTGAAGTAAGGTACCGGCAAAATAGCCAAACCATTGACCCAGATTGCATATATAGATATATATCCTTCGTGGCTCCATATATGGAATTGCCCGAGGAATTAACGCTCAACGAGTTTTTTAAATTTCATTTTGGTCTTAAGCCTAACTTGGAAGGACTATCTTCAAAAGACATTGCAGCAAATGTGGCTTTAGAGCATGCTTTATGCAAACCACTGCATACCTTTTCAAGCGGTATGAAACAACGGGTAAAACTGGCACTTGGAATTTTCTCCTCTACTCCGGTTTTACTGATGGATGAACCCACCAGCAACCTTGATGAATCAGGCGTTTTTTGGTATAAGCAAGAAATTAAAAGAGTTAAGCCCAAAAAACTAATAATTATAAGCTCCAACCAAAGCACTGAATACGACTTCTGTGACCAGGTAATTCAACTGGGGGGAAGTGAATAAGTATGGCTTCCGAAGAAGTAGAAGAATTCAGAATTTCTTACATTCAGGTGTTTTAGGATAGAATAAACTTTAAGTTATTGCGTTTTTTGTCTATACTTGACCTTATTTTTAGCCCACTATGAATACAATAAGTAAAATAGCATTAGTACTGTCTTTGTGCTGGATTTTTATTTTCTCAGCTTGCAGTAGCAGCGATGACGGAGGTGACCCGCAACTAACTCCCGAACAAATTCAAACTGCCAAATTAATAGGCCGATGGGAGCCTGGAACAGTAATTCAGGATATCGACGGAGACGTTACTGACGATCGATTTGGAGATTTTTCCATTACCTTCAGTGCGGATGCCGAAGGCAATAGCAAGAAATATACCATTACCAATTCCGGAGGAGAAGCATTTGAAGCTGGAACCAAAGATTGGGAATATATTGGAGGAAATTTGAATAAAATCGAAAGAATTGACAATGGTTTTGAATTCGATATTGCATTAACCAATAGTGATACTGAGCTACAAATCACTCTTACAGTTGATGAATCCGGAAGCCCCTTGGGACGAACCTCGAATACCACCGGAGGCTATACATTTAATCTGGAAAAAAATTAAATGCTCATTTTAGAGTGACCAGGGTTACTCCTGCACCTCCTCTTTCAACATGTTCATCCTGGATGGACTGAATGGAGGAATCGCCTTGTAAATATTCTCTGATCACGGCTCTGAGAATTCCATCCCCTTTGCCATGGATGATGCTCAGGTTAGTCATACCCAACAGAATACCCTCATCGATAAAGCCCATTACCGCATTCAAGGCATCATTTGCTCTGAAGCCGCGTATATCCAGTTGAGTGGAATATTGAGCTCTTTTTTTATGGATCTCTAAATTGCTTCTGACTGGCTTAGGAGCATCTTGTTTTGCTTTGCCAATCTTTTGAAGGCGTTCAATGCCAACTTTCGATTTTAAAGCCCCCATAAGTATCATGGCGGATTTACCTGATATACTTATTACCTCCCCTTGAGCCTGACTTTGCTTAATACGAACCAGATCACCAGTTCTTATCGGACCAGGAACCACAGTTATTTTCTCCATTTCTGCGATAGGCTCCGGTTGGTTTTTTTTCCTGAAATCATTAAGTACTCTGCGTACCGCATTTGTGGTAGACTTACGGGCTTTGCTCTCTTGTATGCTTCTAATGGTGGCCTCAATTCTTTGATTTGCCTCCGCAAGTAATTCCTGGGCATCACTTTTAGCCTTATTGATAATGTCATTCCGGGTACTCTTTACTTGAGTTAATAATAGTTCATATTTAGATTTTTGTTCCTCCAGTGAATCTTTTAGTTTTTGGTTTTCCCAATTATACTCATCAAATCTTTGCTTTTCCTGTTCCAATTCACTAACCAAGGCTTCAAATGACACAGAATCGTGACCTATTTTGGACTTTGCATCTTTTAGAATGAGACCCGGCAGTCCTATCTGTCCCGCGATTTCCAAAGCAAACGAACTACCGGG
>PVMS01176134.1_pt1 | contig 12774 bp, 13 predicted proteins | sample 1853461 | NCBI WGS metagenome assembly PVMS01 (sample SAMN08582032, study PRJNA380276) | Marine sediment metagenome, whole genome shotgun sequencing project. | isolation source: ocean sediment barecode stripped | collected 2017 | reverse complement strand
CGAGCAGCGTGCCCGCGAGCACGATGCAGTCCGTCTGCTCCAGCGCGTTGCGCCGCGACCGCACCAGGAACTCGGGCGATGCGGGCGGCACACTGCCGCGCCCCATGCCGTTGGTGAAGGTCGGCATGTGGATCTCGCTGATGAAGCGGTTCAGATGCGCGCTCGCACGTGACCACTTCACACTCGTGCCGGCCATCAACATCGGACGCTCGGCCGCCTTCAGCAGCTCGATCGCCTCGCGCACGTCGGCGCGGTCGGGCGACAGGCGCAGCGGCTCAGTGCGGATGCGCGGAATCGGCGCCAGCGACTCGTCGACCGAAGCCATGAAGATGTCCATCGGAATTTCGAGAAAGGCCGGGCCGGGAATGCCCGACACTGCATGCCGGATCGCGAGTTCGATGTATTCAGGGATGCGATGAGTCTGGTAGATCGTGTCGGCGAATTTCGTAATCGGCCGCACCACACCGATGTGGTCCATCTCCTGGAGCGAACCGCGGCGTAGATTATCGAACGGGCCCTGGCCACCGATCACGAGGATCGGCGAATTTGCTCGCCAGGCGTTCGCGATGCCCGTCACCCCATCGGTGACGCCCGGGCCGGCCGTGATCGCTGCAACACCGATCTTGCCGGGGTTGCACCGCGCCCAGGAATCCGCTGCGTGGACGGCGGCCTGCTCGTGCCGGACATCGACGATCTTGATGCCTTGCTCTACGCAACCATCGTAGAGCGGCATGATGTGACCGCCGGAGAGAGTGAAGATGCACTCGACACCGGCTTGCTTCAGGGCGCGGGCGGCAAGTATGCCGCCGTGGACATCGGACATGGGGGAACCTCGGTACTGGTGAGAGCACCGACGGTATCACCCCCTGAGTCGAAAGGTCAACGCTCGGGAATCCCGGCGCGCAAATTCAGCGATTTACCGCGAAATCAACGCGGCGATTCCACTTCCATGCTGATTCGTCGTGCCCTGCCACGGCGGACTTGGCCTCGCCGAAGCTCACCGTCCGCAGCCGCGACGACGGAACGCCGAGGTCGACCATGTACTTCTTGGCCGAATTCGCGCGCCGCTCGCCGAGCGCGAGGTTGTACTCCTCGCTGCCGCGTTCGTCGGTATTGCCCTGAAGTGTCACGACGCCCAGGTCCGCCCGTGCGAGGATCGCATCGGCATCGGCCTTGAGGTTGCCGCGCTGGTCTCCGCGAATCGTCGCATCGTCGAAATCGAAGTAGATCGTCTTCAACTCTGAGAGTTCCTCGGTCACCACCGTCTCGATTGCACCCGTGTCAGTCTGAAATTCACCGCTGCCATCGCCAGCCGTCTTCGAAGGGCCCGTCTGCTGACAACCCATCGATGCCATCGCCAGACCCAGAACTGCAACCACAACTAGCGCAGTGGATCGTCGCTCCATGCGTTCCTCCGTGAAACTCTGATGATTCGAATCTGCTTCCGGCCAAGGGCTCGCCGGTCCACCCGCGAACGCCGCCACCCGTTGATTACGAGAGCTCACGCCCCCCCCGTTGCAGCTAGTGTGGGGGGTTCGGCCACGGCCCGCAAGGAGGGAGCGCGGTTCCGTTCACGCTGGAATTCATCGCGTGGGGGTTTCCCCTACGCCAGCCCCTGGTGCACCACATACTCGGCCAGCAGCGTTGCACCCTTCGCGGCGCCCATCTTGGTATTGTGCGAGAGCAGCACGAAACGAACGCCGTTGCCGAGGACGACGTCCTCGCGCAGCCGACCCACGACGGTCGTCATGCCGTCGTTCAGATAGCGATCGATTCGCGGCTGCGGACGGTACGGGTCTTCGGATACCTCGATCAGGTTCGGCGGCGACGAAGGCAGGCCCAGGCCCGTGAATTCGCGCCCGAAGCCCCGCATTGCCTCTGCCACCGCAGCGAGCTCGACCGCGCTGCCCAGACCGACCGTCACCGCCTCGGTGTGGCCATCTCGGACATTCACGCGGGTGCATGTCGCGGAAACGGGCAGATCGAGCGGCACGATCTCGCCGCCCTCCAACCTACCGAGAATTTTCGACGTTTCACTCTGTACCTTCTCTTCCTCTTTCGGGATATAGGGAATCACGTTGTCGAGCACATCGAGTGAGATCACGCCCGGACTGCGGCCGGCACCCGAGAGAGCCTGCATCGAGGTCATCACGACCGCGGTCACGCCGAACGCCTGCGCGAGCGGTGCCAACGCGATAACCAGGCCCGTCGTGGTGCAATTCGGAATCGGGAGAACGAAACCCTTCCAGCCCCGCTCGCGCTGCTGGCGCTTCACCAGCGCCACGTGGTCGTGGTTCACGCCCGGGACCACGATCGGAACGTCGCTCTCGTAGCGGAAAGCCGACGAGGTGGAGATCACCGGAACTTCCGGAGCAAATTTCTCCTCGAGCGCACGCGCCGCGTCGCTCTCGACCGCGGAGAAGACCAGGTCGATATCCGAGACATCGAGATGCTGCGCATCGACGACCTCGCGATCGGCAAAGGCTGCCGGGAACGGCTCCTCGCAGGCCCAGCGCAGCTGACCCGCCTCGCTCGTGATGGCCTTCCGGTAGGTCTTTCCGGCACTCCGCGGGCTGGCGGCCAGGGCCACGACCTCGAACCACGGGTGATTCTGGAGCGAAACCAGGAATTGCTGGCCGGCCACTCCGGTCGCTCCGACCACGGCGACGCGTTTTCGCGGGATATCGTCCATTGCTGCGAGCCTTCCGGGAAACCCCGAGCAGCCGTGGATTCGGCACGTCGGAGGGCCGATTTGTTAGCGAATTTGAGCGTTTGGAGCCATCGAGGGGGCCTCGATGCGGCTCAGCGCCCCCGGAACCGTGGCCGGCGCTTCTCCAGGAACGCGCGCACCCCCTCCTGGTAGTCCTCGCTCTCGAGACATGCTCGAATCTCGGCGCGGGTCGCGGGGGCATCTCGCTCGGCCTCGGGGAGCCCGAGTTCGCGAATCACTCGCTTCGCGGCCCGCACGGTCAGCGGGGCGTTGTCCGCAATCGTCTGCGCTGTCGCGCGCACATTCGACTCGAGTTCGGCCTTCGGCACCACCGCATTCACGAGCCCGACTCGCAACGCCTCGTCGGCCGAGAAGCGCCGCGCGGTGAAGAGCACCTCGCTCGCGACCGAAGGCCCCACCAGGCGCACGAGCTGCGCGAGCCCGCGGTCGCCGTAACCAAGCCCGAGCTTCGCCGCCGGAATCCCGAATTCCGCGTCGGGTGAGGCGAACCGCAAGTCGGCGCAAAGTGCGAGTGCGGCGCCGCCACCCACGCAGAAGCCGTGCACCATTGCGATCAATGGCTTGCGGAGGCCGCTGAGCGCATCGAAGGCCTGCTGGTTCAATGCGTCGTACGCGTGCGAGTTTTCGGCAGTTCGCTGGTGCTCGAATTCCGAGATATCGGCACCCGAGACGAAAGCCACCTCGCCCGCTCCGCGCATCACCACCACGCGAACCGCGTCATCCGCCTCGAGTTCCCGCGCAGCCGGCGGGATCGCCTGCCACATCTCCACCGTGATGGCGTTCCTGCGCTCGAGCTGATCGAACACCATCCAGCCGATCGCACCGTCACGCTCCACCTGAATTCGTCCCGGCATGGTGGGCAAATCTAGCCGGGCGTGCGGCTTCAGTCGATTCGCGCGAGGGCGTCGGCGATGGTCTGCGGGTCGATCCAGATATGGTAGTCGCTGCGAACGTCGGCGAAACGGATGGTCCCGCGTCGATCGATCAGGTAGGTGGCGGGGTGGGCGACTCCCTCCTCGATCGGCTCGGGGTCCGCTTTGCGCAGCCCCAGGTCTGAAATCACACGACTTTCGGAGTCCGAGATGAAATATACCCGCTCGCGAAGCTGCGCCTCGTCGATGAAGCGGAGGGTCTTCGCATTGATCTGGTTCTCCGCCATCACATAGAAGATCACCAGGTCATCGACCTTGCCGAAGGCCTGCCGCAGCTCCACGAGCCGCGCCTTGGTGTAGGGTCACCAGTCGACGCTGCGCTCGAACGTGATCAGCACCCGTTTACCGCGAAAGTCGGTAATCCTGAGGCGTGTACCATCGATCGTCGTGAGATCGAGGTTCGGCATCATGGCACCGACCCGCAAGGTTGCACTCTCGATGTCGGCACGAGGATCGGGGTCGACCCCTCGCCGCCCCATCTTCGTCGACGGCATCGCCCAGTTGAGCGCGAGCAGAGCGACGATCACGAGGCTGCCGAGCCAACGCAGCATCAGCTGCGCGCCTCACTGACCGCGGTTCGGGCAGGCGGACGAAGCCACAGGAACGCAAGGGCGAGAATCAGGAAGGCGGTCGCCTCGGCGCGCAGCGCACCACCCGGAAAGACGTAGTAATCACCGACCAACCAGGCCATCATGCGAATCACGGCGCCCAGGACGAGCGCTGCCGCAGTCGCGGTTCCGACGGAACGCCCGATCTCGGGATGCCTGGCGGCGCCGATCAGGCAACCGCCCCAGCCGATCATCGCGAAACCCGCGAATGCGACGAAATAGAAACCGATCGGGCCGGTCGGCACCATCACGTCGCTACCCGGCGAATGGTAGGCGAAGAAGCCGAGTATCGACGACGCACCAACGAGCACGAAGGCCGCACCCAGCAAGCCGCACAAGAATCGGTAGACCCGGCGCCCCACCCAGGTCGATGTAGCAGAACGACCGGCCGATGGCTCGGGCAGCCCCTGCAACACAGCCCGACGGCTCAGTCTTGCCGAGTCGGAGCAGCGGTAAGGGAATTCGATACCATGCCTGGCAATGACGATCCGCTCTCGATCGAACCCCTACGAGGTCTACTGCCCACGCTGCTCGGTCACGTTTCCGGTCGGCCAGAAGAACTGCATCCACTGCGGTGGGCGGCTCTCGAAGGAGCGCCTCGAGCCGGCCGAATTCGCAATCCCCTTCGAGGAAATGGAAGAGGTTCAGGAAGAGGTCGCTACCCGGCGGTCGGCGTGGTCGCCACTCGCGCTGGTCTGGCTGATATTGTTCGTCGGCGGCACCATCTACCGCTCCTGCGTCGGCGAATGACCCGTGCCTGGCCGGAGCGGAGCCAAAGACCCGAGATCACAGCTCGCGATCCTTCGCTTCTCCGGTGAACTCAGCACCAAGGCGCGAGCGACGCGTTACCGCTTCACGCAGCGCCTGCTACAGAATCTCCGTAACGCACTCGAGTCGCAGGGAATCGAGCCCGAAATCAAGGTCTCCCACGACCGCATCTTCGTCGAGCTGCCCGAGGGCACAAGAGAAGACGTACTCACGCGTGTCTTCGGCATCCAGTCGATCTCTTGCGCGGAGCGTTACGAGGTCACGGGGCTGGCGGACATCGTGCGCCACGGTGAAGCACTATTTCGTGAGCGCGTGCGCGGCAAGCTCTTTGCGGTGCGCGCGCGACGAGTGGGAAATCGCCATCCGGGTGACGTTCGCTCTGCAGACGTAATGCGTGAACTCGGCAGTGCGTTGCTGCCGGTCTCGGCCGGCGTCAACCTCGGCCACCCCGACGTAACCGTCCACCTCGAGATGATGGGAAACGAGGCCTGGTTCTTTTCGGAACGGGTTCCCGCGCAAGGCGGGCTGCCGCTCGGCGTCGAGGGGCGCGCGGTCGCGCTGGTCTCGGGCGGCTTCGACTCGGCCGTCGCCGCATGGTATCTGCTCCGGCGCGGTGTCTCGCTCGACTATGTCTTCTGCAATCTCGGTGGTGCAACCCACCACCTCGGCACACTGCGCGTGACCAAGGTGGTCGCGGACCAGTGGTCATACGGCGACCGGCCGCGCTTCCACACGGTCGAGTTCGGGCCGCTCGTCGAGGAATTGAAGACGCGCACGAGTTCGCGCTACTGGCAGATCCTGCTCAAGCGGCTGATGCTGCGGGCTGCAGAGCGAATTGCGCGGCCGGTGCGTGCGGCCGCGATCGTCACCGGCGAATCGGTCGGCCAGGTCTCGTCGCAGACCCTCCAGAACCTCGCGGTGATCTCGCAGGCGACCGGCGACCCGATCCTGCGTCCGCTCGTGGGCATGAACAAAGATGAGATCATCGACGTCGCGCGCCGGATCGGAACCTTCGAACTCTCGAAAGTAGTCGGCGAGTACTGCGATCTGGCACCGAGGAGCCCCGCAACCGCCGCCTCACTCGAAGCGATCCTCGAGGAGGAGAGCCGGATCGACCTTGGCCTGCTCCACCGCTGCGTCGACGAACGAAGCGTGATCGAACTCCGCACCGCCGACATCGAACAGCTCGCGATCCCCGATCTCGAGACCGACGGAATTCCCGATGGTGCGACGGTGATCGACCTGCGCACAAAGGCCCAATACGACAGCTGGCACCACCCCGGTGCGTTGTGGCTCGACTTCGGGCACGCCATGAAGGCCTACCCGTCGTTCGACCGCAGCAAGCGTTACATCCTCTATTGCGAGTTCGGACTCAAGAGCGCCCATCTCGCGGAATTCATGCGCAAAGAAGGCTTCGACGCCGCGAACTTCCACGGCGGCACCCGCGCACTGAAGCACCTGACATCAACCTGATCCCCGCCCCTGAACGCGCGATGCGTGGCCCACCGAACTCGTCCAGCAGCCCCACAAGAAACCCGCGACGCGGCCCGGTGGACCTCAGCGGCCGTCCCGAAAACCGCGCAACGGCCCGCCGCAATTCAAACGCGAGAAAGAAAGGCGATCACGGCCGCGTCAAAGACCTCCGCCGCCTCGATGTTCACGATATGCCCCGCCCCCGGAACCACGAACTTTTCCGCGCGCGGCAGCTTCGCCGTCATCACCTCGGCCGCACGCAGATACGGCTCGTCGTTCTCGCCCACGATCACCAGCGCGGGGACGTCGATGGAAGCCAACTCGTCGATCACCGGCGGCGCGACACCCGCGACGTGCCGCGCGAAGTGGGCCACCCCGGCCGGATCCTGCGCCGTGATCGCCACCGCGGCAGCCTTCGCCGCGGGCAGCTCGGGGCGAAGACCGACCATCGTAGCGCCCGCCTTCTCGACGAGCGCCGCCATGCCGCGCGCCTCGACGAAGGCGGCGGTCTTCTCGGTCGCCTTCGCCCAGCCCGCCTGCGCTTTCGGGTTCTTGAAGCCCGGTCCGCTGTCGACGAGCAGCAGTCCACGCACGCGCTCGGGGTATCGCAGCGTGAAATGCAGGGACGCCAGGCCGCCGAACGAGAGCCCCGCGAGCACCGCTTTGCTCCCCGGTGCCGCCCAGTCGAGCACTCGGCCGAGGTCGTCCACTACCCGCTCCATCGAATAGGCTTCTGCCTCGGCGGGCACCGACGAGCGCCCGTGTCCGCGGTAATCCCAGAGAATCACCTGGACACCCGCGGCAACGAGCGGCTCGACCTGGGGCGCCCAATTCACGTGGGTGGTGCACAAGGCACACGAGAACACCACCGGGAGACCTTCGCCACGAGTTTCCGCGTAGAGTTCGGCCCCGTCTCCGGCCGACACCATCGCCATGGAACCTCCTTCGCGCGCGATCACTGCCTCAGCGAATGTCGAACGCGAACGGCGGTAGCAACGCCGGCGCCCCTTCCGGGACCGACTCCAGCCATTCGACCACTTGCTCTGCAAGCCGCGGCAGCGGCAAGCCAGGAGCTGCCGATGCCACCGCCACGCTCATCGCCTCGGCAATCTGTTCGGCCAACGGCTTGGGCTTCGGGTAGGGGATCAGCGCGACATCGGCGTCCGGGTCGAGGCCGGCAGCCTCTTTGGCACGACGTGTCGCGGCCCGCAGGCCACCGAGTTCGTCCACGAGGCCCGACGCGTGCGCCTGTTCACCGGTCCAGACCCGACCGCGCCCGAGTTCGTGCACGCGTTCGGGTGTGAGATCGCGCCCCATTGCAACCCGCTCGACGAAGAGGTCGTAGATCGACCGCACCTCGGTCGCCAGCCGCTCGCGACTGCCCTCGGACAGCGGATTCGCCGATGAGGCGATGTCCGCGTGTCGGCCACGCGAGAGTGTCACGATCCCGATGCCGAGCTTCTCGAACAGTCCACGCAGCACCGGCCGCAGGACCACGACACCGATCGAGCCCGTGATCGTGGCCGGCGAAGCGACGATCGCGTCGGCACCGGCCGCCACGTAGTAGCCGCCCGACGCCGCCACGTCCGAAAACGACACGATCAGCGGTTTGCCGTTGCGCTGGCTGCTCTGGGTCGCGTGCCAGATGACGTCGGAGGCGAGCGCCGACCCGCCCGGGCTGTCGATCCGAAAGATGATCCCCGCAATCTCGTCATCCGCCGCCGCGTCGCGAAGAGCGCGACTCACCGTTCCCGACGCGAACACCGGCGCACCACTGCGCGACACCGTGCCCTTGCCCGTAACCACGGCGCCGCTGCCGTAGACGAGCGCGAATTTCGCGACCGGCGCGAAGCCGACGCTGGCCGGACTCACCCGCGCGTAGTCGGCCCCGTGGACCACCTCGCCCGGCCCGATTCGTCGCACGGCGTCGTCCTCGAAACCCGTACCGTCGATCAGGCCGAGCGCCTGCATCTCGGCGGGCGTCATCGCCGCGGAGTCGATCGCCTCGCGGACGAACTCCTCGCTGACCCCACGGCTCTTCGCGATCCCGGCAACGAATTGACCGTTGATCGAGTCGAGCAGTGAGTTTGCCATCTCACGGTGGGCATCCGACATGTCGCTGCGCGTGAAGGTGTCGGCGAAGGACTTGTACTTCCCGATGCGCTCGACCTCGAGCTCGATTCCGAACAGGTCCCAGAGGCCACCCAGGAACAGGTACTCGGCCACGAGACCGATCACCGGCACCCGCGCCGCGGGCGCCAACACGAGTTCCTCGGCCGCGCTGGCGATGAAGTACTCGATGTTGGCTGCGAACGACTGGTGCTCGACGTAGGCGACCGTCTTCCGACCCGCCGCCGAGAGCGCTTCGATCGCCGCGCGCAGTTCCTGCGCCTTCGCCCAGCCGATGTCGACCTTACGGACGCGCAACACCACGCCCGCGAGCCGGTCGTCGCGCTCGGCCTTGCGCATTTCGGAGAGCAGGCCCACGAAGGTGGGACGAGGCGAACCGAGAACCCGCGAGATCAGCGACGGCTCGGCCGCTTCGGTGTAACGACCCTCGAGCGCCAGCACCAGGATGCCGTCCTGGGGAACCGGCGGTTCGGAGTCGCCGGACAACCACCAGACGAGCGACAAGCCGACGGCCAGCCAGATCGCGATGCGTCGAAATCTCTTCATGTTTGTCTACTCATGCTTGCCTGCCCTCGCTGATTCGAACTGCACGCGCCGCAGTCGATGCGGAGAGCCTAGGCTATCTTCGAATACAATGGCCAAGGATGTGTATATCGCGGCTGTAGGCCTGACCAAGGTCGACCTGACCGGCCGCATCTTTGCCACCGTCTTCGATCTCTTCGCGGAGGCCTACCGCAAGGCGCTCGAGGATTCGCAGGTTCGCTCGTTCGACGCCGTCCAGGTCGGCATCATGGACAGCGAAGAATTCGAGAATCGTGCCAACATCGCTACGAAGATCGCGGATCGCCTGGGCCTGACGGGCATCCCCGCGGTGCGCAGCGAGACCGCATCTTCCACCGGCGCTGCGGCGCTCCACGAGGCCTACTACAAGATCGCCTCCGGCGAGTTCGAGTCGGTGCTCGTGCTCGCCGGCGAGCGCATGAAGACGGTCACGACCGAAGTCGCGACCACCATCATGTCGAAGACGGTCGATCCCGAGGAGCGTCGCTTCGGCTTCACAATGCCGGCGCTGATCGCGCTCATCACGCAGGCGTGGTTCCGCGAGCGCAGGATCCACGGTGCAGGCGTATCGAACGTGCTCGCGCGGCTGATGAACCGTGCACACGCACTCGGCAGCGACAATCCGTTGGCCGCCTTCTACGGCAAGCCCGAGCCACTCGAAGCCTACTACGACGAGCGCAAGAACCTGCCGGTCGCGACGCCGCTGATGCGCAAGGACTGCTCGCCGATCTGCGACGGTGCCGCTGCCGTAATCCTGACTTCACGGCCGCAGGCAGTCCGCATCGCGGGTCTCGGTTCGGCAACCGATACTTCGTCGATCCTCGACCGCTCGCTACTGACCGGCCTCGAGGCCACGAGTCGAGCCGCGAAGATCGCTTGCTGGCGCGCGGGGATCGCCGATCCGCGCGAACTCGAGGGGCTCGTGGTCGAAGTCCACGACGCCTTCAACAGCCTGCTTCCCATTGGACTCGTGGACCTGGGGCTGGTAGACGCGAGCGGGGTCATCGAGGCGCTCGTGGGCGACCCGAAGCGGCCGCCCCTCTCGCCGTACGAAAACCCCATTACCGGACCGAAGGGGCTCATGCCGGTCAACCTCTCCGGCGGCCTGAAGGCCCGCGGACATCCGCTCGGAGGCACCGGCTTGTTCCAGATCGCCGAAAACTACCTCCAGAGCACCGAGCGCATGCCGAACGCGCGCGCGCAGGGGCCGTGCGCGAAGATCGGCCTCTCCAGCTCGGTCGGCGGTCCGGGCAACAACAACTCCGTGACGATCATCGAGGCCACGGACAACCGCCGCACGCGCGCGGTCGTGCCCGAACCGCATCATCGCTTCGAATCGAGCCGACGCCGGCCACCGCGTGCCGCGACCCTGGGGCTGGACGGCCACGAGGCGGTCGTCGAAGCCGCGACGACCATTTTCGTAACCGGGCGCGGGAACGACCCCGCCCACGTCGCACTGCTGAGCCTCGACGGACGGCGAGTGTTCGCGAAGCTCGATCAACCCCCGCGAGAAGGCGAAGTTCCCGAACAGGTGTTCGCGGGCCAGAAGGTGAAGCTGCTGGTAAAGGACGACGGCGACCACTACTTCCAGATTTCCCGCGGCCTCCCCTTCGACCTCGGTCGCATCCTCAATTCGATTCGCGGACGGATTGGCGGCGACACGGAAGCCGCAGACACCGAACTAGCGGCCGCGGACGACACGAAAGAAGCTGGAGGCGTTTGATGGAGATCCGACCCTATCGACGAGAAGACGAAGCGGCCCTCGCGGGCTTGTCCGCTACTTGTGCGCGCGGCGAAGGCGACTTCGTGCTGAATCCGATCTGGGAGAATGCGGACGAGTTCACGGCCGAGTTCAGGCGGTTCGACATCGCTCCCGAAACCCACGTGATCGTCGCCGAAGAAGCGGGCGGTGAAACGATCGGGTTCGCGGGCTTCCTGCGGCGACCGGAATCGGAAGTAGCGGGCCTGATCTGCCCGATCGTAAAGCACGGCGGTCGCCGTCGCGGCGTAGGCGGCGAGCTGCTGCGTGCCGCTCAGGAGCTCGCGAACCACAAGCTCGGTATCCGCTGCGCGACCGCGGGAATCGGAACGCGCAACCGCGCCGGCTACTCGCTGCTCGCGAGCCACGGCTTCCGGCCGGTGCGTCAACACTTCCTCATGCGCTGCGACATCGCGCCGCAGGTACCGGAGCTGACGACTGAAGGCTTCGAGCTCGACCTCGCGCAGCCGGACGACTGCGATGCGATCCTCGAGATCTACCACGCCTGCGGCTTCGAATCGCGCCCCCTGGAGGTCATGCGCGCCTGCCTGCAGGACGGACGCCACGTACTCGCGGTAGCGCGCCGCGACGGCGAGGTGGTCGCCTTCAGCGAACTCGAAACTCACCTACCAAAGCGGGTGTGGGTCGCCTACGTGGGCGTGAACGACGACCTGCGAGGACGTGGAGTCGGCTCGGCGCTGGTCGCATGGTCGCTCGCGCAACAGTTCGAGGCGGGCGCAGTCTCCGCCATGCTGCTGCTCTCCCCCGCCAACCGAACTGCACTGCGCGCGTACGAGAAGGTCGGCTTCCGACGGTCGCGATTGATCGATGTGCTCGAAAAGAACTTCTAGCCACCGGCGCCGGACACGTGCCATTCGCGACCTCCGCCCCCTATAGTTCCGTAATGGCCGACGCACTCGAAATCTATCGCGAGGGATTCCGGCTCTTCGCCGACGACCAGCACGAGGCCGCGCTCGAAAAGTACCGCGAGGCACTCGCACTCGACCCGAACCTCGCCATCGCGTGGAACGCGCTGTCGATGGCGCTGCGCCAGCAGGGCGACCTCGACGGTGCGCTGGAAGCGGGGCGGAAGCTCATCGAACTCGAACCCGACGACGCGCTCAGCCACACCAATCTGTCGATCCTGTTGCAGATGAAGGGCATGATCGACGAGGCGGAAGACGAAAAGGCGGAAGCGATGCAACTCGAGATGAAGGCGCGAAGCAGCAGCTGACGAATTCGACGCGGGTCGGCGCGCGGCGTCGACCGGAGGCCCCCGATGAGCGACGCACCGAAGTCCTTTCAGCTTTCTCCCGAGGTCCACGACTACCTCGTCGCACACGGCTCGCGACCCGATGAAATCCTCTCCGGCCTGATCGCCGCCACAAAGAAACTCGGCGGAATCTCGATCATGCAGATCGCGCCCGAGCAGGGAGCCTTCATGTCGCTGTTCGCCAGGGCAATCGGCGCAAGACGCGTGATCGAGGTCGGCACCTTTACCGGCCTGTCGACGCTCTGCCTCGCACGCGGCATTCCCGACGACGGTGAGGTGATCGCCTGCGACATCAGCGAGGAGTGGACCGCGATCGGGCGACCGTTCTGGGAGAGAGCCGGCGTCGCACACAAGATCGACCTTCGAATCGGCCCCGCTGTCGACACGCTGCGGGCACTGCCCAGCGACGAGAACATCGACCTGTCGTTCATCGACGCGGACAAGGTCGGCTATGCAACCTACTACGAGGAACTTCTCACCCGGACACGAACCGGAGGCATAATCCTCGTCGACAACGTGCTCTGGGGCGGGAGCGTGGT
>PVMS01179962.1_pt1 | contig 12775 bp, 10 predicted proteins | sample 1853461 | NCBI WGS metagenome assembly PVMS01 (sample SAMN08582032, study PRJNA380276) | Marine sediment metagenome, whole genome shotgun sequencing project. | isolation source: ocean sediment barecode stripped | collected 2017 | reverse complement strand
GGAAAGAGTTCTTTGGTTGTTGTAAATCCGATAACCACCACCGCGCTGGAAAAGATACCCAGGCCCAGACAGACAAGATATTGGCCTGCTAACGGGATTCTATCCGTGTAGAAAGCTAATAGGGCCGTTAATCCAAGCAAAGCAATACTGGACAGTATCAACACGGGTTTGCGTGCTTTAAAGACGTTGTTGGAAAGATAACTGAGAAAGGGGCTGCCGACAATTACACCAATTGCCAGCATTGAAAGGATATGGCCGGACTGGGCTTTGCTTAGTCCATAAACCTGCATTAGGTATGGCCCGCCCCAAAGGCCTCCGAAAGAGAAAAATACCGCACAGTCGAAGAAAAACCAGATTGCCACAGGCCAATATGAGGGGCAGGAGATGACTGTCTTGACTCCCTGAATCAGGCTGATGGGCGACTGACTGACTTCAGTGGTTTCGGAAAGAGACGGCCAGCCCAGGTCAGCAGGACGGTCTCGGACAAAACTCCAGACCAAAACAGCCAACACCAAAGTTATTATTCCCACGACGACAAATGACATGCGCCAGCCTATCCAGGAACTGATCAAGGCCAAGGGTGTGGTGGCGCTGAGCGACCCGATGCCGCCCATTGCCAATAGGATTCCTGTCATGAAGGCGAACTCCCTGGGCCGAAACCATTCTGAAAGCACCTTCATGGTGGGAACGAAAAGCATTGCAACTCCCAAGCCGGTCAAAGTCCTCCCCAAGATGGCCCAAGCAGCATTTGGTGCCAAACCAAGCATGACGCTTCCTAAAAAAGCCACGCAAAAAAAGAGTGTGATGGCTTTGCGAGGGCCCCAGGAATCCGACAGGAGACCGGCCGGCAACTGCATGAGGGCATAAGGATAGAAATAGGCCGAACCCAGAAAGCCGATCAAACCCCCACCGGCATTCAAATCTTGCATCATGTCCACAGCGACTACTGCCGGGCACATCCGATGAAAGTAAACCAGCACGTATGCAAGAGCAAGTGTCCAGAAAATGATCCAGCGATAGCGCAGGACTTTGTGCATGGAATCGACAGACATATTAACCTTGATGGCTTCGTAAAAAGTCCAACTTCTGCGTTGCCCTTCATTTCGTTGCCATTGCGGCATACGCTAAGTACGCACCCTTCGGGTACCGCGGTAGCGGAATGACAAAAAATTCGCGCGCCTTGAATTTGGAGCTTTTCACTTTGCCATTGCAATTTTGATTTTTTACGAAATCGTCAACCTTATTGTAAAAAAAAATCCCGCGGCACAAAAGCGCTCGCGGGATTTCTTGAAAGCAGTTATTGCATATTACTTTTTATCATCGTCTTTAACTTCTTCGTCTTTAACTTCCTCGTCTTTAACTTCTTCGTCTTTAACTTCTTCGAAATCGGCATCGACTACGTCATCTTCAGATTCGGAAGGTCCAGGCTGCTCCGTGCCTGTTGCTTCAGCTCCAGCCTGCTGCTGGTCGTCCGCCTGGGATGCCTGCTGATACATGGCTTCCGCAAGCTTATGGGAAGCCTGAGACAACTCTTCGCTCAGCCGTTTGATCTCCTCGGCATCCTCCCCTTCCATAGCTTTTTTAAGGGGTTCAACGGCAGCTTCAACCTTGCCCTTGGTTTCACTGTCTACCTTATCACCAAGATCCTTGATAGATTTTTCGGTGGAATAGATTAGAGCATCGGCTGAGTTGCGGGCTTCTACCAATGCCTTTTTCTTTTTGTCATCTTCAGCATGAAGCTCAGCGTCCTTTATCAGTTTGTCGATTTCTTCCTGTGACAAACCGCTGGAGGCCGTTATCTGGATGGACTGCTCCTTACCGGTGGCTATATCCTTTGCAGAAACGTTCACGATACCGTTGGCATCGATGTCAAACGTTACCTCAATCTGTGGCACGCCTCTTTGCGCGGGAGGTATCCCCACAAGCTCGAAGCGCCCCAGGGTCTTGTTACCGCCGGCCATTTCACGCTCCCCCTGAAGCACGTGGATTGATACAGCCGGCTGGTTATCAGCCGCGGTTGAAAAAATCTGGCTCTTTTTGGTGGGAATGGTCGTATTCTTATCTATGAGCCGTGTCATTACAGCCCCTAGGGTTTCAATTCCAAGTGAAAGAGGCGTAACATCGAGCAGAAGAACATCCTTGACATCCCCTTTCAGGACACCACCCTGAATGCCGGCACCGATCGCCACAACTTCGTCCGGATTAACACCTTTGTGTGGTTCTCTACCAAAGAGCTTTTTGACGCGTTCCTGAACAGCCGGCATGCGAGTCATGCCGCCGACAAGAATAACTTCGTCAATGTCTTTGGAATTAAGTCCTGCATCTTTAAGCGCTACACGGCAGGGCCCTTCCAGGTTGTCGAGCAGATCGCCGATAAGCCCCTCAAGCTTGGCTCTGGTTATCTTAATGTTCATGTGCTTTGGACCGCTGGCATCCGCCGTTATGAAAGGAAGGTTTACATCCGTTTCCATGGAGGTGGACAGTTCCATTTTTGCCTTTTCAGAAGCCTCTTTAAGCCGCTGCAGGGCCATCTTGTCTTTCCTTATATCAATCCCCTGGTCTTTTTTGAATTCATCTGCCAGGTAGTCAATAAGCCGGAGGTCAAAATCTTCGCCGCCCAGATGGGTATCACCATTTGTAGCCTTGACCTCGAAAACCCCTTCGCCAATTTCAAGTATGGACACATCAAATGTGCCACCGCCCAAATCAAAGACGGCAATCTTTTCTTCTTTCTTCTTATCGAGACCATACGCCAGTGATGCGGCCGTCGGTTCATTGATGATCCTCATCACATTGAGACCGGCAATCTTTCCGGCATCTTTGGTTGCCTGCCGCTGGCTGTCGTCAAAATAGGCGGGCACCGTTATAACAGCGTCGGTAACTTTCTCTCCGAGATATTCCTCGGCTGTATGCTTTATATTTGCCAGTATATAGGATGATATTTCGGCCGGACTGTTCTGGCTGCCCCGAAGGTCTATCCGAACATCGCCATTTTTTGCCTCTTTAATCTTGAAAGGAAGTATCTTAATATCATCCTGTATTATTTTCGATGCATACTTGCGGCCGATTAGCCTTTTTACCCCAAAAACCGTATTCTCGGGGTTGGTAATTGCCTGTCTTTTCGCGATTTGACCCACCAATCTTTCCCCGCTTTCTGAAACAGCAACGATGGAAGGTGTTGTGCGCCCTCCTTCAGGGTTCGTGATGACTTTTGCTTCTCCCCCCTCCATGACCGCTACACAGGAATTTGTTGTACCCAAATCGATTCCAATGACTTTACCCATTTGTTTTCCTCCTACCTTTTAAATATAATCTATCTTTTTTCTTTATGTTTCCTTTTTTTCTTCAGCTTTGACTTCCTCGTTTTCAGGCCTTTCCTTTTTTTTGGATACAACAACCATTGCTGGCCTGAGTAGCCTGTCATGTATCAAGTATCCTTTTTGAAGCTCATTTAATACAGTGTTGTCAGGATAATCTTCGTTCTCTTCTTGCATAACAGCCTGATGAAAACCTGGATCAAAGGTCTTACCCAGAGACTCAAACGGCATTGCGCCGAATTGTTCGAAAACTTTCAGTATTTCTCTTAGGGTCATATTGACCCCTTCCACCACAGAGGTGTTGGTGTTTTTGTCATTGCTTGAGGACTCAATGGCGCGGTCTAGGTTGTCCACCACAGGAAGCATCGCTTTTACAAAGGATTCATTGGCAAACTTCCTGAAGTCACCCATTTCGCGTGCTGCTCGCTTCTTGTAGTTTTCGAACTCGGCGGAAACCCTCAAAAAACGATCGTGGGTCTCTTTGCCCTCCTGTTCAAGGGATTGAAGCCTTGCTTCCATCTCCTTTAAGGGATCAGTGACTTTTTTTTTATCTTTTTTGTCTGAATCGTTTTCTTTTAAAGTTTTATTTTCTGCACCGGTGCCTTCGGTTTCAGTATGAACTTTGATTTTCTTTTTAGCAGCCATCGGCCGATGTTTTCTCCAGATTTTTTATTATTTACAACTACAAAAGCATTGCAAAAAAATAAGACTATCTGGGATATTGTCAAGTTTATAAAGGGTATTTTAGGTCTTGAATATTAAGGTTCAAGGTTTTGAAGGGATGGTTGTGCACCCTCCATCGAATCTTACTCTGAAATACAATAAGCCAAAAGCATGACCGGGATCGATCCACGACACAGACCGCATTACTTATCGCTGCTTCCTTCCGGACCTGACGAGGTTCGTAACCGTCTGTTGCGCGGCGGCCGATCAAAATGACCTATAAGTATCCAGGTTAAAACCCTTTAGAGGGGATTCAGCCCCGCATATAGCGGATTTCGGGAAAAGGGCACCGCTAGCTCCCCGCCTAGCACAACCACTAAATAATATAATCGATAAACAAATTTTTTCAAGATAAAAAAAGAAGCCTGGTTTCCTGCCACAATATAGACCGCAGCTTATCTTAAAAGATCATCTCCCAATTAGTTGTAGCTAATTAATGCAAGTGAAGTGAGTCGGGGTGATTATAGAGGGATCAAGGGTTCGAGTGAAATGCTAAAGAATGTTAAAAGCGCTGATAAAATCTTGAGAAAAAAACACTTGAATACTTGACCCCTGGAATCCTTGGACCCTCTTCTCCAATTTAATTGGAGAAGAACCATATTAAAAATATGCTGTGTTTTTTATTGACAAATAATAGTGTCTCTTATCATAATAAAAATGGATGGTTCCGTAAAAAGTCGGTTTTGCTCACTTTAGTGAGCGTTTTGGTGATACATGCCAGCATCGCAAAAAGGCTGCAACAAGTTGTTACGAACTGTTGAAAAGACCGTTTCAACCTATGGAATGCTTGAACCGAAAGATTCAGTTCTTGTCGGTGTGTCAGGTGGGCCTGATTCAATAGCCCTTCTCCGTGTACTTCTCGAATTAGCATCCCGGTTTTCCCTCAGGCTTGGAGTTGCCCATTTAAATCACTCCCTCCGCCAGAAAGACTCAGACAAAGACGCAGAATTTGTTGTATCTGTTGCCGAAAAATTCGATCTACCTTGTTATGTTCGTAAAGAAGATGTCTATAAATATCAGGTTGAAAACAAGCTTTCCCTGGAAGAAGCGGCCAGACGCGTTCGCTACACCTTTTTTGAAAGTGTATCAGAAACAAACAGGTTCAACAAAATTGCTCTCGGCCATCACTGTGATGATAATGCCGAGCTTGTTTTGATGAATCTTTTTCGAGGAAGCGGTCCTCAGGGCATTTCAGGGATTCCTCCCATGAGGGACGGAAAAATTATCCGACCGCTAATTAATTTAAAAAGATCTGAAATTATTGATTACCTTGACGCAAAAGGATTAAAATATGTATCGGACACGTCCAATTGGGACACAAGATACATTCGGAACAGAATACGTATTCATTTAATCCCATTGTTAAAAGAATCCTACAATCCCAAGATCATCGAAACTCTAAACCGGCTTGCTGCAATTATCGGATCTGAAGAAGAATGGATTGAAGATACAATCCACCCTCTTTTCGAAAAAACCGCTTTAAGCTTGCAGGATGATATTGTTTCCTTTTCTGTCCCAAGGCTAAAAGAAATTAATATTGCAGCACAAAGGCGGATAATTAGAAAAGCGATTGCAAGGATAAAAGGAGATTTAAGACGTATAACTTTTTCCCACATAGATTCCGTCATAAACCTTCTGGAAAGCGGGCCGACTTATAAAAATCTTGATTTTCCCGATCGTATCAGGATACAGCTAAACAGAGGGAGCCTTATCTTTTCCAAAGAAAAGAAGGCCTTACGTGATCTCAATCAAAAATCCAGCAATGTCGAAAAAATCGCTTTTGAATACAAAATAGCAAAACCTGAGCCGGTTTTCATTAAAGAAATCTTTGCCCATATGAAATTTTCTGAAATGGATATTGAAGATTTGTCAGATTTTCGTCGCACTGGACAACATGCGGGGTTTTTTGATAAGGATGCCTTAAATTTTCCACTGGTTCTGAGGAACATTCGACCGGGAGACCGCTTTAAACCGATGGGTATGACCGGAACACAAAAGGTAACAAAATTTTTTATTGATAAAAAGGTGCCGAAAACTGAACGAGCGAGATGCCCCGTTATGCTTAGCCAGGGGAATATAGTCTGGGTTGTCGGCCATAGAATAGATGAATCCGTTAAAGTGACGCCTTTCACAAGAAATGTGCTTAAAATGGAACTTTTTCTTGCCTAATTAATAATAATGATTAATATAATTCTATAATTAGTAGCGGCTTTCAAACCGATTATAATTTATTTCAGGGGGTTATTCTTTTGAATCCTTTTCAAAAAAAACGTTGCTTTATGGCTTGTCATCACGCTGATGATGATCTTTCTTTACATTCAATTCAATCAACAGGTCCCGGGGGAAACAAATATCAGTTATTCTGAATTCCTTGCCATGGTCGATAGTGAGCGTGTTGCTGAAGTCATTATCCAGGGACAGGAACTCTTTGTCACGGATATAAACCGCAATCGCCTAAAGGTATATGCACCCCAGGACAACGACCTTATCAAGATCCTCAGGGAAAAGGGAATTGCCATTGACGCAAAACCACAGGACGAGTCACCCTTGTATCTGTCTATCCTTGTGTCATGGGGTCCGATGATCCTGCTCATCGCCATATGGATATATTTCATGCGTCAGATGCAGTCCGGAGGTGGCAAGGCAATGTCCTTTGGCAAAAGCAGGGCTCGTTTGCAATCTGACCAGTCAAAAAAAGTCACCTTTGAGGATGTCGCTGGAATCGATGAGGCCAAAGAAGAACTCGGAGAAATAATTGAGTTTCTCAAGGAGCCGAAAAAATTTACGCGACTTGGAGGAAGGATACCCAAAGGCGTCCTCCTGATGGGGTCACCCGGCACAGGAAAAACCCTTTTGGCACGTGCTATTGCTGGAGAGGCTGATGTTCCGTTCTTTCATATAAGCGGATCCGATTTTGTCGAAATGTTTGTCGGCGTTGGAGCGTCCAGGGTCAGAGATCTTTTTGTTCAGGGGAAAAAGAATGCGCCCTGTATCATCTTCATAGACGAGATCGACGCTGTTGGGAGGCACAGGGGAGCGGGCCTCGGAGGGGGGCATGACGAAAGAGAACAGACCTTAAACCAGCTTCTGGTTGAAATGGATGGATTTGAATCGAACGAAGGTGTAATCCTTATATCTGCCACCAACCGGCCCGATGTTCTCGATCCGGCGCTTCTGCGCCCGGGGCGTTTTGACCGTCAGGTGGTTGTTCCCCTGCCGGATATTTTGGGCCGCGAAAAAATTCTTAAGGTTCACTTGAAAAAAAACGCCTGTGGGGCCTGATGTAAGCCCCCTCATAATTTCGAAAGGAACACCCGGTTTCTCCGGCGCAGATCTGGAAAACCTTGTAAATGAAGCTGCACTTCTCGGCGCAAAAAGAAATAAAGAAAAAATTGATATGACCGATCTGGAAGATGCCAAAGACAAAGTTTATATGGGACTTGAGCGCAAATCAAAAGTTATCAGGGAGGAGGACAGAAAGACCACGGCGTATCATGAAGGTGGACACGCCCTTGTTGCCCGCCTTCTGCCCGGCACGGATGCCGTCAACAAGATAACCATTATTCCAAGGGGGCGTGCCGCCGGCATGACATGGTTCTTGCCCGAAGAGAGCGATTTTAAATATAAAGATCAGCTTGAAAGCGAATTGTCGGTAGCTTTCGGCGGACGGGTGGCCGAAGAAATTGTTTTCAACCGCATCAGCACCGGCGCTGCCAACGATATCAAGCAAGCAACAGACGTTGCCCAGAAGATGGTCCGCAGCTGGGGTATGAGCAATGACCTGGGGCCCCTTTCTTATGCCAAAAATGAAGAGCATATTTTCCTCGGGCGTGAAATAGCCCAGCACAGAGATTATTCTGAAGAGACTGCAAAAAAAATTGACGAAGAAATAAACAATCTGGTCAAAAAAGCTTACAATCGCGCAAAGAAAGTTTTAGAGGAAAATTTAGATATTCTTCACTCTTTGGCGGAACGTCTGCTGGAAAAAGAGACCGTCCTGGGGAAAGAGCTTGATGCACTCAGATCCTCAATGAAACCGGGGTTTGAGTTTCCATCAAAGACTTCTGAAGTCGAAGAAACCGGTGAAACTGCTAAAGCAGAAACTAAAATGGGAACCGATGCAGAAGCTACAACAGAAGCCCAAACTGACGCAGGAAACGAAGCTGAAGCAGAAAATATAGCAGAATCCGAAAGTGAAATTCCATCATCTTGAACCGGCATCAGCGAGCAATTACCCCGCAGCGACTCGACTGAGCCTTCGACCCGAGCTCAGGCCGAGGGTCTCGCCGAAGTCTTGCTGCAGGGAATTCTTCAATCGTTAAATGAAAAAATTTAACCTCGCATTGGGTAAACATAACCTAATCCTTGGTGAGCACACCTGTATTATGGGCATCTTGAATGTGACGCCTGATTCATTTTCAGATGGCGGAAATTTCTTCACATTCAACGATGCCGTGGCTCAAGGCCTAAAACTGTTTGAAGACGGTGCTGACATCCTTGACATAGGCGGAGAATCCACACGCCCATTTGCTGATGCGGTATCTGCAGAAGAGGAAATCGAACGTGTTGTGCCTGTAATCGAAAAGCTCACAAGGCATGTTTCTATTCCCATTTCAATCGATACAACCAAGGCCTATGTTGCCAGACAGGCAATTAAAGCCGGTGCTTCCATGATAAATGATGTGTCGTCGCTGCGTCTTGATCCTGAAATGGCTGATGTTGCAGCAGAATATGGTGTACCGGTAGTTTTGATGCATATGCTCGAAACGCCCAAAACCATGCAGGTTTCCCCAAGCTATGACGATCTTATTGGAGAAATCAAAGTGTTCCTGGAAAATGCAATCGACCACGCTGAAAATAATGGAATTCCAAGATCAAAAATCATCATCGACCCAGGGCTTGGTTTCGGTAAAACCGTTGAACATAATCTTTTATTGATCAAGTGCTTGCATGATTATTTATCTCTGGGTGTTCCTATTATGATCGGACCATCCAGAAAGGCATTTATACGAAACATTCTCAAAAATAAGACCGAAAAAGATATTAGTCCCGATCTGGCTGTTGTGGAAACCGGTTCTCAGGCTGCAGTTGCTGCGGCAGTATTAAACGGCGCCCATATTGTAAGATCTCACAATGTCGCCAATACACGTGCAGTCGTAAAGATTATTGACGCTATTAAAAATGTGCAAACTTGATGGCTTCGTAAAAAGTCCAACTTCTGCGTTGCGCTTCATTTCGTCGTCATTGCGGCGTACGCTAATGTACGCACCCTTCGGGTACCGCGTTAGCGGATGACACAAAATTCGCGCGCCTTGAATTTTGAGCTTTTTACTTTGCCATCACAATTTTGACTTTTTACGAAACCACCATACTTAGGAATCTAACATTTATGCTCCTTGTTATCGATGTCGGCAATACAAACACTGTAATCGGCGTTTATGATGGAAGGCATCTGGTTAAAGACTGGCGGATACGCACTGAAAGGCGTACAACAGAAGACGAGTTTAACATCCTTGCCACCAACCTTTTTGCCGAAAGCAATATCAATTCCAAAGATATCGACAAAACCATAATTTCCTGCGTCGTTCCACCCATGGTAGCCATTTTCGACTCTTTTTGTCGCAAATATCTTGGCCATACGCCACACTGGGTCGATGCCAAGTCAGCTCCGAACTTACCGATACATTACAAAAACCCATCAGAAGTAGGGGCAGACAGGATTGTTAACGCAGTTGCGGCATTTCACAAATACCAAACCAGTCTTGTGGTGATAGATTTTGGAACAGCGACAACATTTGATTCTATTTCAGAAAATGGTGAATATCTCGGTGGCGCAATCAGCCCCGGAATCATGATTGCTTCTGAAGCCCTTTTCATGAAAGCATCCAAACTTCCCAGGGTCGAGATCTTTGTACCCCCTGAAAACGTGATCGGCAAAGATACAGCAGGCAGTCTAAAGTCGGGAATTATTTACGGATATGCAGGCCTTGTGGATGGAATGATAAAGCGAATGAAGGCAGAGATGGGGACAAACCCCCGTGTAATCGCTACAGGTGGCCTGGCAGAACTTATGAGTCAAGTATCAGAGACCATCGAAGCTGTTGAGCCGGATCTGACACTGGAAGGATTACGGATTATCAGCAACGGTCTGTAGATAGCCCATAAATCCTTTTATACTGTTTTGTAAAAATCCCATCTCCCTTTCTTGTACAGCCTCGTCCAAATGAGAAAAGCCTTTTAGGTTCGGGTCTTCCTTTAAGAGCCTGTGCAAGCAACGGGCAATAAAATCTTCGGTATTAGTCTGCTTGAAGCTAATCATTTCATTTTCGATATTATTTTCCCAGATCAATAGCTGCTTTTTATGCGTTTTTAACATTCCAACAGCATCTTCGCTCATCCCGAAATGGCCGTAACATATCATCGATGGTTTTGTGGCGATCAGGGCATCAATGCTTTCAATAGAGGTCTCTAAAAAAAAGCGGGGTGGTGTGGCAGGCCTCAGATAATAATTGTCCCCGGAAATATCGATAAAAACCCCTCCGGCCTCTCCTGCAAAAAGATAAGGGCTCAACAGGTAGCTCACATGATGAGGGGCATGCCCTGGAGTCATGATCGACACTATCCCATGTCCCTGGAACCGTGATGCTTCGTGAAGCAAATTCGAAGGCACCGGCCGGAACGGGCCATAGACCCTGGCCGTATGGCCGAGGGTTTTGAGACTTCCTTCCCACAACCGTGAGGGATCTCTGAGGTGCTGGATGCCGGTTTCGTGGCAAACAATGGGGGTATCTGGAAAAAGGAGAGACAGATCTCCGATTCCTCCTGCATGGTCTATATGGATGTGGGTCAAAAGAATTGCATCAAGATGGCTAACCTCCAGAACCTCTAGTGATTTTACAAGTAGGGGAATAGTGGCAGCAGGACCAACATCCACCAAAAAAGTTTTTTTGCCTTTGTAGATCCAGGATCCTATGAACGAGGTGAAACCGGGCAGGTTTTGGTCAAGGGGAACAAGATAGAGCTTTGGAGCAATTTCAAATAGCTTCATTTTTCAAGGGCCTCATCGCCAGCTTTGTCGGCACTGACCATATTTTTCAATCAAGCCCCGCTTTTGCTTCGAATTTTTCAATCTCCAAACTGATTTTTTCCCTTTCTTCTTCACTCAGTTCTTCGAGATGCAGGCGCCGCTTGAGACCCAAAAGGATCATTTCAGCACGATAGTCTACACAGGTATATTCCATGGATTTTTTCATATGAAAATGAGAAATTCGGGGTTAGCCCGCATTTTTCACGAGCCGGATCAGACCCTGCCGGTTTTAGTAAGGGACTCCTTAAAGACGCGATAGAAGGCAACGTTGTCGGCCACACCTTTTATAAGGATTTTTTCTATTTCATCGATGTTCTTCAGGTTGACAATCAGGTTGACGCTCTTGTTAAATTCCATCATATTGTCCATGGTGCGGAAGCGGTCGGTAACAAGGACCACGAAAATATCGCGCCGGGTGGACATGCCAAGCCTTTCCAGGTATTTGAGTATATTGTTCATATCCGGGTTCGGAGTGCCAAACCGTTCATTGATCACCAAAACGTCAAAGACATGGAAACGCATCTGCTTGAGAACATCTTTGGGTGATTCTGGTGCCGTAGTGTTGTACCCCATGTTATCCAGGGCCTTTTGTATTTTGGCTCGGATGGCGGGATCCGATTCACATAGCAAGGCTGTTTCCACACCCTCTTCCACAAAATCAAAAGGTTTATCCGAGGCGTCGTAGGAGGCGGAGGCTATCTCGTCGAAAATGATCTTGCCCAGATCAGAATCTGGTTGAGGCTGGGCATCAAAGAGAATTTTGTTGTTACAATTGGGGCATGTCAGAGAAAAGGCCTGCCCCTTGGGGACCTTTTCGTCCGGAATTGTGAACTTCCCTTGGCATTTTTCACATGCAACATCCATGATGTTTCCTCTATTTTGGTTCCGTTGACCGGTCTGCTCCCCGCCGCGAAGCACTGCCGCAAGGCAGAACCCCCGCCTTTAAAGGCGGGGAGCTTCACAAAGGCGAGAGATTCAGGCGATTAGCCTCCGGTCCTTCCGTATGCGTGATCAACTTTTAAACCTTCGATATCCGTGGTGGCTTCTCCGCGAGCGCTTTTGACCGCATCGATTCCGCGGCCAACCACACCTTTTCGGGAAGCATAGGCTATGGCCGTCTCTTGAGTAATGATGCCATCTTTGTACAATTCCACGATGTAATCGTCGAAGGTGGTCATGCCGAAGGCTCCTCCCGCCTGAATAATGTCGTAGAAGGTCGAGGCTTCTGATTCTCCATGCAGGATCGTATCCTTGACCCGAAGGTTGGTGCCCAAGACTTCAAAAGCCGCAATCCGTCCTTCCTCGATTTTGGGTAGGAGTCTCTGGCCTACGATCCAGCGGACCGCTTCGGCAAGCCGGACACGAATCTGCTTTTCTTCCTCTGCTTCAAACATGCCGGTGATACGGTTGATGGTATGCCCGGCGTCCATGGTGTGAATAGTAGAAAAAACAAGGTGGCCGGTCTCGGCCGCGCTTAGACCGATCTCTACTGTTTCCTTGTCACGCATCTCACCCACCAGGATCACCTTGGGAGCCTGGCGCAAAGCTGCTCGAAGACCCGGTGGAATACGAACATCCGCACAAAAAAGCCACATTCAACCAGCGGGAGATGGGGACTGATTTCGATACTTTTGCCCATGGTCTCCGG
>PVMS01170312.1_pt1 | contig 12776 bp, 20 predicted proteins | sample 1853461 | NCBI WGS metagenome assembly PVMS01 (sample SAMN08582032, study PRJNA380276) | Marine sediment metagenome, whole genome shotgun sequencing project. | isolation source: ocean sediment barecode stripped | collected 2017 | reverse complement strand
GATCAAGTAGATGACAGTTCAACAGTTAAAAAGTTTATAACACAAGCTGAATTAGATTTAATTACTACTAACACTAATAGTATAGTACAAAATGCTACTGATATTCAAGATTCGGAAGTTATTATAACTCAAAATACTAATAGTATATTAAACAACACAACAAATATACAAAGTAATGACCAAGACATACTTAACTTACAAAACACCAAAGCAAATCAAAGCGACTTAGATATAGTTGACACACAAGTACAGAGTAATATACAACAAATACAATTAAATGATAATGCAATAACTGTTCTTGCAAACTCAAAAGTTGACAGTGTTACAGGAGAAAGAGTTGACAATACAGACCCTTTAAATCCTGTTATAAATTTACCAAAGTATGTATCATTACAAGCAGGTTTAACAAGAGTAGGTCAAACTACAATACCTTTAGCAAATCAACAACAAAACATATACGAAGAGTACTTAAGGTTAGATTACCCTTGTACTATAACGGATAATTATTTTATATCTATTGCTTTTAAGTGGTCAACAAATATAGGTAACACTAACGCTCTCTTTAGGCTAGCTTTAACTGACGGAACTACAACACAGTTTGAAGAAGTACGTATTGAAGCGAAAGATACAGCAGGTACAGGAGAGGTAGTTAATGTTATTGAAAATGGGTTGATAGTAGGTAATATAAACACAGGTACAGACATTCGTGTCCAAGAATATTTCCCTGTTGATGTGATTTTAGATGCAGGTAAAACATATTCTGTATCACTAGAGTTTACACATGAAGGTAATGCAGCTAGAACTACAATATACAGCTCAACCATTAGACTAGAACAGAAAACACAAAACCTATAATATAAATGAAAATATTTAGATATAAAAACTATGATTTTGAAAAAGGTAGACTACCTTTAGGTTTTGAATGGAAAACCCCTGAAGTTATAGCGTTAGAGCCACCTGACGGAGATTACAGTAATTACGAGGAGTACGATGACATAAGCTACTTGATAGATCTAGGCACAGAATCTTACAAAGAGAGTATAGAGAAAGGTAAAAACTATGTCAGTAAGATAGCTTCAACATTAAATGTTTACGCTAGAGTAGGTGTAATAACTGTTTCAGAAGCTAACCAATACGGTATAGAGACAAACCCTGTTACTAGTGAACTTAATAAAGGTTTTTGGCACTCAGCTTACTATGAACTTATAAACATAACACCACCTAAGTCTCTAGAAGGATTACACGAAGAGGTTAGGTTACACATAAGAGATTATGTAAACACAAATTATGGTGGAGTTTTTTCAATAGATTAAAAATGGAAGAAATAAAAAATAAATTTGCAGATTTAATAATGAAACATGGAGCTCCCCTGACATTAGCTGTAGCTTTTATGATATATATGGACTACAAAGACAACAAGCATGAGCAAATATACTTAAAAGCAATAAGTGGATTAAAAAAAGAGAAGCAATATCAAATGGAGTATAATAAAGATCTTGTAAGAGAAGTAATAGAATGTTATAAACTTAAAGAGTAAATATAAATGAAACTAACTTACTTAGAAAAGCCTAAAAAAAACATAAACAAAAAATTAAAAAAAACAGAAAAACACCCTAGACATTGGCAAATAGTAGAAGACCTTACAATAGAACTATCTGATGGTTATGAATTAAAAATACCAAAAGATTATGTATGGGATGGAGCAAGCGTACCAAAAATATTTTGGTTTATATTTCCTCCTATAGATGAGGGTTGGTTGGGAGACTTAATTCATGATAGACTTTGGGAAGACAAAGAAAAGCAATTTAAGTACTTTAAATACAGTACTTACAACTCTAGAAAATTTGCTGATCAAGAAAGAATGAAATGGAGAAAAAACCATGCTAAAAAAAATAAAAAATTTAACTTTATATCAAACATAATAATAAGGTTAATAGGAGGATTTACTACAGCAAACAATTAAAAATACCTAAATAAAATGAAAAACATAACTAAGAATTGGAAAACAAGTTTAATAGGTCTTATAGCTCTACTAGGTTTAGCATATAACTTCTATAAACAAGGTGGATTAGAAGTTTCAGATTTCTTACTACTAGTAATAGGGGTAGGTTTTATAAGTGCAAAAGATGGCGATAAAACACACTCTGATAGAAAAACAATAGGAGGAGACTTAAATACTGACGAAGAAGAAGAACCTGTATAAAATGAAAAAAGTAAGTTTTAAAATAAACTTGGCGTTTTCTATATGCGTATTCCTAGGAAGTGTATATAAATACTTTATTGGATCAGGTTTAAGAATGGACTTATTTATTTTTTATGAACACCCAAAAGGAGGTAGACTACTTTCAAACATATTGGTGGATATAAGTAACATGGTCACTATTTCTACAGTACTTTTAATGTGGTACTTAACAACAAGAAAGAGGACAATAAAAAAATGCTATAACACCTTTTTTAACAGTAAGTATATTAGACATAATAGATTATTTTTTTTACTACAAACAAATGTCTTCAATAAAACTACTAATACTAATAACGCTTATAATAATATTTAACTTAAAATGGCAATCGACCAAGCAATGAAGTCACAAATAACATTAGGAAATCTTTTAAGTATATTAATACCTGTTTTCATCATAGTATTAACATGGGGTAACTCTGTTGAGACAAGGTTAAAAGAAGCTATGATAAGAATACAACAAACAGAGAGAATAAACGCAAAAATAGAAGTACAACTAGAAAAAATGTTAGATAATCAAACAGATATATTAATAGAACTTCAAAATAAACAAAATAGAGAATAAATAAAAAAAATAACATGAGTATAAAAATTTACCAAAAAGAAAAAGGGTTAGATCCTGATGGTATAGTTGGAAAAAACACTATAAAAGCTATACAAAAAGAGTTTAGAGTTAACAACTTACAAGTATCTTACTTTTTAGGGCAGATATCTCATGAAACAGCTAATTTTAAATACAATACAGAAAACCTTAATTACTCAATCAAAGGGTTAAGAAGTGTTTTTAGAAAATATTTCACATTAACTCAAGCAGAAATGTACCAAAGAAAACCTGAAAAAATAGCTAACAGAGTTTATGCTAACAGAATGGGTAATGGTAATGAACAAAGTGGTGATGGTTGGAAGTACAGAGGGAGAGGTGCTATACAATTAACAGGTAAAAATAATTACAAAGCTTTCTCTAAATGGGTAGGTGATGAAACAATAATAAATAACCCTGACATAGTAGCTACAAAATACTATATAGATAGTGCTATGTACTACTTTATGGTTAATAAACTTTTTGATAATATAGATAACTTGGACTACGAAACCTGTAAAAGAATAACAAAAAGAGTTAACGGAGGTTATAATGGACTAGAAGATAGGTGGAGTAAAACAAAAAAATACTATAATAAATGCGTATAACAAGTGTAGTATTAATAGTCATAATAATATCTTTACTGTTTACTAACAAATGCAGTAAAGATAACTCTGAATCTTTTAAAAAAAGGTTACAAAATGAGTTAATAAAGAATGATAAATTAACTTTAGATAAAGAAGGTATATACAGAAAATATGTATCGGATTCTTTAACCAAAAAACAACTTAATAAAAAAGTTAGAGATTTGGAAATTAAAGTTAAAAACCCTATTATAGTGGAAAAGATAGTATTAAGACCTGTAGATGTCAGTAAAAAACCTGATACAGTTTTTATAGAAGGTAAAAACATAAAGATAACAGATTATTACCCATCAAAACAAGACGCTTTTTTGAGGTATAATTTTTTAAAAAATAATAATTCTGAAGTTAGTAAGTTTACTTTCATAAAAGACTTAAATATAGATTTAGTAATTGTTGAGACAGACTTAGGTATACTAGAAGCTAAGATAAAAGCACCAAACTTCATAAAATTAGGTAATGTAGAAATAGACATGCTACCAAACAAAATAAAACAAAAAAGTAAAAAATTTGGATTTTTAATAGGAGCAGGTTTAGATAAAAATAAGAATAAGGAAATGGGTATAACAGTTAACACAGGATTAAGGTATAATAAGACTTACTTACAAATACAGGCTACCACCAATCAGTCTATAGGAATAAGTCTAACAAAAGAATTTTAAACATGGAAAAAAGTAAAAAGCTAAACAGCTTCTGTAATAAGTGTCAAAGCAACGCAGTGACAAATGAGAAAATAAAAAAAGCCTTTGATTACATATGTTATTTAGATAACTTAATAGATGGAGGAGGAGAAAGCGGTGTTACCAATGCAGAGTACGATGATAACACAGGTATACTTAAAATCACGTTTTTTGACGGATCTGAAAGAGAAGTTGTAATACCTTCTGCAAACGGATTAATACCAAGTACAGACTCTTCAGGTAACATTTCATGGCATCTAAAAGAAGCAGGTACTGAAAACAGACTACCTAGAGGAAATGGGGCTTTAGATTTTTCTTATGAAGACTCAGTGGGATCACCAAAGAGTCAAGGAGATGTCCATTTTGGTTTTCAAAATGATTCCGAAGCTGATTTTGGGTATAACTTTATTGCAGGTGTAGAAAACAGTATAACAAATGCTTTTTTTAATGGAATGGTTCTTGGATATCAAAACACTATAGTTGGTGGCTACGGTTCTGTAGCGATAGGTTACAAAAATGATTTAAATACAAACAGAGCTATAGCAGGATCTATGACTTTAGGTATATTTAACGTACTTAGGGAGTATAATGTCTTTGCTATTGGAGGAGGTTTAATATCAAAAACAAAAGGTACTGTAGTGGTAGGAGAAGGGAACACAGATTACCCAACCACAGGAGCTCAAGATCCAAACAGACCTATGTTTGTTGTTGGTATAGGGTACATAAGTGTTAACGGAGGTAGTTTTGGAACAGTTACAGAAAGAAAAGATGGATTAGTAGTTAGAAAATCAGGAGAAGTTGAAGCTCCTGAACAAACAATACTACAATATGATCAAGATACAACAGGTAAAATATTGGTAACTAAGGAGATTTTAGAAGATAAAGTTACATCTAACGGTATTAAAAGTATAATAGGTTTTAGCTTCTTTGCAGATAATACGTTAAACCCACCTAGTTTATTTAATCTAAGAAATAGCTCACCTTACACACTAGTTGCTATTAAAAATCAACTAGGTCTTTACACATTTAAAGTTAATGGAGCAACTTTACAAAACACAAGTATAGTACAAGTTTCCCCTAGGTTTGGAGGTACACAAACTTTACAAAAATTTATACCCGAAATCAACGTAGTTAATACAGATTTTAACACAAACACAGAGTTTAATGTAGCACTGTTCAACCCAACTACAGGGGTAATGGAAGATCCAACAGTGAATCAACGACAATACAATGTACAAATAATACTAATGTAACATAAAATAACAGATATGGAAGATAGTAAAAATAAACACACAAAAATACCACCACCAACAGGATTAAAAGACGAAGACGTTATCACAGAAGATAAATAAAATTAAACATGGATATAGGAAAAATTAAAATAGATTTTCAAATTCTCGAAACGAAAGATCCTAGGGTTATATTGGTGGCTGACAACTCCTATTGGAGGCATATAGAAAATAAACCATCTATTATAGAAGTTACCCTACCTGCTGACACAGAACCTGTAGTTTACAATTTTAAGAAGAATAGAATAAACTCTTTTAATTCTTCTAATCTAATGCTTAACTGTACAGAAGGTTGTGAAGACGTAGATTTAATAGATCTACCTGACGGTATATACATAATAACATTGAAGGGATCACCTGACAAATTTAACAAAACTAGGAAGTATTTTAAGTCAGATAAGATAGAATTAGAGTTAGACAAGATTTACATAAACTTAAGACTAGAATGTGAAAAATTAAACAAAGAAGCTTCTGAGAAAATAGATAAAATAAACCTTTTACTTAGAGCTACTTCAGCACATGTAAGGTTTGATAATATATGTAAAGCTAATGAGACATATCAACTAGCTAAAGAAATAATGGAAGAACTTAAAAATTGTAGAGAATGTGTGGGTGCGGTATAAATAAAACTTTTTCTAAGAACCCTAATAATATAAAGACAAACAGTAAGTCTAATACTATTAAGATAGATAAAGTGGATTGCTTCGCACAATACAGAAACTTACAAGATTTAAATTTAAAAGTGTTAGAGATGATAAGATCAAACTTTAACAACGAAAATAATTTTTTATCTAAAACTAATAAGCAATTAAGATCTTGGATAAGAGGATTAAGTAAAGATTGCCCACCTGAAGAAGAGTTACAAGCAATATCAAAATACATAGAAGATGAGTACACAAAGTATAAGGCATAAAGACAACTGTAAACTATTTGATGATGCAGAAACTATAATAACAAGAATGTCTGACAAGTTGATTCTTAACAGAAAATATAGGATAGGAAGCAGACCTGACCTAGAAGATTTCAAAGATTTAGACTTAATGAGTAAGATACTATGTGAAGACAATTGTAGATTAGATTGTGACGAAGAGACTTTAAAAGAAGCTTTGAACATATTGATAATAAAATATAATTAATAAACAATAATAATGTGCTGTAAAGATAAAAGAAAAAACTATTGCCTTGAAAAGGTTCAAGCTATATGTACACAATATAAAGGTACAGTTTCAGATAACTCTGAGTTGAAGGGTGAAGACTGTTTAACAATAGAAGAAACTACTCAAGATATATACAACATAATAGATATCATAACGAAAGTAATAGATCTTTCAGACATAGAATATGAATGTCTAAACGATATAGAGTTTGAAGATGATGAAAACCCAACACTAAAAGAAATATTAGATAAATTAATAAAAGAGATTTGTTTACTAAAAGAAAACAGCAACAACAACCCTGCTGTAAACCCTTGTGAGATAGATCTATCTTCATGTGGAATAAACCCATCTTGTTTGGATAATGACCCATGTACGGGAGGTTTTAGTACATTACCTGAAATATTAAACAGTATAATAACTAAACTATGTGCAATACAAAATAAAGTAGAAAATATAACAACTGATGATATATTAACATCTCAAACTTTAGATGGTAATTGTATATCAATAAATCAAGGTAGCAATTTAACAGACACTCTTCAAGCTTTTGCAGATAAGATATGTCAACTTGAGCAAGAAATAATTGACTTAAAAAACCTTTAATAATAAAATAATAAATAAAATATGAAAAGTTGCGGTCAAACAAATATTCCTGAAACAGATAATACACAATTACCTTGTGAAGAATTTGTATCTACTGACTGTGTTATATACCCTGAAGCTATATTACCATTTGGTATAGTAGAAGACACAGATTTAACGGTTATAGTAAAAGAGTTAGTAAAAAGGATAAGACAAAATAAAACTAAGATAAACGAATTAGAGTCTTTGATATCAGGGTTACAAGATCAAATAGATACTATAAATAACGATTAAACATAAAAATATGTGTAACAACAACTGTAATAAATGTAATGACCCATGTAATAAATGCACAGACCCTTGTAACAAGAGTAAGGCATGTGGGTGCAGTATAAACCTAGAATCTAAATGTGTAAAATACACAGGCAACGACTTGTCTTGTACAAACATAAAAAAAGGAACTAATTTACAAGATATACTATCAAGTTTAGATCAATACCTATGTTTCTTACTAGAAGAAATAATAAACAAATCCACTATTGAAAATATAGGAGGGGGTAATGAAATATACTCAGGTAGAAACGATGTAACAGATGCTAACCAACTTAGAACACTAGTAAGTTCACCTACAGTAACTGTAATCACAATTGATGACACAATATCTTTTGAAGCTTTAGGTCAAGACATAGATATAAGTAACATAATAGAAAATATAGGTTTTTTAGGATTAGACGTATACAAAGGTTTTAATTCTTTAACAAATAAACATGAGATTAAAAGAATAACTAATCCACCTACAGGTGCATCTCTTTTATATAATAACCCGTTAGCACCTGATAACATCTCTCAAAGAGGATTAACTTCTACTGACTTAGAAATAAATGAGTTAGATGGAATTGTACAGGTAGATACTTCTACAATAAATGAAAATGTAGGAGGTAAAGTTGAAGTTTACAAAGGGTACAGTAATAGTAATAAACATGAGTTTAGAACTTTAGAATCTACTGACAATAGTGTTGAAATAATTAATGATTCTGACAAAATAGACTTTAAAGTTTACAACCCAGTAATTAACGTAGGAGCATTTAAAGTTTTAGACATAGGGGCAGGAAACGTAGGAGATACCTTTCAAGTAGCAGGTGATATAACAGCAGCAGAAATTACTCTTGTTGAAAATAGTAATCAAACAGAAGTACTTGTTACTCTTAATAATCCAATGCTTAACTCTAATTATTTTGTAAGAGTACATTTTCAATCACTAGATACAAGTACTACGTCTGATAGTGAAAGATTTAGTTATAAACCTATAACAAGAGATCATACAACAAATGCTTTTAAAATAGGGTTAGCAAAAGAAAACAGTGTAGTAGGTACACAAGAATATTTAGTAGTTGTAGAAGTAGTACAAGGCTTTTTTGTATTTGGTACTCCACCTGCACGATTTCAAATAGCAGAAGGAGAATGTGATAATTTTGATCCAAACACAGTAGTATGGACAGATATATACACAGATGATGCACCTAACTTACAAAATGGAGATATAATATACACAGATGAGCTTGAAACAGTTCCTTTTGATGGACAAAACTTAAGTTATAGAATTAGACAAAATCCTAACGTAGGAAACCCTTTTATAATAGATGTAGAGTTTAGTGTAAGTAATTTAGGAGTAGTGACCTTACTAAGTAACTGTGGAGCACCTGCTGTACAATACCAAATTGCATCAGGTGACTGTAGTGATAACATTTTTTTACTTAATTGGTCAGACACTTATATCACAAGAAATGGGGTTCAATTAACTAACGAACTACCTGAAGTAGGAGATATTGCATATACAGACGCAAGTCTTACTACACCTGTACCTAGTTATAGATTTTGTAGAATAAGAGTAGCTACAACTATTGTAGGAAACCCAATTCCTGTATTTTTAACATTTGACTATCAATTTAATACAGCTTTAGCAGGGGCAGGTGAAATAGCTCTTTCTACTGATTGTGGGACTATTACTCCACCAACAGGAACACTTGTTATAAACTCTAGTGTACCTGATGGCAGTGGTAACGGTACTATAGATGTAGACTTTGGAGAACCTAATGAATTTTTAAATTTAAACTTTGGTCTTATATTTGATAGTGTATTTAATTTTAACGCTTTGTCAATAACTGGAGCAGGATTAATTCTTAGTGGAGCTTTAACAGAACAAAATAATACAGCGTCAGGAACAATACAGTTAGATTCAAACGGAGAAGCAACTTTAATTTACAATGGGCAACCTACTAATTTAAGTGGAGTAGGATGTAGTGTGCTTATAACTTCTAGAACTTCTACTCAACCTGTTCCTACAAATGGAGATCAACAGACAATAATAAACTTTAATAACTAATATGTGTAATAATAACAATAACAATAAATGTAATGGAGATTGTAACTGTGAAAATAGTTGCAATCCTGTAGACTGCGGATGTAAAATAGAGTTAGACACTATATGCGTATCATACACAGGGGAAGGTATAAGCCCTTTAGGAGTTTCTAGTGGACAAAACTTAACAGAGATATTAAATTTAATAAGTAACTACTTAGAGTTTATACTTAATGAAGTTGAATCAAAAGAATCTTGTTGCTCAGAAGAAGCACCTTTATGTGAAGATATAATAAGAAACGTGGAGTTAAATTCTTTAAAAATATTCTCCCCTGATTTTTTTACAACAGACCCTTTAGTTAACAGAGTAAAAATAACTTATGTTGATGTACAAGGAGGCTTAAACACTAGTATGAAATACAAAAATTACGAGTTTAACGGATTTACAAACGCTGAAATATTTTTTAATGAGTTTGCTAATTTTAATTATTTTTTAGAATTAGGTAACGTAACAACTTTTGACGAAAATGGGGTAGAGACAAACTACTCATCTGCTGCAAAGCTTGAAATAAAGTACAAAGTAGCTAGATCAGGTTCTGATAAATGGTCACCAGAATGCTCTTTTAATTTTTTCACAAACTCTTAATAAAAATAATAAGTAGAGTAGTTTTTTTGGTTTTTAACTTCTTTATTTTATAAGAAGAGGGAGTGTAACAACTCCCTTTTTTTTGGTATAAATTTTGATACTAATAATACATGAAAACATATATAGAAAACATACTAAATAAAGACGTAATGCTCAATGTATCTACAGAGTTTGAAGATTTAGTATTTAAGATACCTTATGAAAAGAATTTCACAGATAAACTATTTTCTCTTGCAAAAGAACCTTTGAGGTGTTATGTAGAAATATTGGTTTATAGTAGTGACGGAATAAAGGAACTAAACGAAACAGTTATAACAAGTAACTCTACAGTAGACGAAACATTGGAGGTACTTATGATATCTTTAGGGGAAAGAGGTTTCTATGAAGCCTGTATAATGATAAAAAAACACCTAAACGGCAATATAACACAATAATTAACTAATTTTAATATTAACGACAAAAACATTAATTTTGCAGTTATGGCAACAAATGGAAAAATAGTAAGTAGAGTAATAAATGCTCTAAATCTCTTAAACAAAGATGAGCATATATCTAGAAGATACATACTAAGTGTATTAAAAGATAAAACTAACTTTGCTATACAACAGCAATTAGAAATAAAAGCTTTATTTAGAGATGATAGCTTATACACATGGATAAGATGTGTTCAGTTACAGAAAGACGACATAGTTAAATGCCCTATAATAGAATTTAAGAGTTGTAAGAAGATAATGAGGTCAGTAGACAAGCTACCTAAGTCCATATACTCAAGGTACGGGAACTCTGTAAAGTTTGTGGTATCTTTGGATGGAGAGGTAACTTTTAACAAAGTCACACCTAGGCAATACAATCTAAACAAAAAAAGAGATACATCGGGGGTACAACAAGATTACTACTATGTACAAGACGGATACCTATATTTACCAAACTCAGACGTACACATGGTTGATGTTTTAATGTTAACAACAGACTCAGAAGATTTAGATGGATGTGATAACTGTGATGAATGTAAAAGTGCTTGGGACTACGAGTTTGTAGGAACAGATAAGTTTCAGGAAATGGTTATACAAGATACTATTAGAGAAGTTGCACAAAGAAGAGGTATAGTTATTGATGAAAACCCTAATAACGACTCAAACCAAAAAAGCCAAACAAATAAATAATAAAATATGCCTGTAACTAGATTAGTAGATAAAAGCTATAGTATAATAGATAGAGCTTCTTATAAATTCTATAAAAACAATAAAAAAACAAAACAGAAAATAACATACAAAGAGTATAAACAAGTAGTAAAAGCTATATACAAAAAAGTAGGTGAACATTTACTAGAAAACACTTCAGGTGTATACATGGATATGCTTGGTTATTTTTGCATAACTATGAATCCTGTAAGAAAAATGCCTCCTGGTTTAGTTAAAATTTACCCACAAACTGTAAATAGGATATACACACCTTTATTTTTCACAGATACAACAAAAGGTTACAGTTTGTCAGGTTGGAGGATGGACAGATCCTTTAACTCTAGGAACATTAAAAGAAAGCTAAAAGATAAATTAGTTAGTGGTGTAAAATATAAATTCGAACACACTCTGATAAAGAGTTTCGGTAAAAGCAAGTAAGACAATATGACAGTATCAGGATTAATAGCGGAGATAAAAACTTCTTTAAGTCAATATGATGAAGCAGGTTTAATAGATGACGTGTCTATTAGAAGGTGGATAAGAAACGAATTAAAAAGGTTCGGGGTTAACATAATGACTTTACAGGAAGGTATAGTTAATGTAAAAAACTCAAGAGCAGAAATGCCTGACAACTATGGGGTTTTATACCTAGCTGCTAAATGTGAACCAATGGGTTACCACGCACAAGGAAGTAAAGATCACCTACAAGGCTCTTACTTTTGGAAGGAAAGGATAGAGAAGAAAACAAGTTGGGAAAGCTGTGACCCCTGTTGTGTAGACGAACAGGAGAGTCGTATAGTTGAAAGATTGTACTTCCATGAGGACTACTGCGACTTTTATTACAAAAGCCCTACGTTACTTAGGTTAAGAAAGGGTATCAAGAAAAGTCAATGTCACGCCAAGTGTAAGAACCTATCAGAAGCATTGACATACAGCTCACCATATGACATAAACATATTAAAAAACACTGCTTATTTCAATTTTGAAGAAGGTAGTGTTTATGTACAATATTACGGTATAGACAAAGACGAAGACGGAGAGATGTTAATACCTGAAGATGATCACAACAGGGTAGAGACATACCTAGAGTACTACATAAAAAGGAGAATAATGGAGGATGTGGCAGCAAATGATGACGACCCAAAAGGAACAGCATCAAGAATGTTATCGTACTATATGCAACAAGAAAGAGAACAGTTAAAATTAGCTTTAACATCTACAAAGTTCTCAGCACTAAGTAGAGACACATTCAAGAAGTTAAAACAAAAAGCAAGAAGAAACACAGCTCAATACGAGGTAATGATACCTTGGTTATAATAAGATATGGGAAAGAAAAATCAAAATATATCATCAGCTAAAAAAGGGATGATAAGAGATGCTCACCCTTCGGGATTACCTGAGGGAGCTTACACAGACGCTCTT
>PVMS01075817.1_pt1 | contig 12776 bp, 9 predicted proteins | sample 1853461 | NCBI WGS metagenome assembly PVMS01 (sample SAMN08582032, study PRJNA380276) | Marine sediment metagenome, whole genome shotgun sequencing project. | isolation source: ocean sediment barecode stripped | collected 2017 | reverse complement strand
TTTTCACGGGAAATCGAAGATTCGACGGAGTCAATGACAATTTCAGCGGAAACCCTGCCTAAAAGTGGCGGGCAGGCTCGACGCAAGCATCGGGGAATTCTTTTCAATTAAGGACTTATAAAAAACTCCAATAAATCTGGGATTATTGGCCCTGCAACATGATTTTATGCTTTAAAATTTTAGGAATATTCGATTAATTAAAGGATGATCATTCAAAATAGGAATCGTATTTGTTATAATTCTTTGATAATTTATTTCCCGTACACGCAATTTCAATGAAAATTTGCGTTATTAAATAATAGTTTTAAACTTTTAATTATTTTAAAATGAATTACAAAAAAATTGTACTGTTTAGTGTCATACTGTTAATAAATCTTTCCGTTTCAGCACAAAAAACAGCAATCTATACGAACGATCTTGCAGATTATAATCATGCTGTTGAATTATATGAAAACAAAGCATACGTTGCATCTCAGCAAAAATTTAATGATATTAAGAATCAGTTCGAAAATTCATCTGAATTAAAAGCTAATTGTGAATACTATGCCGCCAATTGTGCTATTAGATTGCAACAGCGAAATTCCGATGCATTGATGCAGGAATTCGTCGACAAATATCCCACAAGTACCAAAAGAAATACCGCATTTATTGAAGTTGCCGATTATTATTATAAGATCGGTAAATACACCTTAGCAGCAAAATGGTATGAGAAAGTAAATACTACCAGTTTAAGCGTTAGAAAAGAAGAAACATTCAACTTTAATTATGCTTATTCTTTATTCACAGCTAAAAATTATACGAAATCAAAAGAATATTTCTTAACCCTCTTAGATTCTCCCACTTACAGTTCACAGGCTAATTACTATTATGGTTATATTGCTTATAATCAAGATGATTTTGAAACTGCAGAGAAATACTTGGGTGAAGTAGTTGATAACGCTTCCTATAAATCCAATGTTTCGTATTATTTAGCTGATATGAATTTTAAGTTGGGGAAGTTTGAAAAAGCCATTGAACATGGATTGCCATTACTAAAAAAATCCAGAAGGACCGAGCATTCCGAAATTTCTAAAATTGTTGGTGAAAGTTATTTCAATCTTCAAAAATACAAAGAAGCAATTCCTCATTTAAAAAATTACAAAGGGAAACGTGGTAAATGGACCAATACAGATCATTATTTGTTGGGTTATGCATATTTCAAGCAAAACGACTTTGAAAATGCTATCGGGAATTTCAATAAAATAATTGAAGGTGATAATGCAGTTGCCCAAAATGCATATTATCATTTAGGCGAATGTTATTTAAAATTGGATCAAAAATCATCCGGTCTTAATGCATTTAGAAATGCTGCACATATGACCTTCAAACCAGATATTCAAAAAGATGCCTGGTTAAACTATGCCAAGTTGAGTTATGAAATTGGAAACCCTTATAAAAGCGTGCCGGAAGTATTGTTAGAATATATTCAACTTTATCCGAACTCAACTCATAAAAATGAAATAAATGATTTAATTATAAGTGCTTATATCACGTCAAAAGATTTTAAAGGAGCTTTGACTTACCTGGTAAACAAAGAAAGTGAAAAAGAAAGATCCCTTTATCAAAAAGTGGCATTTTATAGAGGGACTGAACTTTTTAATGAAGGAAATTTTGAACTGGCCAAAGAAAATTTTGAAAACTCCCTTACAGTTTCTTCAGACGCAAATTTTACTGCCCGAGCAACTTTCTGGAAAGGGGAATCCAATTACAGATTGAACAATTTTATAGATGCTTTGTCCGATTTTAAAGGTTTCTCATCCAATTATGCAGCTCCCAAGACGACTGAATTTGAACACATAAATTACAACATGGCATATGCTTATTTTAAACAAAAAGAATATGCTAAAGCCGCTGAAGAATTCAAGAGATACGTCCGTAAGAATAGTGATGATGCCATACGAAGAAATGACAGTTACTTAAGAATTGGTGACGGTTATTTTGTAAACAGAAATTACTCCAATGCAATTATATATTACAACAAAGCTATTGAAACGAATGGAATTGACGGTGATTATGCACAATTTCAAATAGCAATTAGTTATGGGCTTACAAATAACGAAAATAAAAAAATAATTGAATTAAATTCATTTTTAGATACACACCTAAAATCCACCTATAGAGATGATGCCTATTATGTGTTGGGTAATTCATATATCAAAAAAAATGAAAATGATCTTGCAGTGGAAATTTTCGATAAACTAATTGCAAATTATAAGCGTAGTCCGTTGGTTTCGAAAGCGATGCTTAAAAAAGGTTTGATTTTTTATAATACAGACCAAAATGAACAGGCAATTTCAACTTACAAAAGTATTGTAACTCGATTTCCAAATACAGCCGAAGCTAAACAAGCAGTTAAAAATGCCCGTCAGATATATGTTGATCTGGGCCGTGTTGATGAATATGCCACATGGGTCAGAGATATCGATTTTGTAAATGTTTCTGATGCAGAATTGGACAACGACATGTATGAGTCAGCTGAAAAACAATATTTACAAAACAACCATACAAAATCAATTTCCAGTTTTAAAAAATATTTACGAAGTTTTCCAGGAGGAATGCATGCATTGAAAGCAAATTTTTATTTAGCTCAATCATTATTCTCTGAAAACAAACATGATGAAACCATTCCTTATTATATGGTTGTAGTAAACCACCAACAAAATGAGTTTACTGAAAACGCTTTATCTCGTTTGTCCTTGGTTTATTTAGAAAATAACAATTGGAAAAATGCCATTCCAATATTGGAAAGATTGGAAAATGAAGCCAATTTACCTCAAAATATCACATTTGCACAATCAAATTTGATGAAAGGATATTACGCAACCAATAATTACCTCAAAGCGGTTACTTATGCTGAAAACGTCTTGAAAAACGGAAAGCTTGAAGATAGAATAAAATCAGACGCACATGTTATAATAGCCCGTTCTGCTATGAAAACAAATAATGAATCAAAAGCCAGAATTGCGTATAAAGAAGTTGAAAGAATTGCCTCCGGCGAATTAAAAGCTGAATCATTGTATTACGATGCCTATTTTGAAAACATTGATGGCAGCTTTCGCGTATCAAATCAAATTGTTCAAAAAATTGCCGCTGATTATGCTGCTTATAAATATTGGGCAGCCAAGGGGTTGATTATCATGGCTAATAACCATTACGAATTAAAAGATGCTTATCAGGCAACCTATATTTTAGAAAGTGTCATTAAAAACTTTGCACAATTTGATGATGTCGTGGCAGAAGCTACAGAAGCTTTGAACAGGATTAAAACTGAAGAGGCCAAAACCAACGAGTCCATTAAGAATTAATAATGGAGCTTGCCTGCCGGAGGCAGGAATTGATAATTATAAATGAAAAGTTAATAGGCAAAAGCCAATAGGGAATAGCGATTAGTGAATAATTGGAATTAATCGAGAACTGAGAACTTTAAATCAATGTATATCATATTTTTCTCTTTTGGGAAATGTCTGAAAGACAAAGGAGATTGATAATTGATAATTAAAAATGAATAAAGCTAATGGCTAATGGCTAAATAATAAACATTTAAACAATTTTAAAATGCGAAAGCTACTTATAACCTCATTGCTTCTTTTAATAACCGGATTTTCTTATTCTCAGGAAAAGAAGCCTGACACCCTAAAAACCGAAGAAATAATTGTTGTAAAACCTTATACTCCAACAATTTCAGATGCCTTTAAAGTGAAATCCAATCCTGTAATTGAAGACTCCAACGAAATTCAAAGAGAAAAAGTGATCTACAGTATCTTTTCAATTCCCGTAGCATCAACTTTTGCACCTTCAAAAGGAAAGGCTAAAAGTGTAATTAAAGCGCCTAAAGAACGCTTATTTGAGAATTATATATCAGCAGGGTTTGGAAATTTTACCAGTCCGCTGTTTGAAGCTTTTATTCATACGGGAGATAGTAAATATAACGATTTTGGTATTTTTGTAAATCATCATTCTTCTGAAGGAGGCATTAAAGATTTGTTACTAAATGACGACTATTCAGATACCAGAGTTGATATATATTATAAACAATTTGATAAAGATTTGAATTGGCAGTTGAACGCAGGTTTTAATCGCAAACAGCACAATTATTATGGTTTACCCGCTGATGAAACTTTTGATCAGGAAGTAATTGATGCTATTGATGAAGAACAAGTGTACAAAACCTTTTATGCTGGTGGGAAAATTAGTTTAGAGAACTCCTTTTTTAAAGGCGCTTCAGCTGAATTAGTTAATTTTTCAGACGACTATAATAGCAATGAGCTGCAAGTATTGATAAAACCGACCTTAGAATTTCCAATTTCTACTGAGCTGATCAACGGTGAATTTTCAATTAATGTCCTTTCTGGAAAATTTAAGCAAAACTACTTAACCGATGATGACGTAAAACACAGTTTTTTAAATTTGGGTTTCAACCCTAATTTTGAAGTACTCCGTGATAATCTAACTGTAAATTTAGGTGCAAAGTTGTATTATTCAAACGATCTGGACAAGAAAACAAATTCATTTTACGCCTATCCCAATGTGTTTGCTTCATTTAAAGTTGTTGACGACATATTTATTTTAATTGCAGGTGCAACGGGAGACTTAATCCAGAATACTTATAGAAATTTTGCAGATGAAAATCCATTTGTTTCTCCAACACTTGATATTCAAATAACCGACAAACAGTACAAGGCTTATTTCGGAGCGAAAGGTAAATTAGCTTCTAATGTCAGTTATAATATTAATGTTAGCCATACCAATGAAAAGAACAAGCCCTTATTTATACAAAATGAGATCTTGACTGAAGGTACAATAATTGTTTCCAATGCATTTCAAACAGGGAACTCATTTGATGTAATTTACGACAATGTAAAAACTTTAGGCTTTTTTGGAGAAATGACTATTGAAGCCTCTAAAGAATTCAATTTTGGAGGATCTGTAAACTATTCAGATTATACAACAACCAACCAGGAAGAAGCTTGGAATTTGCCTACAATTAAAGCTTCTGTTTCTGCAGATTATAAAAATAAGAGTTGGTATGCAGGAACCAAAATATTTTTCAACGGTCAAACCAATGAATTAATTAAGCCTTTTTCAGCCTCTTCAGCGAGTCCGGTCATCATTAAAAATGAGTCTTATGTAGATTTGAATTTTCACGGTGGGTACATTTTTTCAGACAGACTTAATGCATTTGGTAAAATAAACAATGCACTCGGAAAAAAATACCACACATTTGTTAATTATCCGGTACAATCATTACAAATTTTAGCGGGTATAACCTATAAATTTGACTTGTAAAAAAATCACATTTAATATGTTAATCAAAGCTGAAGTATACAATACTTTGATCCAATTGTCATTCTGAATGGAGAATAACGAAACGAAGAATCACAACAAGATGAAACAGATTCTTCACTGTGCTCAGAATGACAATTCAACTGCCATTTTATGTCCAGAAAAACCAGCTATATATATAATAAATGTAACATACTGTTTTCATTTTTTTATGTAGATTTAACCATTCTAAATACTAATGAATGACGAAGCATGTAATAATTGCATTAAGTTTATTTTATATAGTAACTTCATGCAATACAAAGAACACCTCTAGCACTATACAACAACCAGTAAGCAATCTTGATTCCATAACTATAAAAAATATATTTGATTCCGCATTAAGTAATGGTCAATGCTACCAATGGCTAGACGTATTGACCAATGATATAGGAGGTCGTTTATCCGGCTCTCCTGAGGCTCAGCAAGCAGTTGATTGGGGAGAAAAACTCATGAATGATCTTGAGTTTGACAAGGTATGGTTGCAAGCAGTTATGGTTCCCCATTGGGTAAGAGGAGAAAAAGAGGTAGCCAATTTTACCGTTAACAATACAACATACAATGTTCCAATATGTGCTTTAGGAGGCTCCATTGCAACACCTGAAAACGGAATTTCGGGAAATGTGATTGAATTAAAAAGCTTAGAAGAAGCTGAAAATTTAGGTGAAAAACTAAGAGGAAAGATCGTTTTCTTTAATCGCCCATTTGATGACACCTTATTACTTACTTTCAAGGCATATGGTGGTTGTGTGGACCAAAGAGGTAGTGGCGCCAGAGTAATTGGTAAATTTGGTGCTTTAGGAGCAATAATTCGGTCAATGACTCATAGTATTGATGATTTTCCACATACAGGTGCAATGCGGTATGAAAATATTCCTGAAGATGAAAAAATACCAACCGCGGCAATTAGTACTAAAGCCGCAAATTTATTAAGTGAACAATTAAAGGAAAATCCGAATTTAAACTTTTACTTTAAGCAACGTTGCGAAACATTACCTGATGCACCATCTCATAATGTTATTGGTGAAATAACCGGTAGTGAATTTCCTGATAAATATATTACAATTGGCGGGCATTTAGATTCCTGGGACCTTGGAGATGGTGCTCATGATAACGGGGCCGGAATTGTACAATCCATAGAAGTATTTCGATTGTTAAAATTAAATAATATACAACCTAAACATACACTGCGAATTGTGTTGTTCATGAATGAAGAAAACGGTTTACGTGGTGGGAAAAAGTATGCCGAAGAAGCTAAAAGAAAAAATGAAATTCATATCGCGGCTTTGGAATCTGATTCTGGAGGGTTTACACCAAGAGGATTTTCTTTTGATGCTGATTCAACTTTTGTTGATTTATTTATGAGCTGGAAATCATTACTTTCCCCTTATGGTTTAAATGATATAAGTAAAGGTGGTGGTGGTGATATCGGTCCGTTAAAATCTGAAACCACTTCGTTGTTTGGTTACAGACCTGATTCTCAGCGCTACTTCGATTACCATCATGCTGCTACCGATACTTTTGATAAAGTTAACAAACGTGAATTAGAATTAGGAGCAGCGTCAATGACTTCTTTGATCTACTTACTAGATAAATATTTAGAGTAACCAATCAAAAACCTGTAAAATGAAAAATTTAATATTATTTCCATTGGTCCTGTTTGCCATATCCTGCACTAAAAAAATTCCAGTTGATTTGGTTATAATTAACGCTAATGTATATACTGTAAACAATAATTTTGACCTTGCTCAGGCAATTGCGGTAAAAGATGGAAAAATCATTGATGTTGGAACCTCGTTGGAAATACAGTCGAAATATGCTCCAACATATATCAATGATGCAAAAGGGAAAACGATTTTACCCGGTTTTATAGATGCTCATTGTCATTTTTTTGGTTTGGGTCTGCAACAGCAAAAAGTAGAATTATCCGGTACAAAAAGTTTTGATGAAGTTGTACAACGAATCGTTGATTTTCAAAAAGAAAAAAACGTTTCTTACATTACCGGTCGTGGTTGGGATCAAAATGATTGGGATAGTAAAGAATTCCCAAGTAAAGAAAAGCTGGATTTACTTTTTCCTGATACTCCGGTAGCCGTTCGCAGAATTGACGGTCATGCTTTATTAGCTAATAAGGCAGCAATTGATTTAGCCGGCGTAACCATCAATACCCCCTACTCAGGTGGAGAAATACTGCAAAAAGATGGAAAATTGACTGGAATATTTATTGATTCTCCAATGGGATTAATTGCTTCAAAAATTCCGGAACCTTCAAAAAGGGAGCAAATTCAAGCATTACTAGATGCAGAAAAAATTTGTTTTGATGTAGGATTGACCACTGTTGATGACGCAGGACTTTCGAGACAAACTATTGAATTGATCGATAGTTTGCATGTTACGGGAGAACTGAAAATGAGAATATATGCCATGGTTTCAGCTAGTAAAAAAAATATTGATTATTATTCCAAAAAAGGTATTACAAAAACTGACCGACTAAATGTGCGTTCATTTAAGGTCTATGCCGATGGTGCTTTAGGATCTCGAGGTGCTGCAATGAAGCAGGCATACAGTGATAAAGAACATCATTTTGGTGTTTTAGTAACTCCTTTAAATGAATTGCGAAAAATTGCTCTAAAAATTGCTGATTCCGATTTCCAAATGAATACTCATGCCATTGGTGATTCGGCAAATTATGTGATGCTAAAAACATACAAAGATGCTTTAAAAGGAAAAAAAGACCGTAGATGGAGAATTGAACACGCTCAAATTATTGATCTGAATGATTTTAAATATTTTGATAATATTTTGCCTTCTGTGCAACCCACACATGCTACTTCAGACATGTATTGGGCTGAAGACAGAATTGGTGCAAAGCGCATGAAAGTAGCTTACGCCTTTAAAGATCTATTAAACAAGTACGGTAAGGTAGCACTTGGAACTGATTTTCCTGTCGAAAAAGTAAGTCCGTTGTTAACATTTTACGCTGCAGTTGTCCGTAAAGATTTAAATAATTATCCTACTGAAGGATTTCAAATGGAAAATGCATTAACTCGTGAAGAAACTTTAAAAGGAATGACCATTTGGGCTGCTTATTCAAATTTTGAAGAAAATGAAAAGGGCAGTATAGAAACAGGAAAAATGGCCGATTTTATTATACTTGATAAAAACATTATGACTGTTGAACCAGAAAAAATTCCGTTTATTAAAGTCTTAGAAACTTATATAGGAGGTGAACGTGTCAAATAGAAAATACTTTTTTATTTTATTTTTAGGAATGCTATTTTGTCATACCGCTTATGCCCAAAAATTACCAAATGGATTTGTATACATTAAAGAAATAATTCCTTCAATTGAGTTGGAACTTCGTTATTTTGGACATCATAATTTTATTGGAAAGCCCATTGATGGTTATAGTCAAGAAAAAGGAATTGTCACAGAAAAAACGGCTAAAGCTTTAAAAAGTATCCAGCAAAATCTAATAAAACAAGGTCTTGGATTAAAAATTTATGATGCATATCGCCCCCAAAAAGCTGTAAACCATTTTGCCAGATGGGCTAAAAATTTAAATGATACTCTAAAAAAATACGAATATTATCCGAACGTAAAAAAAGCTGATCTATTCAAAGAAGATTATATAGCCTATCGTTCAGGGCATAGCAGAGGAAGTACTGTCGATCTGACTATTATTGATCTTTCTATATCTGAAAAAAAAGAACTCGACATGGGAAGTTCATATGACTTCTTTGGTCCTGAATCCTGGGTCTCTTATAAAAAATTATCAAAAGAACAACTTGGAAACAGAAGGCTGCTGCAAGAGTTAATGATAAAATATAATTTCAAAAATTATAAACAGGAATGGTGGCATTTTACTTTAAAAAATGAACCTTTCCCTAATACTTATTTCGACTTTTCTATTGAATAGCTAAATTATCCATTTGTTTTTGCATAAACATCCATACCCGCCATTTATTCCAAAAGGAGCAACCAAACTAATTGTTGGCACCTTACCTCCTCCCCGATTTTCGTCCGGAAAATTAAAAAAGGGTGATGTTGATTTTTGCTATGGAAGTATTGACGGTCAACTATGGAAAATATTGGATGAGATTTTTAAGCTGAAATTATCATTTGAAACTACTGAATTTGCTGTTCAGCAGCGAAAAGATTTTCTTATTGAAAATAACATTGGAATTTGTGATATTGTGGCGTCTTGTGAACGAAAAAAAATAGATGCCTCCGATAAAGGCATGGAAAATATTCGATTACGGGATATGCTTTACTTTCTTAAAACACACAAAAAAGTAACAACTCTTTTGTTAACCGGAGGAAATAGCAAAAATGGACCGGAATATCATTTAAGAAGGCAATTAAAAGAACAATACATTCAGCTAGAACCAGTTTCATTAGAAATTCCAAGAACACATACATTCAATATTGAAACAAACAGATCGATCGAGGTTATCTCATTGATAGCACCATCCGGAAGTGCTAACAGAGCAATTGGTAGTAATCCAGTTTATAAGGCCTTAAAACATATTGATCCGTCATACAATACTTTTGATTTTAGGGTAGATCAGTACAAACCTTACTTTACAAAATAAAGAGAGTTAAATCCTTGATTCCGATATATGAAAAAGACACAATTGATTCTTACTTATGTGAACCATCACAAAAAGGCCCGCTTTTAGTTTCTTTGCAACAACACAAATACTTCGTCTCTGTTTTCTGAGCTGTAAAAACTTGTGGAGCCATTCCTTTTCCTTTATGCTTACCATCACAAAAAGGCTGATTTTCGGATAAGCCACATGCGCACCAGGCATATTTTTTTCCTTCTTCCAATTCAACTGCCAAAGGATTATCTCCGGCTCTTTTAGGTAATTCCATCTTTTATTTTTTTTTATTTAGTAATTAAATAACGTAGGTTCAATGTAAGAAAATTGCGTCAGTTTGAGTGAAATTCTGAAAGAATTTAGTATCGAAAACGATTAATTTTACTTCAAAATCTTATTCTCGATACACTATTTTTAAAAAAATCATTCGAATTGACGGTTTTTAAAGTAACTTTATTTATATCGAACTCACAATAAATATATCAATCTAATATCCCATTCACAAATTTATTGATATCCGATGTTCCTTTTTTTGTTAAATGTGTTACGAAAGCTGAACCAATAATTGCGCCTTTTGCATATCTGGTGGCCTGGCGAAATGTTTCAGCATTTGAAATCCCAAAACCAACTATTTGTGGTGATTTCAAATTCATTGAATTGATGCGGTCAAAATATTCATGCTGAGTATTTCCAAAAGAACTTTGTGATCCTGTTACACTTGCAGAACTAACCATATATATAAAACCATTTGAAATATCATCAATAAATCTGATACGATCCACAGAAGTTTGTGGTGTAATTAAAAGCACATTTATCAAATTGTATTTATCAAATATAGTTTTATAGTGTTCATTGTATTCTTTTACAGGTAAATCAGGAATTATCAACCCGTCAATTCCGATTTCTGAACATTTTTTACAAAATGCTTCAACACCGTACTGCATCATTGGGTTAAAATATCCCATGATAATTAATGGAATCGACACTGATTTTCGAATATCTTTTAATTGTTCAAACAATATTTCGCTTGTCATTCCATTATCAAGTGCCGTTGTTGAACTTTTTTGAATTGTTGGCCCATCTGCTAAGGGATCACTAAACGGCAATCCTATTTCTATAAAGTCAACACCGCTTCTTTCCAATTCCGAAATAATAGTAACCGTATCATTTAATTTCGGATAGCCGGCTGTAAAATATATAGACAGCAACTTTTTATCTTCTTTTAGTATTTTATTAATTCTATTCATTTGTTGTCATTTTGAAGGAGTATAACGACTGAAAAATCTCTTCAGATTCTTCACTTTAGCCAGTCTTGAGTCTTTCGACTGCGCTCAAGATAAACTGTCGAAAGGTTCAGAATGACACTCCTTTTACAGTTTAAAATATTTAATATAGGTATCTAAATCTTTATCGCCTCTTCCTGATAAATTCAAAACAATAATATCTTCCTCCTTAAATTTTTTATTTTTAAATATGGCTAAGGCATGTGAACTTTCAATTGCCGGTATAATACCTTCCAGTTCACATAATTCAATACCGGCCTGCATTGCTTCATCATCAGTAATAGACATAAACTCAGCCCTTTTAGACTCACATAAATGAGCATGCAATGGTCCAACTCCCGGATAATCCAAGCCCGCTGAAATTGAATAAGGTTCGGTAATTTGACCATCTTTTGTTTGCATTAATAGTGTTTTACTTCCATGAATAATTCCTTCATTTCCTAACACGCTTGTCGCTGCACTTTCTCCGGAATATATCCCTAATCCCGCTGCTTCCACGGCAATTAACTTCACTCTCTTATTATCTAAATAATGATAAAATGCTCCAGCAGCATTGCTGCCTCCTCCTACACATGCTATTACATAATCCGGATATTCTCTGTTTTCTTTTTCAATCAGTTGCTGTTTGATCTCTTTTGAAATTACAGATTGAAATCGAGCTACCATATCAGGATATGGATGTGGTCCGACCACTGAACCAATAATATAATGCGTATCCACCGGATTATTTATCCAATCTCTAATTGCTTCATTTGTAGCATCCTTTAGTGTTTTACTTCCTGACAATGCGGGTATCACCGTTGCACCCAACATTTTCATTCGGGCTACATTAGGGGCTTGTCGTGCAATATCTATTTCTCCCATATACACGATACATTCAATACCCATTAAGGCACATACAGTGGCTGTAGCAACACCGTGTTGTCCGGCACCTGTTTCTGCAATAACTCTATTTTTACCTAAGCGTTTTGCCATCAAAATCTGTCCAATGGTATTATTTACTTTATGCGCTCCTGTATGACATAAATCTTCTCGTTTCAGATAAATTTTTGTGTTGTATTTTTCTGATAATCGCTTCGCATAATACAAAGGTGTTGGTCGACCAACATAATCTTTCAATAAGGCATTAAATTCTTCCTGAAACGAAGGTTCTTCCATTATTTTTAGATAATTCTCACGTAATTCTTCGACATTAGGATACAACATTTCCGGAATATATGCACCCCCGAACTGTCCGTAATATCCATTTTCATCTACAAAGTAACTCATAGTAAATTGTATTTAAATTCTTTTAATTTTTCTATATTTTTAATTCCGGGACTTATTTCAAATCTACTGTTTACATCCACAGCAACACATAACTTTGCTTCTGGTTTTCTCAAGAATAATTGAAACTCGTCCTTTTCTTCCAATCCAATACCTCCACTCAAAAAATAAGGAGTATTGCCTTTGTATTTTTTAAGTATTTCCCAATTGTATTTTATGCCGGTTCCTCCATAATCCTTTCCTTTAGTGTCAAATAAAAAGT
>PVMS01062715.1_pt1 | contig 12776 bp, 6 predicted proteins | sample 1853461 | NCBI WGS metagenome assembly PVMS01 (sample SAMN08582032, study PRJNA380276) | Marine sediment metagenome, whole genome shotgun sequencing project. | isolation source: ocean sediment barecode stripped | collected 2017 | reverse complement strand
TTTTATTTATAACTTTATAATATATTAACTATATGTTTACTTTTAAATCTCAATTTTTTATTGTTTTTAATGTGTATTAATAATTAAAACCACCTTCTTGCATACTTGGTTGTGAGATAGACAAAGCCTTAGCTTTTTCTCCATTGTAATCATAGTTTACTATTTTATTATACTTTGAATCTCTGTCTTGTAAATCTCCTAAGATATAATTATCTACAAATTTTTCACTGTTCATTTTTTTATTGTTAGAGTAACCTATAATAGCCAATTTTACAAGTTGGTCTTCTGACAGGTTTTTACCTCCTTCTTCATTCCATTTTTTCTTAGCTTCATTAAACTTTTCAGCTAAAAGAGAAACCGCAGCAACACTACCTCTTTCTAGTTCTTCTGAGTTTGAACTATTGTGTCCATACAAGTCCCCCTTCTTTAACCCTATTTTGTTTGCATATCTAGATAAATCTTTAATTTTAAAAGCACCTACGGAAGATTCACTGTCACCATCCCCAAAGCCTGAATCAGATGTAGAAAACCTTGTTTTTCTTTTGGCTGCTAATTCTTTGTAGTATGCATCTTCTTTTTCTTTGTCATTTGGAAATTTTTTGTGAGCTTTTATCTCTAACTCCCAATCTGCACCTTTTACATCCTCTGTTTCATCTTCTTCAACAAAATATTCATAAGCATCTGAAATACCTTGCCCTATTTCACCAAAAAAATTATCTAAAGCTTTACCTGTAGGTTTAATTAATTTATTACCAACAACACTATCTACAAAAGAAGTAGGTAAAAAACCATCAAAAGAGTAGCCATCATTATTATTTAACTTAGTCTCTGATTTAGATAAACCTGGTAGTAGCTTTGCAAACTTATCCATTGTGCTTTTGGGTAAGTTGTACATTTGAGATATTTTTTGAGAGTGTTGATTAAAACCTTTCTCAATTGCTTTAATAGGTTTCCAAGTACTTTTTAAAGATGTATAATTTTTACCTGAATCATCAAAAGAATAACCTAGTCTGTTTGTATCTAGTTTTTTAGCATCTAAAAGATTTTGATATGTCAGATTTTTATATTCGTTAGGAACAGTGACATTATTAACTTTACCAACACCCGAACTAGACACTCCTCCGTACTTAGGGTCGTCAAGCCTTCTCTCTTCTCCACTGTCATAAGTAATAGGCATACCATCTTTCTCATCATACCCCATTATTACAAAACCATGCCTATTCCTATTTTTGTTGTTGGGGTTTTGTTTTGCATAACCTCTATAACCTCTTCCGTCATTACCAGTGCCTTTAACATTTACATCACCTTGCCCTATAATAGTTCCAATAGGTAACCTTTTTAAATTATCTAGTATCTGATCAGGGACTCTACTATTCTTGTTGTATGTCCACTCTTTTACATCTTCAAAAGGGTTATAACCTAATCCCTCACCTCTTAAATAATTATGCACTTCCCATGCATCAATACTACTATTCTTTACCCAATTACCAATGTCTTTGGGTTTTACATCATTAGTCTTATATTTAGATTGATCTTTACTTTCCATAATACTCCTTAAAGAAGGTACTCCTGGTAAATTCTCTGCCATAAAACCAAACGCAGGGTGTTCTTCACTTTGAGTACCACAATTCAATGCCCCTCCTAAACAAGAGTTCCCTGAAAGATTATTTATATTTTTAAACCTTTGTGCTAATTGAGGATTGGCTTTATCAGCTCTATAATTCCTTATTAAATTAAAAGATTCTCTAGGGATAGATCTCAACATATCTGTTCTTTCAGAGCCCTCATTTAAATCACTATCATTAATTGGCATATTTTCACCACCTTCTTGCATACTTGGTTGTGAGATAGTTATGTCCACATTGTTAGGTTGGTATTGTATAGGGTTTGTAGGTTGTATCTGTTGCTGATATTGAGACTTATCTTCAACTTGCTTAACTCTCTCTATACTCATGTCTGACAGATCGTTTAAGAAGTTTCTTTCTTGTTGTTTAATTAACAACCTTTGTCTAGCGTTGTCTTCTTTTATCTGATCTTGGTTAGACATATCTTCAGTACCTACTTTTTCTGTAGGTCTCATACTATTAGGTATTACACCTCTGTCAGGAGCTGATTGTGTCACCTCGTACATTCTTCTTATGTAATTAGGGTCTGAACCTAAGACTTTATTTATTTTTTGTAAGTCTTTTTTTGATATATTTGGGTACTTTTTATCTAGTGAAGTTTTGTTGCCTAAAATATTATTTAAATTATAACTTACATCCTCGACAGATGTTAAAGATTTATTTAACCCATCACCATCATAATAGGATATACCTGTCTCAGGATTAGGCATAGAAGCAAACTCTTTGGATAACTTCTTTGCAAAACCTTTTGTACTTAAATCTCCTGATAGAAAGTCGTCTAATCCTCTAGATCTTTTAAGTCTATTTAATATAAGAGTGTCCTGTAACTTAGGTGTAAATAAAGTGTTTCCGTCTATATTGGCTTTCTTTAACTCTTCCTTTAAACTTTCTTGTATAAACTGATGAGCTCCTACAGCAGAAGATCCCGAAGACTTCATTATATCTTGTAAAGCAAGCACTTCGTTTACAGTCATTTCTGTAAGAGGTTTACTAGTGCCTCCTTTATATCCTCCGTAAAGTCTATTGTAGTCTCCCCCACTTGATTCAAATTGCCCTATATAATCAAGTAGCTGTCTTTCTTGTGGTGTTACGTTAGATGCTTCTTCACCACCTTCTTGAAACTTTTTCATATAGTTGTAAAATTCTCCTCCGTCTTTAAACCCTTCTTGCTGTGATTTAGCTAAAGCACCTGCTCCTGCTGCGACTCCTGTTACAGCAGGTAGCTTATTCATAGCCTTTATCATTGCTTTTTTATTTACACCGTTTGTGTTTTTATGTATACCTTGAAAACCATCATACATTTTCATTGCTTTGTCAAAATGTGCTTCTGTAAACTTGTCACTTGGTTCTAAACCTAAAGCATGTCTAATTTCAACCATTCTAGCTTTAATTTCTGTAGGTTTTGTATAATAAGCCCATTTCTTATTAAAGTCTAAATTTACTCGGTCTCGTCTCTTTTTAGTAGTCCCTACTGCATTTAACAAATCTTCTTGCATCTCTTCAGTAAGTAACTCACCACTTTCGTCTACAAGATGTGATAGTTCATGACCTTCAGTTAAATTTATTTCTTTTTTACGTTGTTTACCTAAAAGACTTTTAACTCTTTTTGTATATATATGTTCAGGGGCATTAAAAAGTGCCAACCCCATAGAGTCGTTTAGTGCGTCACGTAAATGTTCATAATTTTCTGGATCATCTTTGTAAGTTTCAACGAATTTTTCTAAATCATCATAATCTTTAAAAGTGTATTGAGAAAGCTTGTTTCTAGCTTTTATAATTTCATATACTGCGTCATCTTCACTGTAACCATAATTTTGATACCTTTGAATTAAATCTTTATTTTCAGGGTTATACCAATTTTCCATAAATTCTTTTCCTGTTTTCTTTTTAGCACCTTTAGCCCATTTAGGATTTAATTCATTTACAGTGTTAGAAGTGTTATATAAATTTTGATTTTTTCTATTTGCTATAACATGTTCTAATTTACCTAGTACTTTATTTACTTTTATAGGTAGAATTTTTCTGTTTCCTGCTGATGTACTTGGTAATTCAAAATTTAATTTTGGTTCTACTTTCTCACCTTTCCTGATTTTATCTATAAGTTTTTTGACAGGCTTCTTAAGACCTTTAGCTACATAACCTAAACCATGACCTACTCCTCCTCCTGCTATCTCAGAAGCTACAGCTCTAACTGTCTTTTCTTTTATATCTCTACCTATTTCGTTAAAATCTCTGTTGTCCTCAACTACCATATCATCAGTGTTGATACTTCCGTCAGAGTTTCTGTTTACTCTGTATGGTACAGGAGGTTCTTCTTCTCCCATTACATACCTAGGTATACTACCAACATTTGCTCCCCAAGCTAAACCTACATCAGCAACATCATATATACCATCTCTAATTGGCTTTCTTATGTACTCATCTGCAAAATCTAAAGTGCTGTCTAACCAAGATCTTTCTTCTTCACCACCTTCTTGATAACTATTGGAGTTTATCTTACCACCTCTTTCCATGTAATCCATGAACATCTTATCCTCATAAGAATGTTCACAGTCACAATCTTTTAACTTGTTATACCTTACTAAATTTTTATATCTCATCTCCGCTATTGATTATATATATCCTCTTTACTTAGACCCCACTTAAGAATCGTTTTGTATCTACTTTCTATTGTCTGCTCTAGCCTTACTAAGAACCAATCGCCTCTTAATCTCTCCTTTATCCTCTTACCTTTAAAACTAACAGCTTTTGTATTTATAGTCTTGTCTATTTGGTTTGCGTCCCAATTCCATAAAGGTACATTGTTGTTTTCATCTTTTGTCCTATTGTAGAAATTGTTTACGTTCCACCTCTTGTCATACTCTGTAACTAAGATGTCTTGGTAGCTTCCATCAGGAGCTGTCTTAGGGTATTTACTTATATCTCTTATAGTCTTTTGTCTATTAAGTCTTAACTCTCCCGTTATTTCTGAGTTGTTGTATATCCAAAGTTTATCAAACCCTATCTCTCTGTTTTCTGCAAAGTCATAGTCGTTGTGATACCTTTTAGAATCTAACCAATATTGTATTGACTCTAACTTCTTGTTCACAAACTGCTCTTTAACAGGGTATTCTATTCTCCAAGGGTACAACTTACCATAGAATACTTGATAAGACCTATTTGTTAGTAAGTGACTCCAAAGACCTTCTTCACTACTATCTGTAGCAAAATTCATACCACTTTGGAAGTAGTTATTGTACTCTATATAGTAGTTTGGCTTGTAAGAATAAAAAGATATCCACCCCTCTGTTATAGGACTGTAAGCTATTGTGAAACTCACATCTTCAAAGTACCTCTTGTCTTTTAAAGATAACTTTGAGTTCTTGTAAAAGAAGTTGTTTTCTCTGTACTCAATCTTACCTGTATACTCCTTCTTAACTTTATAATCTAACTTAGTTATAAAAACTCTTCTGTACCTGTCATCCCAAGCCATTGTTATACCTAAACCTTTATAATTGTTGTCTAAGTCTGAGTGAGATAAATTTCTAACTTTACTCTTAAGTATCTTAAAAGGTAAATGTTCTTTAAACCAATTTCTCATACCTAAGTTAGAAATTTCTCTTAGGTTTGAAGCATTAGGTAATAAATGGAACACTTGTCCTCTTTTTGCGTCTACCCAAAAATGACCTGCTTGACAAGAAACCAAAGCTGTATTCTGAGTACCTGCATATCCAAGATCTGACTTAGCAAATTCTATAGGTCTACTTCTTGTGAAAACTGTACCTGTACCTAATTCTTTTTGGTTAGGTAGCAACTTGTCGTTTATATTGTCGAACCTGTTATATATAACTGCTTGGTCTTCAAATCTACCAAGTATTGTCTGAGACTCTATAGTTTTTAAATCTATAAGCTTACCATACTTTGTAGGAAATTCGAACACATTATTAGGTTTATAGACCAACCAAGGTTCTCCTAAATTATTTTCAGAAGCGTCCACATTTGATTGTATAACTCCACTTGGTCTTTGCCTAAGTTGATCAAAAATCTCTTTGTTGTAGTTGTTGCTTAAAACACCTGCTCTAGTTCCGAATATAGTTCCGTAACTGTACACACGGTTGTGAAAGTAAGTATTCTGCTCTCTTATAGATACGTTATTCTCTTGAGTCCACCTTTCGTAATCTGTCCTCTGTGGATAAAACTGCTCAAACTCTTCTCTTTTTGCGTACCTGTAATTAAGGTTTATCTCACTCTCAACTAAGAAGCTTGGTATACCATAGTAGTACAAGTAAAACTTAGTTGGAGGTTTGTAATATAAACCTGATTCGTTTTCGCAATCAGCTTTAACATCACTCTCTATTTGAGGGAAAAATATGTTATCAAAACTTTGATTACTATCCTCTTCTAATTCATAGTTTATGTAAAACCTTGGTTTACCTATGTTGTTGTACAAGGTATATTGAAAAGGTGTTAAACTTGCTTGATCCATAGCGTCAACTAAGAACATAGGTAACTTTCTTTTCAATGTCATCCTAGATATATAAACATCTCCTCCGAAAATAGCTTGGCAATCTTCATCTATACTTAAGTCTCCACAATGGTTTATAGGCATCCATGTAACATCAGATATGTTACCATACTGTGACGGTAGGTAATCTTTAACACTTATGTAAGGTGAAGCTATATTCTTAAATATCTCAGGTGTCTCCACTGAGCAAACATTAGATAAACTACTTGATGTCCTACTGCTGTTAGGTCTATTTGTGTTAAAATTGTCATAGTTTTTATAATCTTCAGGGTAGTTTATAAAGTCACACTCAGGACTGTTGTTTTCTGTAGAAGGTTTTCCGTCTCCTAAAGAAATGTAAGTGTTCCACTCTCTAAAAGAATTGTTTATCTCTACAGTATCTGAAGTGTTTGACTCAGGTACTCGAAACTTACCGCTTTTTAACTTTATTATAGAAGATATACCTCTTAACCTATTGTTTTCTAATGGGTTAGTTTTTATAAAATTATAGTTACCTACAGAAGTGTAAAAAGAAGAGAAGTTTTTAGGCGAACCTAAATCTTTGAATATTTTCTGCCATTCATAGTTTTTTCTAGCAATACCAAAAGCTAAATTGGTAACAGAAAGAGCTGTTATTGCTATACCTAACGATGTCTGTGCTCCTGCTGATAGAGGACTACTTAGTAGCCAATCCCCTCCTGTTAATGTGCCTTCTGAACTGTCAGTTATTGTACCACTACCTTGTCCTAAACTAACTCCTTCAATACCCCCTGTGTATTCGCCATCTAAAGGTTGACCTGCACCTGTGTACGTGCCACTTGCAGCTTGCGATGTTAGCTCTGATGTAGCTATAACAGTTTCTAAAGTAACTTCTGCTGTCGCTAATATTAAAGAAAATACTCTAGATTGCTCTCCCAATATTATCCACTTAGGGTGACCTTCCACTTCGTTAAATACTCCCCTAGACTTACCGTACATATAAGCCTCTACACTAACCTCTGTACCAAAAGCAGGGTTCTCAAATTGGTAGTCAGGGCTGTGGAAAGTGAATCTGTTATTCTTATTCCCTGAATAAGGGTGTGGCAAATTATCTCCTGTGCTTATATCCAAGTTTAAGTAGTCATCGCCTAAATCGTTATAAGGATAATTAGGGTATAAAACCTCTTCTCCGCTTTCATTATTGTAGGATCTCATGTCATAAAGTAATCCCTTAGCTTTTATAGATTTATCCAACCTTCTGTCTCCTCTATACAACTTGAAACTTTTTATCCCGTCTCTCTGTTGTTGTGTTACCAAATTGTTTTTAACCGCTATGTCTAAAAATGCATTAACAACTTCTTTATCTAATGTAACACCTATTGGGTATACTATAGAATCTTTGAAATCTAAGTTGTTGTCCTCTGTTATAAAAGGTGAAACTTCGTTTGAAGGGAACTTATAATGTCTTATAGGTGTGTTAGCCAGATTTGTAGTGCTGTTTTTTAGTACATACTCGCTTGAAACTGTGTCTACAAAGAAATCTTCAAATTGAGTTCTTATGTTATCAGGTATGTCTTCGGAGCTTATTTTTAATTCAGAAGAATCATAAAGCTCACAGTTGTCAGGGTACTTCTCTAAAGACTCCCAATAACTAAAGCTACCTTTTTTGTAAGGTATTGGGTCGCAATCTATAGGCTTTTGTATTGTAGAACAAAAACCTTCATCTTCAGCAGTGTTATAGTATTGCCATTTTTTTAACCTTTGTACATCATCACAGTTACCTACATTCTTGTTTATTGATTTGTAGTCACAAGAATTTGTATCAACATCTAGTAATTCATCTGCTGTAGGTGGTCTACCCACTAAAGGGAACTTTGTTGTAACGTAATTATAATCTGTCTCAAAATGAAATAAAAAAGGGTAAACCTCATCTCTCATATACCCTCTATACTTAGCTGAACTTGTTCCTTGAGAATATATATCTTCTTTAGCTTGGTGTGTCTGCCACTTTAAAAAGGCTGACATAAGGTTGACTACAGGTTGTAGGTTTAACTCTTCAACTGTTTCTAAGTCAAACTGCATCAAAGTTCCGTTGAACTCTGTCATACCGTTTGATTTTGTATAGTAAGGTTTTATAGCTGTAAGTTTGAATATATCCGTAGGTGTTTTGTCCTCATCTGTATCCACTATAAACGATGTGTTGTCTGTTGTGTAAACACCATTTATAAAATATTTTATGTCTATGTCTGTTCTTTGTATCACAGCCACTTTGTAATACCTAAAGTTATCTGTATCTAAACCGTCTACAGTAAACCTTATAGACCTATTAACCCTATCAGCTAACATAGATTGATCTGTTATAAGGTTGTTTAAATCGAATATACTAACAGGGGTAGTCACTGAGTAGTAATTTGATAACTCGTTTCCTAAAGCATCACAATAAGATGCTAAAACTTCGTATGTACCTTTTCTTAGGTTTCCTCCACCACTTATCACCTCAGGTTCTATACAAGGTATTTCAAACTTAGGGAATATCAATAGTTTATTACAGTCTATGCATGTTTTTTCAAGTGTTTCACTGCATGTGCCTACACCTTTCTCTTTGTATTGACCTAAATTGTTTAAGTCTATCCATCTTGGTGGGTTGAAACCATCTGTAAAGAATATTCTTTTGTTAGATTTCTCTACTTTTAGTATTGGGTTTCTTATAGGAAAGTCTATAGAGAAGTTAAGACAACTGTTGCAACCGTCTTCTATTACAACTGTATACTTACAGGTAGATTTTTGATTTGTGTTTTCAAGAGCTTCGTTTAATAATTCTTTGAAATCACACCCACATTGGTACTCTATATCTTCTTCATTATCTATAAAGTTTATTTCAGGTACATAACCTATTTCAGATTTACCTGTTTTAGGGTTTGTTAAAAAAAAGTATGTCCTGTCATCCAACTCATCTTTTACGTGACCTATAACCTTGTAACCATCTTTAAATGTTGTACAAAGTATATTAGAATGTTCGTTTTGATTGTTTGGTATACCGTTGCCACTTTCATCCTCTATATTGTTGTTAAGAGCATCTGTGTAAGCTCCTTCAGGTAATCCCGAAGGGTGTATGTCCCTTATCATCCCCTTTTTAGCTGATGATATATTCTGATTCTTCTTTCCCATATCTTATTATACCCAAGGTATCATCACCTCGTATTGAGCTGTGTTTCTTCTTGCTTTTTGTTTTAACTTCTTGAATGTATCCCTACTTAGTGCTGAGAACTTTGTAGATGTTAAAGCTAATTCTAGCTGTTCTCTTTCTTGTTGCATATAGTATGATAGCATTCTTGTTGCTGTCCCTTTTGGGTCGTCATCATTTGCTGCCACATCCTCCATTATTCTTCTTTTTATGTAGTACTCTAAGTAGGTCTCAACCCTGTTATGGTCGTCCTCAGGTATTAACATCTCTCCGTTTTCGTCTTTGTCTATACCATAATATTGTAGATAAACACTACCTTCTTCAAAATTGAAATAAGCAGTGTTCTTTAATATGTTTATGTCGTATGGTGAGCTGTATGTCAAGGCTTCTGATAAGTTCTTACACTTGGCGTGACATTGACTCTTCTTGATACCCTTTCTTAGCCTAAGTAACATAGGGCTTTTGTAATAAAAATCACAGTAGTCTTCATGGAAGTACAATCTTTCAACTATACGACTCTCCTGCTCGTCCACACAACAGGGGTCACAGCTTTCCCAACTTGTCTTCTTCTCTATCCTTTCTTTCCAAAAGTAAGATCCTTGTAGGTGATCTTTACTCCCCTCTGTGTGATAACCTAATGGTTCACACTTAGCTGCTAAGTACAAAACCCCATAGTTGTCAGGCATGTCTGCTCTAGAGTTTTTTACGTTTATTATACCTTCTTGTAATGTTAGTATATTTGCACCGAACCTTTTAAGCTCATTTCTAACCCACCTTCTAATAGATACTTCGTCTATTAAACCTGATTCATCATACTGACTTAATGAAGTTTTTATCTCCGCTATTAATCCTGATACTGTCATTTTTTACTTGCTTTTACCGAAACTTTTTATCAAAGTGTGTTCGAATTTATATTTAACACCGCTAACTAACTTGTCTTTAAGCATTCTCTTTATTTTCCTAGAGTTAAAAGATCTATCCATACTCCAACCTGAAAAAGCATTCCCTTTTGCAGAATCTGTAAAAAGAATTGGTGTGTATATTCTCTTAACTGTTTGAGGGTATATTTTAACTAAACCAGGAGGTAACTTTCTAATAGGGTTCATAACTATACAGAAGTACCCTAACATATCCATATAAACTCCTGAAGTGTTTTCTAAAAGATGTTCTCCTACTTTTTTATAAATTGATTTTATTATTGATTTGTATTCAGAAGAGGTTACCTTTTTTTTCTTTAACCCTTTTTCTTTATAGAATTTATAAGAATCTGAACCTATTATACTGTGGCTTTTATCTGAAAGTCTAGTCTTTGGCATATATATTATTTATTTGTTTGTGACTTTTGATTTGAATCATTATTAGGGTTTTCATCTATTACTATACCTCTTCTTCTAGCTACCTCACCTATAGTATCTTGTATCACTAACTCTTGGAATTTATCAGTTCCTATAAATTCATAATCCCAAGCACTCTTGCACTCATCACACTTTTCACAACCTTCTAACTCTTCTGAATCTGTAGTCAACATTAAAACGTCTACCATGTGTACATCAGAATCAGGTAGGTATAAATAACCGTCTTGTACGTAAAAGTAGTCCTTAGAAACCCCTGAAGTATCTCTTTTTTTGTTTAGATTATATTGTCTAGGAGTAACTTTATTAAAAATAACTTCTCCGTCTAATGATACAACAAATTTTACAGAGTTTCCGTACCTAGAGTAAATTGATTCAGGTAACTTTTCAACTGATCTCATTATCTTCTTGCAACTCTTAAACTCTATTATAGGACACTTAATTATATTATCTTTCTTTAGTTCCACACATCTTATCCATGTGTATAAACTGTCATCTCTGAATAAAGCTTTTAACTCTAATTGTTGTTGTACAGCAAATTTAGTCTTCTCTTTAAGAACACTTAGTATGTACCTCCTAGATATATGCTCATCTTTATTTAGAAGATTTAATGCATTTATTACCCTGCTTACTATTTCTCCATTTGTTACCATAACTGCAAAATTAATGTTTTTGTTGGTAATATTAAAATTAGTTAATTATTGTGTTATACTGCTTTCTAAGTATTTTTCTATCATTAAACAAGCTTCATAATACCCCCTATCACCTAAAGATATCATCAACACCTCTAAAGACTCATCTACAGAAGCATCACTTGTTATAACAATTTGACTTAACTCTTTTTCGTTTTTATCGTTGTATACAACTATCTCTATATAACATTTTATCGGATCTCTCTCTAACCTGTATATTTCTTCTGTCACACCTTCTTCGTAAGGCATATTAAGTAGTAAGTACTCAAAATCTGTTGTTACATTAAGCATTATATCCTTACTTAATATATTATCTATATATGTTTTCATGTTTATATATTATATCAAATTTTGTACCAAAAAAAAAGGGGAGACTTAAAACCTCCCCCTCTTAAAAATAAGAAGTTAAAAACCAAAAAAACTACTTATTGAAATGCTACATATTAATAAAACTAAGGTTGTATTATTATACTTTGACCTGTAGGTAGACCACTACTTCTCCCTGTAACTGTAGCTGTAACATTACCTAATGGTATATTTCCATTAATATTGTATGCTCCTGAAAATTCTCCAGAAATATTTGTATTAAAAACTGTGCTTTGTGACTCTACTCCAAAAGATAAATTTATTCCAACAGAAGGTATTGAGAAACTGTTGTTTTCACAAGGATCTCCTATGTTAGCCGAAGTACATTGATTAAATTCAATTGTTATCACTTCGTTTGGCTCGGCTTCTGATACAGTGAATAGTCCGTTAGTTCCTATAAGTATTAAACCTTGATTATTACATAATTCAAGTAAATCTACTACTCCATTTAAATCATTAACATATTTAAAATTAAAAACTGATAAATCAGAAGACCTTCTTATCCTTATTCCTGTAATATTTATATTTAAAGGTGTGTTGGTATTACTGCCTGGGAAAGAGTATGAAGTGTATAGTATATCTCCTTGTGTAGGCTGTTGACCTGTTAACTCAACCCCGTTTCTCTCTATAAACAATGGTTGCCAATTTAATGCAGGGTCACTAGTATCTAAACTACAATCACCTGAGACATATTCATACTCGTTAGTAGATACTGTACAAGGGGATAATGCAAAAACTTCTCCCAAGCCAATGAATAGTACACCATCTCCAATATTAAAGGTCTTGTTAAGTAGGAAAGGTGTTCCTGCTGAAGGTTTTCTTCTTAGTCTGTAAGGATTTGAAGTTTGACCTGTAAAAGGTATTGTCTGAGCAAAGTCAGTGTAAATAATATCTCCATCAGATAAGTTTAAAGCATCGTCTGTAAAAATATCTTGCCAAGTTGCTAATAATGGGTCAAAATTATTACAACCTCCTACTGCTACCTGATATTCAGCCTCTTCGTTAGGTGGATCTATATTAAAATTAAAAAATGATTGAACAACCTCTAATACAACTAAAAAACTCTGATTTGGATTTAAAATACCATTTTTTGCT
>PVMS01100729.1_pt1 | contig 12779 bp, 13 predicted proteins | sample 1853461 | NCBI WGS metagenome assembly PVMS01 (sample SAMN08582032, study PRJNA380276) | Marine sediment metagenome, whole genome shotgun sequencing project. | isolation source: ocean sediment barecode stripped | collected 2017 | reverse complement strand
AGCACCTGGGGCTCCTGCTTGGCGACTGGAGCCGCTGCGGGCTCGGCGCCGAGCTTGAAATCGTGCTTGAGCTCGGTGAGACGGCGGCGCTGGTCACCGTTCAAGCTGGAGCTGGCCTCCACCACTTTGAGCAAGGGGGGGTGGCGCAAAAGGCGCGTTTGGTTGATGACAACAATCTCGAGCAAGTCCGCGCTGAGCTTGGAAACCATCTCCATGATGGTTTGATCCCCGGTTGATGGATTCTGAATAATGATTTGGATAAGCTCCGGCGAATCCAACCTCTTTCCGTAAAATCCCAGGACCTCGGCGCTGGTTGCCTGTTCTTTAAAGACGCCGTTCAGTTCCTGTTCGGGAACAGCCATGAGACTGGACTCGGCCTTTTGACGGACCTCTTCGTCGCTGTCGCGGGTCAACAGCAACAAAAGCTCTACTTTGTCAGAGGGCTTGAGTGGGAGGAGGCTCGCCGCTGCGGTGAGGCGGACATCTCGGGTAACGCCCCCTTTTCGAAACTGCTCTACAAGAGGTGAAGCCATCGTTTATGCCGTAAGCCGTTGACGGTAAAGTTCATTCGATTCACGCAACACGCAACATTCGACACCTGGAAGGTCACATTTGGATCGGCGGTGGCCCGGTGGTCACCTCCTCCCGAATATCATCGGCGGGCTCCGGGCCTATATCATCAGAGGAATCCTCGGGGACAATAAACTCGGTCAGGTTCTCCGGCGTAATGCGGACGTCCTTACGCACCTGACCTAGACGTCCCAGTGGTAGTCCAGGATTTCCGTTCAGCCAAATGCTTATGCCCCCCGCGTTTCCAAGCCAGAGCCGAACTTCTTCTTGCGCCTGTATTTCCGTCTGATAACCTCTCAACATGAGCCCTTGGGCAACGAGGGCTCCGTCGGCCTGGACCTCGAGCCAGCACTGTTCATCAACTTTCAAGAGCAAGCGAAGAGGAGCCTCATCAGAGAGTTCCTTGGCCAGCTCTTCTCGAATCACCGGCTCGGCAACCGGTTTGTCGACCTGCTTGGTGACCACGGAGGGTGACACCGCGGTTCGTTCTGCCTCCGTGCCGCCTCCCGGCCAAACCGCAACCGCAGCGCCGCTCAAAGCCAAACCCACCAGCACCAGCACGACCCATTTGGTGGCAGGCCCACCGGAGAGCTCCGCGAACCGAACCTTCCAGTTCGGTCCGGATTCAGAGAGCCCTGTCTCCAGGGACCCGTCCGAGCTCCTAAACTCGTAGGTGGCAACGACACGATCGTCGTCGATGCCGAGGTAGCGGGCGTAAGCCCGCATGCTGGCCCGACGATAAAACTCCCCGGTGATGGTATCCAGACGATCCGAGTCGATAGCCTCGAGAACTCGAACGGCGATCTTGGTCTCGTCAGCAATTTCCTCGAGCGTAATGCCGCGAAGCTCACGCTCTCTCTTAAGCTCTTCACCAACCGAAGGCATGTTCCTAAACCATTGCCGTAAAAGGCGATCCTATTCTAGATAGACTGATTTTGCTACCCTGACGGGCTAAGTTCATTTTGTCAGACCCGGTTCCGGCTGTCAACGAAGTCGACTCCATATTTTCATTATGATATTATTCTTTCTGCCTTAATAGAAATAAGAGCGGGGAGCTCATGCCGCTCCAAGAGTTGAACAAGAGTTCGCCTCGGTAGCGTAGCCAAGAGTTTGAGGGCGGAATGCACCGGAGTTTGTGAATTCTTCACGATCGCGAGCTTGATCGGACGGCGGGTAATCCAGCGGTCGGCCTCGGCCACCACCCGCAAAACGTCAGGTGGTGTTTTTTGATTCTCAGCAAGGCCTATGACTTCGGACTCTCGCAGGCGCGGGTTGGCGAGCAGAGCTTCCAAGACCCGCGCATTGGCTTCCTTGCTAAGCAACAAGACGACCCGGCGAGGCGCGGTGCGAGCCAGTGAGATCTTCTCCCCCAGCTCGAGCTGAGGGAGTCGGTCCGCCAACAGATTCTCGGCCGCCGTCCGCAAGCGCATCGGTAGGCGGTAGTTGCCGGAAACACGCAAAAGCTCCTTCCAATAGAGCAGGCTTAGCACTCGGAGGGCCAGGGTCTTGGGCGTTTTTGGGTGGTTGACGATTGCCGCTTTGACGGCATATCGCTGGTTCCAACGTTCGTGCCTGGCAATCGCCTCAATCGTCAAGCTCGCCAGGTTCCTCTTCCTCATGACGGCGAGTATATGGGCCTCTTCGGTGTCAGGGTTGTCCAGCAAGGCCATCGCCGCCGCAGTCGTCTCCGGAAACCTTCCACAATTTAAAGTGATCTTAGACACGAATTTGAGCCTTCAGTGCGTTCATCAACCTCCGAAGCGAATCTTCACCCATGAAAACCGAGATGCCCGCTACCCCAGCCACTCCCGCGCCCGATACCTCCGCCACCCTTTCCGGCGTGATTCCGCCCAAGGCAAAAACAGGTATGCGAACATTTTTCGCAACGTCAGCCAAAGCTTCGACCCCGGCAGGTGACACACCCGGTTTCGAAATCGTTGGAAATACGGGTCCGAAAACCAAAAAATCCGCGCCATCGACTTCGGCGACGAGTGCCTCCTCGAGATGGTGAGTCGAAACACCAATGAGGAAGCCCGGAGGGCTGACCCGACGAACCTCCTTAACGGGAAGACCGGTACCGGGAAGGTGGCAGCCGGCCGCCCCGCAAGACAGTGCAACGTCGAAACGGTCATTCACCAGGATCTTCACTCCCCAGTTCGCCGTGAGACGGATCGCTTCCGTAACCAGTTCCTCGAGCTCCCCGGCCCGAAGGTCCTTTTCCCGAATCTGAACCATCTCGACACCGGCAGCGGCGACCCGGCCCAAAACCGAACGAAGCTCATCTCCTTGGAACAGACGGGTCCGATCGGTGATGAAATAACTCTGCATGGGCTTTACGAGGACCCAATTTGGGCGTTAGACGTTTTGAGAGCTCTTTTCGCGGGGGACAAGCGCCTGGGGCTCGTCGGCGGCCTCGCCCGTCGGAGACTGCTTATCGGATTGTGTCGGTTGCCGACTTCCGAAGCGGATCCCACTGGGAAAAAGCTCGGTGGTCGTCAAGCCCGCCTGGCGGCGGCGCTCGATCACATCGTGCAAAACCACGTATATGTTCGCAATCCCAAGGCCGGAAACAGCACCTCTAAAGGTGGGGTCGAGGACAATGATCCCAAGCATCGGATAGGCTTGAAGAAAATAATTGCGTTCCCAGATGGCCGACCAGGGAACCAGGATCAGGAAGATACCCACTTCCAAGCAAACGAGCACGTAGAGAACGAACCACTGACGATCTTGCATGATACTTTTTTTTGTCGGAAGCGATTCAACTCTGAGCGGCCTGCAGCCCTCGAACCCTTTCCCGCACGTCGCGAAAACGGGCATTGACTCGATAGATATCCATATAAATTTCAAGAGCACGTTCCGTGCTTCCGGCGGCTTCATGAGCTTGAGCCAAGTCATACCGCAGCCCCTGGTACTCCTCATCACGACGCCCCGGAGCACCCAGCCCCTTTTCGAACCACTTGATCGCAATTTCGGGCATCCCTGTTTCCAGGAAGCACAGGCCGAGCATGCTGCAGCACTCGAGGAGCCGAGTCTCATCCTTGGAAGCAAGCTGGAACTCGGCGATGGCTTCATCGAGAAGCCCCATTTCCTTGTAGGCAATACCCAAGTTATAACGGGTATCGTAATCCTCGGTTCCGAGCTGCTTTTCAACTCCTTTTTTGAACTCGCGAAATATCTCATCGAGGCCCGGGTCGGTGATCGTTCCCGGAGCGGCATCGGGCTCTTCTTCCACTGCGCTCTGGGTTGCAAAAATCTCTTGAGAGAGCTCCGCGGCCAAGTCGACGTAAGAATCTGTGCCTGCCTCACCGCCGGCCGGTTCCCCGAATCCCTCGACGGATGCAGAAGGTTCCTCGGTCAAAGGCGACTCCGCCGACGCCGCGGTATCGGCCGGCTGTTGAAACCCAATCGGATGAGACGCTACCTGTCCCGGGCCCTCATGCGAATGCACCGCTTCGCCCTCCGATTCCGCTTCCTCTTGCAGTTGCGAGACAGAAAAACCCAGCTCTTCGATCTTGGCTAAAATGCCCTGATCCTCGGGATTGGCTCTCAAAAGCTCACGTAGTGTGTCCCGTGCATCCTCGTACAACCCGAGCGCAATGTACTCGTCGACCTCAACCAGCTCGGGGCTGGAGGAGGCGGAAAGCTCGGCTTCGGCCGGTTCGTCAAAGTCGGAGCCCGCAGGAACAGCTTCCGTTTTAACGGTCGTCTCCAGCACCTCTGTCGGAAGATTTTCCATCTGCTCTTCGACGGGGTAGGATTCGTCGAGCTCCTCAACGAACTCCGGCATCGTTTCCGACGCAATCTCGGGTTGATCTTGAAGGATCTCTTCTTCAGCCGGCAAGGCTTCCGATGGCGGCAAGGCTTCCGATGGCGGCAGGTCCAAATCCATTTCGCCTTCACCAAAACCGGCCGCCATCGCCGGCTCCGACATGAACTCGGTTGCATCGTCCTCGAGATCAAACACCTCCTCTTCGACGCCAACCACGGCGGGATCCTCTGAAACCGCACCATCGTCTGCGACCTCGTGGTCCTCAGTGATCTCGAACTCCTCGGGGACTTCGAGCTCTTCCGCGACTTCGAGCTCCTCCGGAATTTCGAACTCCTCAGAAACCGCAAAGTCTTCTGAAATCTCTATTTCATCCTGCTCCAAGCTCGGCAGAGCGTCGGCACCCACCTCCTCCATCGGAGCTTCTTCGACGTCAAGCTCTACTTCAACCTCCTCGAGAGGCAGCTCGACTTCCGCTTCTACCAATGATGGAGCTTCCACTTCAGAGGTCAAAGATGTGGGGATCTCCTCGGGCACCAGGTCTTGCTCGTCGACCGGGATCTCAGCCCCAAACTCCTCTACGTCCGGCTCAGCAATGAGGTCCGTCTCCAGCACATCCTCGTCCGGTGTTAAAGTAAGCTCTATTTCTTCTTCGACGCCCAGGGCCTCCGTATCGGCCGGTCCAGAAAGAGCCGGATTCAGAGCGCGGGCATCCTCGAGCAACTGCTGGGATTGACCACTGTGTCCCAGACGTTCGTAAACGCGCGCCAGTTGTACCATCTCCTCAGCCGCCTCCCGGTTCATCCCCTGGTCTTTGTAGATCTCGACCAGTTTCTCCCGGGACTCGGTGTGGAAACCAAAGCTCTGAAGAACATCCTTGAGCTGATCGATGGCTTTCTCGACCAAACCATAGCGAACAAAGACCTCTGCTTCGGTGAGCTTCTCCTTGATGTGCTCCTCGTCTTCCTGGCTCAGGGTGATCTGTTCACCAGCGGCGGAATCGGACCCGGGGCCCTCTTCCAAATTCATTGCAGGAGCGGACTCCGAAACGGACTCCGAAATGACATCGACGAGATCATCCGAGGCCTCGATGGTCTCCAGGTCCGGAAGCTCGATTTCCGGCTCGAGGGTGGGAGCAGGATCTGGAGTAGGCGCAGGAGCCGACTCTTCCACCACGGCGGGTTCCAGGCGTGATTTCAGAAATTTGAGCCGATCTTTGTGTTGTGAGTTTTCAGGCTCCAGCTCAATCAATTGCTCGGCAACCCGAGCCGCTTTGTCGTAGACGCCATGGTGGGAGTAGGCCTCACAAAGTTGATCGTAAGCAGAGATCCGTGCCTGCTCCTGTTTCAAAATGGTGTGAACCTCGGCAAGCTTGAGAAGGGTTTTCACATGGTGAGGTTCGCGGTGGGTGATCTTCTGGAGCAAGCCGGCCGCCTTGTCTCCGTCCCCGCTTTCGACGAAACGATCCACTGAAGGAGCCAGGATCTGCAACGCTTGGTCATGACGTCCCTGTCCAACCGCCAGCTCCGCCAAGCGGCTGGAATGCTCAGGATTATCCGGCTCCAGCTCCGCCAGGCGGCGGAAGATCGCCTCCGCATCATCGGTATTTCCAGCCCCCATGTAGGCTTCACCGAGTCGCGACAAGAGCTCAACATCATCCGCATAGCGTTCACGCACTTCACCGAGGAGCTGGATGGCCTTCGGATAATCCCCTTGAAGTATGGCCGCCTGAGCAAGTTTGCACCGCAAGGAGCGGTTGGCGCTGTCGATCCGAAGGCCCTTCTCCATGATCTGGATCGCCTCCGGCACCAAACCGTTGTTGATGAACTCGTCGGCAATGCCCACGTACTCTGCGATAGCCTCTTCAACTTGACCGTGGCGATCGAGGAACTCCGCGAACTTGTAACGAACCTTCAAATCGGAAGGATCAATCTCGGCCAGTTTCTTGAAGACTTTAGCGGCGGCACGTTTTTGTCCCGACTTGTTGTAGAGCTCGACGAGAGTTTGATACTGGGACTTGGCCTCCATGAGGAGGCCTTGAGCAACTTGAAGATCGGCCAGGTTGGCCATGGCGGGCTCGTTTTGCGGGTCGAGCCGCAGAATCATCTTGTAAGTGGCAATGGCGCGAACGTTGAATCCATCGGTACGGTAGTATTCAGCAATTTGGGTATATTTCCGGATAGCCTGGTCGTTTTTTCCAATCCGAGCGTATAAGTCACCGATTTGGCGGATGGTGTTCCAATCCTTGGGATTGGCGCCCACCCACTTTTCGTACTCGGCTACCGCCTTCTCGACTTTTCCGGACCGAATATACCCGTCCGCTGTTTTTAAGATGCGGTCCTTGTTTAGCTTGGCTGCCATTACTACTCAGGCGCGTCTTTTTTCCCTTAAGCGCGCCGCCTTTCCTTTTCGCTCCCGCAGATAGTAGAGCTTCGCCCGACGCACATGGTGCGAACGGATGATTTCTGCCTTTTCGATAGTACGTCCATGGAGCGGAAAGATCCGTTCAACGCCGTGCCCAAAGGATGTCTTGCGGACCGTTATGGTTGCAGAAGGCCCGCCGTGCTTCAAAGCAATGACCATCCCCTCGAAAATCTGCACGCGTTCTTTGTCACCTTCTTTGACTTTGACGTGAACCCTTACCGTGTCTCCCGCCTTCATAGGAGGAAGATCGTTGCGCAACTCACGCTCATCCAACTTATCAATCACATTCATGTAGATAACTCCTACCTCGACCGCCTCAATTCCGGCAGGCGGTCTCAATCTCCTCAAAAATGGCCCGCTCCTCTTCATCCATTTGGGCCGACGCCAACAAATCCGGACGTCGAGCCATGGTCATCCTCAGGGCCTGTTCCTTCCGCCAACGTCGGATGGCGGCGTGGTTGCCTGAAAGAAGGATTTCGGGAACCCGCAGATTTTGAAATTCCTCGGGGCGTGTATAGTCCGGATAATCCAACAAACCCCGGCTGAAAGAATCTTCCTGAGCCGATTCCGGATCGGATATCGCCCCCGGAAGAAGGCGAACAACTCCGTCGACCACCGCCATCGCAGGGATCTCGCCCCCCGACACAACGTAGTCGCCGATGGAGTACTCCTTGGCCCCGGTAACCATTAAAAATCTCTCGTCGACACCCTCGTAGCGGCCTGCAACTAAAACCAGCTGACTCTGCAGAGCCAGTTGCCTCATGTCTGCCTGTCGCAACCTCTTTCCGCGTGGAGAAAGCAGGATGATTTGTTTGTCTTGCTCCGGCAGCCCTTTCCGACTTATCTCCTCGATGGCGGCGACAAGCGGCTCCGCCTTCATGACCATCCCCGGTCCTCCGCCATAAGGCGCATCATCGGTAGTACGGTGCCGATCCAGAGCCCAACATCTCAAATCGTGGACATAAATATCCACAAGGCCCGCTTCACATGCTCTGCGGACAATTCCGAACTGAAACACTTCCCCGAACATGCCGGGAAAGATAGTGACGATATCAATGCGCATTGAGTCCCAGCAGTCCTTCGGGAGCCTGGATCTCGATCCGTCCCTTGCCGGGCTCGATTCGCTGACAGATCTCCTCACATATCGGGATGAGTCGCTCCTGCCCCGAAGGGTCTCGGACGACCAGTACGTCGGTGCCTCCAGTAACCATGATCTCTTCCACGACACCCAGCAATCCGCGATCCCGGTCCCAGACCTCACAACCCTGCAACTCGAAATGAAACAGGCTTCCGGGAGGAAGTTGAACGAGCTCCGACTCGGGAATGCGAATCTCCTTGCCCGCGAGCCGTTCCGCCTCGCCGATTCCCGTGACTTCGTGGAATTTTAGAACCGGCCTACCTCCTTGTTCACGCACCCATTCCACACGAAGCACAACAGGCTCTGGATCGTTCCCCTCTATGTAGATCCGATCAAGATCGTAAAACCTCTCCGGGAAATCGGTGAGTGGATCAACGATCACTTCACCTCGTCTTCCTTGAGCCCGGGCTACTTTGCCTATGGCAACAAGGCTTTTCCAGGTACACGCACTCGCCATCATTCGATAATTTCAAGGTGAAACCGCTTTCGCAGCTTCATGCCGGCAGCCGAGAGAATGGTGCGGATGGCGCGCGCGGTTCGGCCTTGTTTCCCGATCACTTTGCCCAGATCCTCCTGGGCTACCCTGAGCTCGAGAATGGTCGTCTGCTCGCCACCCACCTCGTTTACCGCGACTTCATCCGGATTGTCTACAAGTGCTTTCGCAATGAGAACCAATAGTTCTTTCATCACCGTCCCTCCCGCTTGAGTCGGTGCCCGCGGTGACGGGTCAAATCGGCTTATGAAGGCCTCTTTCTTATGAAACTGCGTACGGTATCGGTTGCATGGGCTCCTTTGGACAACCAGTAGTCGATTCGATCCCACTTCAAGCTGAACAGATTTTCCGCGCGCTTCGGTTCATATGTGCCGATGCTTTCGACAATGTTGCCACCGCGACCCTTGACTGAATCAGAAACCACGATGCGGTAATGTGGTCGTTTTTTGCTTCCCCGGCGTGCTAAACGTATCGTCAACATAAGGTCCCTTCTTACCTCCCTTCAAATCTATGAGGTTGTCATCTCATTCGACCCATTAACTTCCCAAGATTCTTACCCATCTTGCCCCGCGACCGAGCAAGCGTTTTTATCATCTTTCGTGCTTCCGCGAAGCGTTTAAGCAAACGATTCACGTCTGCCACCGAGTTGCCGCTTCCTTGCGCGATGCGACGACGCCGACTCCCATTGATAAGCGACGAAACCTGTCTCTCTTCGAGGGTCATGGAGTTGAGGATAGCTTGGAAGCGCACCAACTCCGTCTCGTCCACGTTGGTCGGAAGCTGTGAGGCTCCCGGTATGAGGCTCATCAACTCTCCCAGCGATCCCATTCGCCGGATTTGTTTCAGCTGCTCCCGGAAGTCTTCCAAGGTAAGCTCTTCTCGCCTGATCTTGCGGGCCAGTTCTTCCGCTTTGTCTTGCTCTACCACCTCTCCGGCGCGCTCGATGAGTGTCAGCACATCTCCCATGCCGAGGATGCGAGATGCCATCCGATCGGGGTAAAAAGGCTCGAAAGCGTCCAGCTTTTCTCCTACGCCCACGAACTTGATGGGCTTTCCCGTCGCCGCGGTAATAGAAAGTGCCGCGCCACCCCTGGCGTCTCCGTCGAGCTTCGTGAGTATGTGCCCCGTAACCGGAACCACTTCAGCGAAAGCCTCCGCACTCCGAACCGCGTCCTGACCTGTCATGGAATCGGCAACGAAAAGAATTTCCTCCGGCTCGGTCGCATCGACAACCTGACGAAGCTCTTCCATCAGCTCCGGGTCCAGGTGAATCCGCCCGGCCGTGTCCACCAGCAAAACATCGAAACCCGAGTCACGGGCAATTCCAACCGCATCCCGAGCTCTACCAACCGGCTCCATATTCTGAGGCTCTATACAAGCCAGCCCCGCCTGTTTGGCCAAGACCTGGAGTTGCTCGATGGCCGCCGGCCGTTTCACGTCCGCGGACACTACCGCCGGGTGCTTGCGCTCGGCTGCGAGCCAACGCCCGAGCTTGACCGTTGTCGTGGTTTTGCCGGAGCCGGAAAGCCCCGCCATCACGATCACCGCCGGCCAGCTCTTGCCAAACTCGAGCTCCGCTCCCGTCCCCCCGAGCAGGCTCACCATTTCGTCATGCAGGATCTTGATAACCTGCTGAGAAGCGGTCAAGGAGGAAAGAATTTCACCGCCCACTGCTTTTTGGCGAACCTCACCGCAGAAATCTTTCGCCACCCGAAAATGGACATCGGCTTCCAGCAGGGCCATTCGAAGCTCCTTGAGCGCCGCGTCAACGTGATCCGGCGTCAGACGAGCTTCACCCCTGAGCTTCTTGAAGACGTCTTGGAGCTTTGCTGAAATCTGTTCGAACATGCGCGTCTAGCCCGCTCAAAGCGGAGATATCCTCATAAAATGGTGCAATTATTAATGTTAGTGGACCCCACCGCCAAAGTCAAGTGAATATGATGGCGTCTCACAGACACGAAGCTCCATAGCGCGCGCCAGCACGGCAAGTCCTTATTGTGAACCCAATTACAGGTGAGACGATTATCCGATCGGTAAACCGTATCCAGATTCAATCCGTAAATAAGGTGAAAGTTGGGGGCACAAACCGCAACGCCACATCGAGGTCTTGGAGGTTAAAAAACCCGTGATATTGCGAAGAGCGTCGAAAACTTGTTGTTGGTGTCACGAACTCGTTTCGAGAGCGTTCGACAGAAAGCCCACAGAAACTGAATGGCTACCTCGGGATGGTCGTTCATGTGGTCCTTCAGAGCTTGGTTGCGAATCTCCAGAAGCTGCGAATCTTCGTGAGCCACCGCTCGCGCCGAACGGGGCTCTTCATCGAAAAAAGACATCTCGCCAAGAAAATCACCCGGTTTGAGAATCGTTAAGGCCTCTTCACCCATTTGCTCGTAGACCTTTCCAATTCGAATGGACCCTCGATAGAGTACATAGAAGCGGTCTCCCGCCGTGCCGTCTTCAAAGATGACATCACCCTTTTTGTGCTCTTTCACCATTCCGAGCATGAGGATATCTGCAAGCTCGGCATCATCCAACCCCCGGAAGAGCTCGACCTTTTTCAGAAACTCCGTATTCATGCCTATAGGTTCTCACACAAGGCAATAAGGGGATAGGGTTACACCTTCTCCAATAAATGGCCCAGTCTTTCTTTCTTCGTCTTCAAGTAGTGAGCGGAATTCTCGGTGGCCGGAACCTCGATGGGAATTCGCTCCACGATTCGAAGGCCGTAGGCTTCAAGGGCTATGAACTTACGAGGATTGTTTGTAAGCAAGCGAATGTTTTGTACGCCGATTTGTGTCAGGATTTGGGCCCCAATCCCGTACTCACGCTGGTCCGCTTTGAACCCGAGGTGCCTGTTTGCATCCACTGTATCCATGCCTTGATCTTGAAGCTGATAGGCTCGCAGCTTGTTGACCAGCCCAATCCCCCTTCCTTCCTGATGCAGGTACAAAAGCACTCCCTTTCCCTCTTTTCCGATGCTCTGGAGCGCGGCATCGAGCTGTGGACCACAATCACACCGCTCGGAGCCAAAGACCTCTCCGGTGATGCACTGGGAGTGAACGCGCACCAGCACCGTGTCGCCAGGCTGAATATCGCCCAAGACCCTGGCAAGATGGGTGGCAGACTCAGTCATGGTTTCAAACGCCATCAATTTGAAACTCCCGTACTGAGTGGGCAGCTTCGCCTCTGCCACCTTACTCACGAGCTGCTCGGTCCGCAATCGATAGCGAATGAGGTCGGCTACCGTAATGATCTTGAGCCCGTGTTGGGTGCAAAACTTGGTGAGGTCCGGCAACCGCGCCATGGTTCCGTCGTCCTTCATGACCTCGCAAATCACTCCGGCCGGATAAAGACCGGCGATTCGAGCCAAATCCACCGCCGCCTCGGTTTGTCCGGTTCGCTGGAGCACCCCCCCGGAACTGGCTCTCAGTGGAAACATATGCCCAGGTCGCACTAGATCTTGCGGTTTAGTATCGGGTTCGATGGCGGCAAGCACCGTTTGGCACCGGTCCGCCGCAGAGATTCCGGTACTCACTCCGCGTTTCGCCTCGATAGACACGCAAAAAGCCGTCCCGTATGCTGAGGTGTTGTTGGTGACCATCAAGGGGATTTGCAGCTCGTCCAGCCGCTCCCCCGTCATGGGCATACAGATCAACCCGCGCCCGTGCCGGGCCATGAAATTAATGATCTCGGGAGTCACTTTTTCGGCGGCAATGGTCAGATCCCCTTCATTCTCGCGATCTTCGTCGTCAACGACGACAACCATCTTGCCGGCACGAATGTCTTCGATGGCTTCTTTGATACTGGTAACGGGGCCGTCCGGTCGTTCATCTCTCGTCTTTTCCATGGGGCTATTTTCCTCGAAATTCCACGGGGTTCAGTCCCTAGCTCGTCCCGCGGGATTGGTAAACTTCGGCCAGGCGAACAAGGTGCTTCGCTAGTATATCGTATTCCAGGTTGACCTCATCTCCTGCCCCCCGCTCTCCAAGTGTCGTGACATCGAGCGTATGGGGTATGAGCATGACCTCGAACCAGCCCCGATCGCAAGCAGCTACGGTAAGACTGACGCCGTCCACCGTAACGGAGCCTTTCTCCACAATGAATGGATCGGACTCCGTGGAATATCGAATCCGGATCACCTGATCTCCGCCCTTTTGTTCGGAGAATTCGATTTCGCCAACCTCGTCCACGTGGCCCTGCACAAAATGTCCCCCCAAACGGTCGTCGACTCGCAGAGGAAGCTCCAGATTCACTTTGTGCCCCGCCTCGAGCCGCCCCAAGGTGCTCCTGCGCGCCGTCTCGTTGGACACGTCCACCGTGAAACGATCTCCTTCGCAGCCGGTCACCGTGAGGCAGACACCGGAAACCGAGATACTGGCCCCCAACTT
>PVMS01147761.1_pt1 | contig 12781 bp, 13 predicted proteins | sample 1853461 | NCBI WGS metagenome assembly PVMS01 (sample SAMN08582032, study PRJNA380276) | Marine sediment metagenome, whole genome shotgun sequencing project. | isolation source: ocean sediment barecode stripped | collected 2017 | reverse complement strand
CGAGTGCCTGCTTCCGCGGTCGACGAGGTGCTCGAAACTACGGGACTGATCGATGCTGCTGGTCGTCGCGTGAAGGGATACTCGCGGGGCATGTTGCAGCGTCTCGGGCTTGCGGCCGTGATTGTGAACGAGCCTGACCTGTTGCTGCTCGATGAGCCAGCCGCAGCACTTGACCCTGCTGGGCGCCGTGAGGTGCTCGATCTCGTTCTTGCGCTACGCGGGAAGTCAACCGTGTTGTTCTCCAGCCACATTCTCGATGATGTGCAAGAGGTATGCGATGACATCGGCATACTCACCCGCGGACAGATCATGTACCAAGGCTCTCTCGATGGGCTGCTCAACCGCTTCGTGGTAGACACGTTCGTGGTGAAGCTCAGATCCGGAGCCACAGACGTCGAGCAAGCATTGACATCCGAGCCGTGGGTGAAGTCAGTTCTCGTCGAGGGGGATGAGACGGTCGTCGTGGATGTGACCGATGTGGCAGTGGCTGAACGCGAGCTCGTCCGGGTACTCGCTGCAAGCGGTCGCAGAGTGGTGTCGGTGACCAAAGGAACGACGTCGCTCGAAGACGTGTTCCTCGAGGTGACGCGATGAGCCTCTGGCGACTCGAATGGCTTCGGTTGTGGAGGACCCAGAGGTTGATGATCCTCCTCGCGGTGTTCGGGGCGTTCGGACTCCTTGGGCCTCTGACGGCGCGTTACTTGCCCGAGATCATGGATTCGTTCGGAGACGATGCCATAGGTGCCCTTCCTCCGATGACACCTCCCGACGGCATCACCCAGTACATGGGCAATGCGGTCCAGATCGGCATGCTCGCGGTGGCGTTCATCGGGGCTGCCGCTCTTGTCTTTGATGCGAAGCCTGAGATTGCCGTGTTCCTGAGGACGAGGGCGTCCGTACGCGATATCTTCGTGCCGAGATTCACGGTCGCCGCCGCTGCGTCAATGGCGGCCTTCGGTTTCGGCATGGTGATCGCGTATGTCGGGACTGGCGTGCTGCTTGAGTGGTTGGATATCGGGGCCGTGATCGTCGGCTCCATGTTGTTCATGCTGTATCTCGTGTTTGCCATCGCGCTCGTTGGCGTCGTTGCGTCTTTCTTGCGAAGTGTTCCTGGTGTGGCACTCGTTTCGGTCGGCGCACTCATCATCCTCGGACTCCTGAGCGTCGTTGGAGTTGTAGCTCCGTGGTTGCCGGGTGCACTCGTCGGAGCGATCGACTCGCTGATCCGTGGGGGAGACTTCGAGTACTGGCGATCGATCATCGTCACGTTGATTCTGATCGCTTCGATGGTGCCGTTTGCGATCCGTCGTCTCGAGACCCGCGAAGTCTGACCCACTGGACTCTGGCGCTGCACAGCACCGTATACGGTGCTGTGCAGCGCCAGAGTCCAGACGGAGCCTCAGTAATTCTGCGGTACGAACGTCTGCTCGGTGATGGGCGGTCTGATGTACCCGCTGTCATCCTGGCGGGGAGGAAGCTCGATTGGTCCGAGGGTGCGGTCTTCGTAGGGGATCATCGTCAGGAGGTGGCTGATGCAGTTGAGTCGTGCTCGCTTCTTGTCCTCCGCGTCGACGACGTACCACGGCGCCTGCTTGATGTCGGTGTGATCGAACATGATGTCCTTCGCTTTCGAGAATTCGACCCAGCGCGCTCTCGACTCGAGGTCCATTGGTGAGAGCTTCCACCGTTTGGCGGTGTCCTTGATCCGAGCCTCGAAACGGCGTTCCTGTTCTGCATCGCTCACGGAGAACCAATATTTGATGAGGATGATGCCGCTTCGGGCAATCATTCGCTCGAATTCCGGGCAGGTGCGGAGGAATTCCTTGTACTCCTCCTCGGTGCAGAATCCCATGACGGGCTCAACGAGTGCCCTGTTGTACCAGGAGCGGTCGAACAACACGATCTCCCCAGCGGCAGGAAGCTTCGCCACGTATCGCTGGAACCACCACTGCGTCTTTTCGCGCTCGGTTGCGGTCCCGAGTGCCTCTACCCGGCAGATTCTCGGATTCAGTCGTTCGGTGATCCTCTTGATGACGCCGCCCTTGCCTGCAGCGTCTCTGCCCTCGAAGATGACGACGACTTTCAGCCCCTCGGCCTTGATGTAACTCTGGAGCATGACGAGTTCAGCCTGGAGCTTCTCAAGCTCATCCTCGTAGAACTGCCTTTTCAGCTTCGGCTTCTTGTCGCTCTCGGCAGGTTCGATCGTGTCGAATACAGAGGCGTGTGCTGTGGATTCGTCCTGAGTCATGACTACAAGTTAGACGAGCCGAGAACGATTGGCAGAAGCTACCCTCCGATCCGTGAGCGGACCAATCTCATTTCTCAGTGATTTCGGCGATGTCGACGAGTTTGTTGGCGTGGTGCACGGTGTGATCGCGCGTATCGCGCCGTCGACCCGCATCCTCGACATCACCCACGGGATCGGACACGGAGACATTCACGGAGGGGCGATGGCGCTGACCCGTGCGGTGCAGTACATGCCCGACGGTGTCTTCCTTGCCGTCGTCGACCCTGGCGTCGGCACAGACCGGAAGGCCATCGCTGCGAGAACACCAGTCGGCTACTTCGTCGGTCCGGACAATGGGTTACTCGCTCCGGCCGTGGCAATGGTTGGTGGAGCCGATCTCATCGTGTCACTCGAGGAGGAGATCTTCCAGCTTCCTGGGAAGGGAGCGACCTTCGCAGGTCGCGACGTGTTTGGTCCCGCTGCGGCAGTGCTCGCTTCAGATCAGGCCAGTATCGAGGATCTTGGGCCCGCGCTCGACGCTGGGTCGATCAGCCCGCTGCTCATCCCACTTGCCGAGCCGGCGGGCAACGGTGCGGTACGGGGGAGTGTGCTTTGGATCGACACCTACGGGAACATCCAGTTCAATGTTGCCCCAGACGATCTCACTGCTCTGGCGTTGGCTGAGGGCGATGACGTCCTCGTGTCTTTCAACATGGAGGAGTTTCGCATCGTGTGGGGATCGACCTACGGCGACGTAGAAGAGGGCGAGGCGATCGTTCACGTTGATTCACATGGCCAGATGGCTGTTGCCGTTAGGGGAGGAAGAGCGGACGAGGACTTCTCGTTCGAAGTCGGGGACACGGTCGTTCTGGGTAGGCCAGACGGCGGAAATCGCATCGAACTTCAGATAGCGGAGTGACCCGTGCGCCCCGTGACCTCCATCGCCGTCGCCGTCCTCCTTGGCTTCATCCTGCTCGCCTTCGTGGTCAAGCTTGCCTCGGGTGGACTCACGCCTTGACTGGTCTCTGATGGCTGTCGTTGTCTACGCGAGGCAGGCATGTCCTCTATGTGAGGAAGGCATTGCGACCGCCGCAGCGGTGTTCGGCAGCGGGAACATCGAGCTCGTCGACGTTGATCTCGATCTGGCGTTGCTCGAGAAGTACACGGACCGGGTTCCTGTCATCGAGACCACCGGCGGCGAGGTCATCGCCGAAGGCGTGATCACCGAGAGAATGCTTACTGACTACCTTCGACGGCGAACGTAATTCGTCGCGCGAACGTCGACTTCAGTTCCCTGCGTTGACGACCCGTTCAATCGCCCTGTAGACGTGCTCTGTCATTCCTGCCTCTTCCGGGTCAAGGAGGTTGGCCATCACTTTGAGGGTCCACTCCATGAGCGGCTTGGACCGCAGCCCTACGGTGGTGAGTGTCCGCATGATGGCCGGGTTGCCGATCGCCTTGACAAACACCCTCGCGACACGGTGGTAGTCGCCGTACGTGTCCTCGAGTTCCTGCGCGTATCTTGACAATGCGGCGTCGTCTCCTGCCGCGGCGTCTGCGATGTGCCGAGCAACCATGCGACCGGTTTCGTACGCGTAGTCGATGCCCTCGCCGTTGAATGGGTTGACCGCTCCGGACGCGTCACCGATGAGTGCCCAGTTGCGTCCGATCTTCGGACCGACGGAGAACGACATGGGGAGCTTTCCACCGATCGGCCTGGTGTGAGCAGTTGCCTCGACGACTTCCCAGTGTTCGGGGAGCGAGCCGATGTAGGCATCGAGGATGCGGCTCGTGTTGATGTCCTTCCAGCCCTTGAACGTCGACACGAGACCTGCGCCGACGTTTATTTCGCCGTCGCCGAGGGGGAAGACCCACCCATAGCCTGGCATCGCTCGCCCCTCTTGGTCCCGAATGTCGAGCTGGCTCTCGATGAAGCTGTCGTCGGAATTCGGACTCTCGTAGTACGCCCGCACGGCAAGCCCGAACGGGTAGTCCTTCCGTCGAGAAGCGCCGACCCCTCTCCCGAACCGCGAATTCGAGCCGTCGGCGATCACGACAAGATCAGGGGTGACCGTTCGATCCGCTCCATCGGCCAGGAGTTTGACGCCCGTCACGGTGTCGTTCTCGACGATGGGTGTAGCGGTGACGCCCTGCTCGATAACCGCTCCTTGTTTCTCTGCCATGGATGCCACCACACCGTCGAGGTCGGCCCTGCGCATGGTGGCTCCCCAGTTGGGATACACGGAGTGTTCGGGCCAGGGCATCTCGATCTTCAAGTCGCCTGCATACGCCCGGAGTCCGTCGACGCGGTGCAGATCGAGTCCGTCAAAATCGAAACCCATGTCGAGGAGCTGTTTGATCGCCCTTGGTGTCAACCCGTCACCGCATGCCTTCTCGCGCGGGTAGGTTTTCTTCTCAACGAGATGGACGTCGAGCCCGTTCTTGGCCATCCAGTAGGCAGCGGATGCGCCGCCGGGACCTCCACCTATGACAAGGACTGACTTGGACATGGGCGCGAGCGTACCGCTCGGGCTGTCAGAAGGGACCGTCAGCCGGCGGCTTCGGTCGTTGTTCCGTCGTCTTCGGTCTCCTCGACAAGACCGCAGTCGATTTGCGCCTCTTCGAGCGGCTGACCACCGAACTCGACTCGCTCATAGAGAGCAACGGACGCCAGTTGTTCCTCGGTCAACGATGTTCCGAAGGCAGGCATCAACCCGAACCCACCGACAGGTTTGTCGGTAGCGCCATACGTCGGTTCGGACCACCCGGCGGTTCCAATGGAGACCCACTCGATGTGGTCGGTGCATGCTCCTGCTGGGAACGTTGAGAGCAGGGTGCCGCCGGAGAAAGCTGGGCCAGCGCCTCCCGAACCGTCGTCAGAGTGACATGCAACGCACTGGGCGTAGATACCCGCCCCAACGGCCATGTAGTCGATCACATCGGTGCCGTACTCTGACCCGTCGCAGTTTAGCGCGATACCTGTCTCCTGATCGACGAGCAATTGGCCCGCAGTTCCGCAGTCTGGACCGTTCGGAGCGACAAGGATGTACGTGACGGCCAGGAGCGGAATGAGGACAAACGCAGCGGCGAGCCACCGGGGATATCCACCGCGAACAATCGGTGCGCCATTCTCTGCGGGCTCTTCAATCTCCGGCGCTTCGGCCTCGATGACCTCCGGTCCTTCGGACTCCGGTTCATCCGGCTCCTCCGGTGCGGTAGCTGGCTCCTCGTCCGGCTTCTGGCTTTCTCCGACATCGGTCTCATCCTCGGGGGCCGCAGCGACCGCGTTGACGTCCACTCCCGCCCACTCTGCGAGCACTGCTTCGACGGGTTCTCCAGTCTTCTTCGATCGGGCCTCGGCTGAACGTTTGGCAAGCGATGCTGGCATACCTTTGACTTCGGCGACCTTTTCGAGAAGTTCGTCCATGGTCAACACTGCGCCGACAGCCACAGTTGCAGTGACCGCTCCCTTGGCTGGGGCGGGCTCAGACGAATCGGCAGGCTCGGTTGGCGCCGCTTGGGGCGCCTCGGACGTTTCCTCTGTCTCTCCAGATGCTGCAGCCGCTCTCAGTTCGTCCAAGTCCTTCCCTGCCCAGTCGGCGAGGACCGCTTCGAGGGTGGTGTTGCCGTGCTCTGCGCGTGCAGTGGCTGACGAGAGGATCAGCCGCGGTGGCATCCGCTTCGCATCGGCGGCAAGTTGCACGAGGTAGTCGGTGGTGATCTCAACGGGGGCAGCGGTGTCTGGTGTGGGGGCCTCAGTAGATTCGGATGCGTCAGCGTCGGAATCTGCCGATGGTGCTTCTTCAGCAACCGATGGTGCTTCCGTCGGAGCCGACTCCGCTGCTGACTCCTCTCCCGCCCACTCGGTGAGGACGGCCTCGACCGAGATCCCCTCCTTCTCTGCACGGGCCTGCGCCGACCGCTGGATGAGGGACGCAGGCATCCCTCGGATCTCGGCCACGCGCTGGAGCAGTTCGTCCATCGTCCTACCTCAACGTCTCTATGTATCTGACAAGTGCTTCGATGTCCGCGTCCGAAAGGTAGGAGTAGGACGGCATGGTGGACCACTCGACCGTTGACCGAGGGTTCTTCAGGTGTGCACCTGCGCCGGATGCATCGAAGGACTCGCCCCTGGATGCCACATGCATGAGGTCTGGTCCGATTCGTGTGCCAGTAATCAACGCTGGATCTTCGTAGGTGTGGTCGCCCGCGATGCTTACAGGTCCCAATCCCACATCGGTGACGATCGGGCGCACGGACTGGGTATGGCACTCGGCGCAGCCCTCAGAGATGTAGAGGTTGCGCCCAACTGCTTCCGGTGTGCCCCGCTCGTAGGTACGGAATCGGTCGGCAGCGATGGTGGCGGACGTGTCGGTGTCATCCATTGCAGGGAGGACCGCTGTGAAGAGCGCTGCAGCGAGCCATACGCTCGCTGCACCCCACACCAACCGCTTCCATGTCACATATCGGACAGCGCCTTCAAACTCAAGGTTGTATCCGGGCGGTGCCTCGGGGATGTCAAGTTCCTCGTCCGAAACAGCGTTCGCCCCCGCGAGGTAGACGATCTGGGCTGCGAGATATACGCCGAGCGACACTGCGGCCAGCCAGAGGAACGGCGTGAGCGATGCGACAGCAATCTCGTACCCGGCTGCGAAGTTGTCGAAGAGCTGGCTCGATGGTCCCGCGATCCACGAGAAGCCGGAGACGATTCCGCCAGCGAGCAGACCGACGGCCGCCCCGGACAGTCCGATCACCGACAAGACGAAGTGAACGCCAGCGCTCGACGACTTGCCGCCTCTGCGAATGCTGTTGACCGAGAAGATCGCAAACGACGCCCCGCCGAGGATGAGGACCACATCAAGGCCGCCTGTCCACGTCGAATACTGGACCACACCGCTCGTTGCTCTCCACGCAAGAAGGAGGTTGACGATCGTTGCCCCAACGAGTGCAAGCCCAGCCACGACAGCGTGGCGCAGGGACGCTCGATCGCTGATCTCGACGATGTGGCCCTTCAGGATCAATCCAAGATCCGTGACGATCACCAGAACGGGAACAAGCGTGCCAATGGCGAACGCAACGGTCAGGGTCTCGTACCAGTCTGGTGTGGCTGAGTAAATGAGGGCAACGCCGCCCATGAAGGCCCATGTGAGCGTGAGCGACCAGAAGCCCAGTGCCGCAAGCCGCCTTGGTTCGGAAGGGTCTGCGCCGCTGACCCGAGAGAGCGCGAAGTACAAGAGGCCGACCGCCGCAGTGATTACGAACAAACGATGCAGTCCTGCGTCCGCGAATGCCGCCTGAATCGTTCCTGGCGTTCCGGAGAGCGTGGGGAGCAATCCCACGAGCGCCGAGGCGGCGAGCCACCAACCAGCAGCTGTGAGATACCAGCCGGCAGGGCCAAGATTGTCCCGTTTCTGTTGAGCGGTAGCGGTAACCATGAGTGCAGCGAGCACGAATCCGATTACGGATATCGCTCTTGCCCAGACGGCACCCTCCAGCCCGGAGACACCGGTGGACATCCCAGAGAGAATGCTTCCCGCTCCGACGACCGCCCCGAGAGCGATCAGGACGAGCGCTGCGGTTCCGAGGGTTCTTCGTTTTACGCCTTCACCGGTGATCTCGCCTATTGCCCACACGCTGAGGCCCAATCCTGCGAGAGGGATCCAACCGTCGAATACGAGTGTCCTCCCTGCCTGGACCAGTCGGCCGTATGACGTAACGGCGATGCCGCCGAGCAGGTCAGGGATCACCAATTGGAGCGAAGCAAGTGCGGAGAGTGACAAACCGACCACGAAAAGCACGGTGGCTACGAGTACATACATACCAGCCATCGAACTGCCGGATTCCACGTCCTCCGACTGGGGTGTTTCGTTCGGTGAGATGTCAGCGGTCACGCTTGGAGCGTCCTCCTGCTGGGGGTGATTCGTAGACGCTTTGTATTGGCTGGGGTGACCTTAGCCATGCACACGATGGCAATCTTCATTGAGCACCGAACGGATCCATGCTCCGACGCCAGAAGTCCTGATCGCAGCTTCTGACTTGTTTCTGAATTGAGTACCAGAGACAACATCAGCGGCGTACAATGTCGTCGCCCCAAGGAGAAGTGTGACCGACAGAAGGCATCTCATTACTGGTATCGCGCTTGTCGTGATTGGCCTTGTGGTGTCTATCGGCGGGTCATATCTGGTCCACATGACCGAGGCTCCAGACGTCGATAAACTCGGCCGAGCCCTATATCCCAATATTCCAAGGGGTTGGGTCGTGGTTCTCATCGTGCAGCTGATTGCGCTCAGCGGTGTGCTGATCGCAATGGCCGGAATCACAATCGGATTCATTTGGAACCGACCCCTGACGTGGGCGAGAGCCATGCTGGGAGCGCTTCTCTTCACCGGACTGATGTTCGTCCTGTTCGCCGTGATCCCCAACCAGTTCCTCACGCTGACCCAGTCCACTCTTGAGTGGACGCCGCAGAAGGTGTTCATCACCGTGCCCGCAGCTGTTGTGATGAACAACCACGTCGCCATCTCCTACTCAGCGCTCAAGGACATGATCGCTGCCGGATATGTCACCACCTTGATTATCGCGATTCCGGTATTGATGTGGTGGTGGCAAGGGCGCGAGGACAGGGCGTCACAGCCGAAACCTACGCCGGTGTCCAATTACGGCCGTCCGATGCGAGTTGACCGCTGATGGCGAAGGAAGCATGGCTTGAGATGCCGCCGATTCGAGACGATTATCAGCTCGCGATGGTCGACACGGCGTACATGACGGCAGCCGTCAAGCCGAAACAGTTCATCCACATCGACGAGTCCGAGTGCATCTTGTGCGCCGGATGTGTCGATATATGTCCGTGGAAATGTATCCACATTCTTAGCACCGAGGTAATCACCGAGTCGTTTGGCGTCGAGGATCCGAACCTGAAGCCTGAGAATCAGGCCATGTTCCTTATCGACGACACCGAGTGCACGCGGTGCAAGCTGTGTGTCGATCGTTGTCCGACGAACGTGATCACGATTGGAAAATTCGGCGGTTCGATCGCTGATCAGTCCGACGAGATCGAGGCGGCACCGTGGGAATTCGACACCGGCAACCGCGATTCGAAGAGCGGCATGGCCTACGGCGTGCGCTGGTAGGACACAAGAAGTAAGAGGAGAGCAAGGTTGGCAGACGGAAAAGGGAAGAGCGGAATCAAGGAAGCCGTCACGGGCCTTGGTGATCACGTGCTCAATTCCCAGGTGTGGAACTCCATTTTCCGCCCAGGATCTCCCCTTCGAGCAGACAACAGCGATTCCCCAAGGAACCGTTCATATGTCGTGATGAACAACGTGCTGTATCACCTCCATCCGGTGAAGGTGAAGCGGCATGGCGTCAAGCTGTCCTACACCTTGTGTCTCGGTGGGTTGAGCTTCTTCCTCTTCATCCTCTTGACCATCACCGGGATCTTCCTCATGTTCTACTACCGGCCGACATCGCCCCAGGCCTACTTCGATCTTCAGGCCCTCGGAGCCGACGTTGCGTTCGGACAACTGGTTCGCAACATGCATCGGTGGGGTGCCCACCTCATGGTGATCACCGTGTTCCTGCACATGAGCCGTGTCTTCTACCACGGTGCTTACAAGCCACCTCGCGAGTTCAACTGGGTCGTTGGCATCGTCCTGCTGATGTTGACGCTGCTGCTGTCGTTCAGTGGATACCTGCTCCCTTGGGATCAGCTCGCGCTCTGGGCAGTCACCGTTGGAACGAATATGGGTGCCTATGCGCCCGTGTTTGGTGACCAGGTGACGTTCGCCCTGATTGGTGGCGTCCAAATCACGGCGGACACGCTGTTGCGCTTCTACGTCCTTCACGTCCTGTTCCTCCCATTCATCATCACCATCTTCATGGCCGTCCATTTCTGGCGGGTCCGTAAAGATGGCGGCCTCTCTGGACCCCTCTAAGGAGATACCCGTGGCACAGCTACCAGAGAATCTCCTCAGACGATCGGCCGAGGCCCGTGCCAAGGCAGAGGGTCGACCTGTCGAAGACATACTTGCTGAGATGAAAGGTGAAGCCGCGCCCACTGCGGACGCGGCGCCTCAAACCCAGACTCCGGCGCCAGAGCCAGGATCCGCACCGAGCGCCGGCGGACGCGATCTGGTCGGTGAAGCAGAGAAGTACTCGGTGCCACAGGAGATTCTTGAGCGATCGATGTTCGCTCGCGCCAAAGCGGACGGGACGCCGGTCCCCGTGATGGCAGGTGCTGGTGGGCCGGCGGCGACGGCGCCTGCTGCGGCCCAGGCTGCTCCCGCCGCACCGGCAGCGCCGACAGGACCGCCGCCCGGCGTGCGAACGCAACGTTTGTTGACGGTTGTCAAGGCCGGAGCGATCCAGGGAACGACCAAGGAACCCCAAGACAAGGTCAACGTGTGGCCGCACCTCTTGGCGATCGAATTTGTTGCAGTGCTTGCCATGCTCGCTTTCCTCACCCTGCTCTCGGCGTTCGTAGATGCGCCGCTGCTTGAGTTCGCGAACTTCAATGAGCAGCCGAACCCGTCAAAGGCCCCGTGGTATTTCCTCGGCCTCCAGGAGCTTCTCGCCTATTTCGACCCGATGGTCGCCGGCATCATCATTCCCGGATTCGGACTCGCTGCCCTTGCCTTCATCCCCTATATCGACCGTAATCCGTCCGTGCGACCCTCGGACCGGAAGCTCGCGATCTCAATCTTCACGGTGTTCTTCATGGCGGCGGCTGTCGTCACGATCTTCGGATCATTCTTCAGAGGGCCGGGGTTCAACTTTGTATATCCCTGGCGCGATGGAATATTCTTCGACGATCTCAAGACGATCCTCGAATGAGTGATCCACGATGAGCACCACAAACATCTTCATCCTTGCGGTCGTCGTGGCGGGTGCGATCGCGGCCTTCGGCATCATCGCTGTTGCGATCCGGCGGAAGGACTCGGAGGGCGCTGTCACCCAGGCAGAGCTTGATCGCAAGGCGACAAGGCCGACCGTGCAAAACGAGCTGCGATGCAGCAAGCGACGGACGGTGGCGAAGGCAGCGTCGCGACGATGACGGTGGTAGAAGCACCGGCCGAGTACGTCGAGGACGAACCACGCGTCGAGAGTTCAGAGAACGAGTACGGCGTCACTCGTCGCAAGTTCTTCAACAGGGCGATCGGTGCAGTATTCGGTCTCTTCATGTTGCAGTTCGCCATTGCGAGCCTTGCTTTCATCTGGCCGAAGCTCAAGGGCGGATTTGGATCACCTGTGAAAGCCGGATCGTTCGAGTCGCTCAAGGCCGATGTCCTCCAAGGCGGCACGGTGGTTCCAAAGTTTGTCGCGTCAGCGCAGTCATGGGTCGTTCCGTTTGTCCTTGAAGAGCTCGAAGGCTCGTCGTTCGAGGAGACTCCCTTTGTTGTCGCCGGAGGCGAGTCGGACGGGGTTGGCCTCATGGCACTCTGGCAGCGTTGTGTGCACCTTGGTTGTCGAGTTCCGTCATGTGAATCTTCACAGGGCTTCGAGTGTCCGTGTCACGGTTCGAAGTACAACAGACATGGCGAGTACGAGGCCGGCCCCGCTCCCCGCAACCTCGATCGTTTCGCTGTGAGCGTTGATGCCGCGGGCGAACTCGTGATCGACACAGGAACCGTGGTCCAGACGGCGAGATCAAAGAACAAGACGGTGGCCTATCCGCAGGGTCCGTTCTGTGTGGGGTAATGAGACAGTGCACTACTTGAACATCGTCCTCGCCGCTGGCGAGGAAACGGAACCAGCCGCATCGGGCGGCGGGCTCGGCATCGGCGCCATCGCGCTGATGCTCGTCGTCGTGCTTCTGCTCGTATGGATGGGATATCTGTTCCTCAACTCCCGTCGTTCGAAGGCTGCCGCACAGGAAGCGGCGCCATCGAATCTCTCTCCTGGCGCCTCAGACGACGAACTCGAGAACAAGAAGCTGACACGTGTTCTCCGTGCGGCGCTCTTCGGGTCCATCCTCATGGCGGTCATCATGCCCTGGTACGCACTGAACGAGCCAGATCGCCAAGAGGCGTTCGCTGATGCAACGGTTGATCTCAACGTCGAAGAAGGCGCCCACTGGTACAGCCCTGGAGTCTTCGAATGCGGAAGCTGCCACGGTCCCGCAGGTGTTGGTGGAACTGCTACACATGACGAGGCGCGGTCAGGCATAACCACAACGTGGGCTGTGCCGTCGTTGAACGATGTCTTCTACCGCTACGACGGAGAAGAAGTCCGATACTGGATCGTCTACGGGCGCGACGGCACACCAATGCCATCGAACGGTCTTGAGGGCGGCGGAGCGATGACCGTTCAGGAGATCGACCAAGTCATGGCCTATCTCGAATCGATCCAGGTCTCCCAGGGAGATGCATTCGCCAAGTCACAGATAACGGCCGATCTTGCGCTCACGCAGATGGCTGGCGGTGAGTCTGCCACCCAGCGGCTCATCAACTATCAAGAGATCCAGATCGAGGAGGTCGACGACGCTCCAGCGCGGATGGCTGTCGTTGGCACGTTCCCTGATGACATCAAAGATCTGCTGCAAGGACCCGGTTCGTG
>PVMS01081333.1_pt1 | contig 12781 bp, 14 predicted proteins | sample 1853461 | NCBI WGS metagenome assembly PVMS01 (sample SAMN08582032, study PRJNA380276) | Marine sediment metagenome, whole genome shotgun sequencing project. | isolation source: ocean sediment barecode stripped | collected 2017 | reverse complement strand
CGAAGATTGAGGTGCCGATCGACGCGGAGGCCGGTGAAAAGCTCCTGCGGATGATCGATGCGCTCGAAGAGTTAGAAGATGTGCAGCAGGTCTACGCCAATTTCGATATGGCCGACGATGTGCTGGCAAAGCTGACCGCCGCCTGAGCCAAGGGCTTCCTTAATGACATCGCCGCGACCGACGGAAAGTGGCAAATACGAGCATCTGCGCGAGCAGTCGGCGCTGCCGGGCAAAGGCGGCCTGACGCGGATCGGCGGCGCGTTGTGCGACACCATCGCGGGCTTTCGCGAGGGCTTGAGGACCGAGGCGGCCATCAAGCAAGAGGTGGCGATCCTGATTGTCGCCCTGCCGGTGGCGTATTTTATCGCGACGGATTTGTGGACCTGGGTCGCGCTCGTGGGCAGCTTGATTCTCCTGCTCGGCGTCGAACTCCTCAACACGGCCATCGAGCGGCTGTGCAATCATCTGCACCCCGAAAAACACGACGCCATCAAGGTGACCAAGGATCTCGCCTCGGCCGGCGTGTCCTGCGCCATCGCCATCGCCGGGCTGATCTGGATTGCCGCGCTCGTCACGCGCTTTTGGGTGTGAGGCGTTAGGCGCTCGCACCGAGGCCAACACCATGACCGCTACGAAATGGCCGCTCCGGGATCAGGAGAAAATCATCAAGGGCAACGAAGCGCTGCTCGGGCAGAACCATCTTCTGGTCGCCACCACGCGCGTGCGCAACGAGGCGATGATCCTGCCCGACACGCTCGACTATCTCTCCCGCCACGTAGACGCGATCATCGCCTATGACGATGCGAGTACCGATGAGACGGTCGAGATTTTGCGCGGCCATAAGAAGGTCGCGCTGATCGTGGCCAACCAGTCGTGGGAGCAAGACATCGCCGCGCGCAAGGCGGCGGAGGCGCGCCATCGCGGATTGTTGCTCGACATGGCGCGCGCCGAACTGCCCCATGAATGGATGTTTTGCTTCGATCCCGACGAGCGCGTGACCGGCGATCTGCGCGGGCTTGTGCAAGGGCTAGAGTCAGACGCTTGCGACGCCGTGCGCGTACCGTTGTTCGACGCCTATATGACGCCGGAGGATCAGGCGCCTTACACGCCGGACCACCCGTTGCTCGACTTCCGCCGGTTCTACGGGCCAGAGCAGCGGGACATTCTGATGTTGTGGCGCAATCGTCCGGACATCGGCTTTGTCGATGGTGGCGGCCGCACGCCGCGCGGCATGAGTTCCGTCAAGACCGAGCTTCACTGTCAGCATTACGGCAAGTCGCTGTCGGTCTCCCATTGGGAGGAGACGTGCGACTACTACATCCGCCATTTTCCGTATGAGACCTACGGAAAGAAATGGACCGAGCGTAAGGGCCAAGCGATCCACACCATGTCGGATTTCCAGCGGCCACTTCATGAGTGGGGCGAGAGGCTCTTCGCCAACGCGGTGCCCATTTGAGCTGCGGCGTTCATGTGAGCTGTGGTGAAACGAAAAAAGGCGGGAGTGTTAGCTCCCGCCTTTCGTCATTCTTGCTCCTGAGAACGATGGCTAACTAGAGAGTGTCTTCTCCGTCATCATCGTCATCGTCGTCGTCATCATCGTCGTCATCATCGGCATCCGACTTCTCGGCGGAGGCGGCAGCAGCAGGCGCGGGTTTGCCGTGGTGGCGCTTGCACTGGTAGCGCTTGCCATGGGGGCCGGGACGCCCGCCATGATGCCGCGCCATCTTCGCGCGGAAGCGGGCCTCAATCACTTTGACCTTGCCAAGCTGTTCCGGCGTCAATGTCGTGCGGAGCTTGGCAACCGCCTGTTTCAGCTCTTCCGCGTTCTTGGCGCGGGCAATCGTTGCATCGGCGACGTGGTCGGCCAGGGCGAAGGGCTCAGTGTTGTCACTAGGAGGCATCGCGCCCATGCCCATAGGACCCATCGGCGGCCTCATGGTGGCTTGCAATGAATCGGTGAAGTCGCGCCAGTCATCGAGCTGATTGGCACGGATGCCGATTTCCGTCTCCATCACGGCTAGCTTCTCGGCGAGGCGACTGTGCCCGCCGTGCCTGCCGTGCCGGCTTTGCTTGCCGTGTTTGCCGCCGTGGCGCCGGCAGCTGTGCTTGCCGCCATGGTGCCTGGCGGAACTCTTCGCGCCGTCGGGCGAAGCCAGGGCGCTTTGGCCCCACCGTCCGCTGTCACCAGCGGTCAGGGTCACGGCCGCGAGGCCGGCTACCGCCAGCACGGCGGCGGCGATGGTCGAGGCAATCTTTCGAGGGAATTTCATCTACAGCATCCTCAGTTGTTGGTGTCTTCCAAAACCTAAGGCTCGTTCGTTGCGATGGTTGGTCTCGGCATGTCCAAACATTGCTGCCTAAGGGAGTTTTGTGTCGAAACATTGCTGTACGCGGCGCAATGCGTTTCGGTTGCAAAATTGCGCTCGTTGCCGGAGCTAGGCGAGGCTAGAAGTGAGGCCATGACCCCAACTGCGCCACGCATACTTGTCGTCGACGACGACCCGGAAATCCGCAAACTCTTGGCGCGCTATGTCGAGAGCCAGGGGTTTCGTGTGCTGCTGGCCGCGAGTTGCCGGGAGCTGCGCGACCAACTGGCGGCGCATCATGTCGATCTGATCGTCCTCGATGTGATGCTGCCGGATGGTTCCGGTCTCGATATGTGCCGTGATCTCAGAGCGGAGCGGTCCAACGTGCCCATCATTTTGTTGACGGCGTTGAAAGAGGACGTGGACCGCATCATCGGCTTAGAGATCGGCGCCGACGATTATCTCGGCAAGCCGTTCAATCCGCGCGAGCTCATCGCCCGAATACGGGCGGTGCTCCGGCGGCGCGCCGAAGCCCCGCCGCCACCGAGCGAGGCGAAGATCTACCGCTTCGATGGGTTCACGGCGGACCCGCAGACGAGACAGGTGGTGGCGCCTGGCGGCGGCGACGTCGAGCTGACGGGTGCGGAGTTCGACCTGCTCAAGACTTTTCTCGACCGGCCGGGCCGCGTTCTGTCGCGCGATCAATTGCTCGACCTGACGCGCGGCCGCGACGGCGATGGCTTCGACCGCTCCATCGATGTGCTTGTTAGCCGGCTCCGGCGCAAGCTCGGCGATGGCGGCGCCACCAAGCTGCTCAAGACGGTGCGCAATGGCGGCTATCAGTTTGCCGCGAGGGTCGACACCGAGGACGGCACGGCGTGAATACGCTCCGCGTCAAGTTTGTCGCGTTGCTGGTCTTGGCGATCGTGACCGTCGTCGTGGCACTGACGATCGTGTTGTTTTATCTGCTCGGGCCGTCGCCGCATTCGGGGCGGGCGTTGGATGCTGCCGCGGAGCAGGTGGAGATGATGCTGCGCCTGACAAACGAAGGTCTGTCCGCCTTTTCGTTTACGCCAGAGCCATCGTCTCATCATGTCTACGAACGCAGGACCGAGGCGCTGCGCGCGAAGCTCGCCAAGCGCGGTCTCGATCTTCCCATTGTGGTGTCGCGTGAACGGCGCCATGGGCCACTGATGGTGTCGGTTCCGATTGAACACCGGGGCTGGCTGTCCATGCCGATCTCCGGTCTGCCGCCTCAAGGCGTGCCCTGGAAGGGGCTTGTCCGCTGGTTGCTGCTCATCACGGTCGGGGCGACGGCGGTGGCCGTGTTTGCTGCCAATCGCATGGTCCGGCCGTTGGTGTTCTTGGAGAATGCCGTCGCTTCCGTTGGACCCGACGGGCTGTTGCCGGAATTGCCTGAGCGTGGCCCGGCCGAGGTCCGGGCCACGGCGAAGGCGCTCAACTCTCTGTCGACCCGTCTCAAGCACGCGATGGAGAGCCGGATGCGTCTGGTGGCGGCGGCCGGTCACGATTTGCGGACGCCGATCACGCGCATGCGCCTGCGGGCCGAGTTCGTCGTGGACGAAGAAGAGCGCGCCAAATGGCTCGGCGATCTTGAGGAGCTTGAGCGGATCGCCGACAGCGCGATCATGTTGGTGCGCGAGGAGACGGGCAATGCCGCGCCCGAGCTGGTGCGGCTTGATGAGCTGGTTGGCGGCCTCTGCGCCGATCTCAAGGACCAGGCTCTCGATGTTACCTGCACCGAAGCGCACCCCGTCACCGTGCGCGTGAGCCGCTTCAAGCTCAATCGCGCGCTGGGCAATCTCATCATCAATGCGGCGACCCATGGGGTCCGGGCGCGGGTGAGCGTTCAGCGCGGGGATGGGAGCATGGCGCGCATCGTCATCGAAGACGATGGACCCGGCATTCCCCCGGAGATGATCGACCAGGTGTTTGAGCCCTTCTTCCGGGCCGACCCGGCGCGCCGTCAGGATATTTCCGGCGCTGGTCTCGGCCTGACCATTGCGTATGAAATCGTCCAGCGGGCCGGTGGCAGCATCGCCATCGCCAACAAGGATGGTGGCGGCTTGGTGCAAATTGTCGAGCTGCCGGAGGCCGCCAAGACGACAGAGGTTTAGCCTCGGGCTCGCCGGCGGCGCTATTTCCAGCTGCCTGCTGAGCAACACCGAGGCACGCACCAAGGACCTTAAGCAGTGTTATCTCGACCGTTAGGGCTCCTCACGCTGCCCCGGTTATCTAGGCGCCTGTGCTACGATTCGCCCATGAGGGCTGCGATTCGCATTGTCGGCATGACCCGGGCTTGAGGCAGACCGGCTGGGGCGTCATCGATACCGATGGCGTCAAGCTAGGCTATGTCGCCTGCGGCACGGTCGCCTCGGATGCGAGCGAAAGTCTCGGTTATCGCTTGCGGCAATTATTCGACGGTCTGTCGGAAGTTCTGGCTGAGCTTGCGCCCATGGAAGCGGCCGTCGAGCAGACCTTCGTCAATCGCGACGGCTCGGCCACGCTGAAACTCGGCCAAGCGCGGGGCATCGCCATGCTCGTGCCGGCGCTGGCCGGGCTGACCATCGCTGAATACGCACCCACCGCGGTGAAGAAGACCGTGGTGGGGGCAGGCCGTGGCGACAAAGATCAGGTCCGCGCCATGGTCAAATGCCTGCTGCCGCGCGCCGCGCCTGACAGCGCCGATGCGGCGGACGCGCTCGCCATCGCCATCACCCACGCCCATACGCGGGCTTGGACGAAATTCGAGGCCTCCATCATGCAGGCGGCAGCGCGATGATTGGCAAGCTTACGGGCAAGGTCGATACGGTCACCCTAAACACGGCGATCGTCGATGTGGGTGGTGTCGGCTATGAGGTGACGCTCGGCGCGCGCACGATTTCGAGTCTGCCGCCGGTGGGCGAGAGCGTGACGCTCGCCATCGACACGCATATGAAAGAGGACAGCGTTCGGCTCTACGGCTTTGCCAACGAGCATGAGCGCGCCTGGTTCCGGGCGTTGCAGACGGTGCAGGGCGTCGGCGCCAAGGTGGCGCTTGCCGTACTCTCTACCCTGTCCACCGACGATCTTGCCAATGCCGTGGCGCTGCAAGACAAGGCTCTTGTCGTTCGCGCCCCCGGCGTCGGACCAAAGGTCGCCGGGCGCATCGTCGCCGAGCTGAAAGACAAGATGCCGGCCCTGGCGCCTGCCTTGGTCGTGGGCGGTGGAACGGCGCCCGTGGGCGCGCTGCCCGAGGGGCTTGCCGCGCGCGATGCGGTTTCGGCGCTGACCAATCTTGGCTATCCCCATGGGGATGCGGCTAGCGCCGTCACCGCGGCCATCGGCACAGCGGGCCGCGAGGCGCGCGCCGAGGAGCTGATTCGCCTCGGCCTTAAGGAACTCGCCCAATGAGCGAGAGCGTGCCGGCGGCGGCGAAGCGTGACGACGATCAGCCGGAGGCCGCGCTCAGGCCGCAAACGCTGGGCGAGTTTATTGGCCAAGCCAAGGTCCGCTCGAATCTCAAAATTTTCATCGATGCCGCCCGCGCGAGGCGCGAGGCCCTCGACCATGTGCTGTTCGCCGGCCCGCCCGGCCTCGGCAAAACGACGCTCGCCCAGATCGTGGCGCGCGAGCTTGGCGTCAGCTTCCGGGCGACTTCAGGCCCGGTCATCACCAAAGCGGGCGACCTGGCGGCGCTTCTGACCAATCTGGAGGACCGCGATGTTCTCTTTATCGATGAAATTCATAGACTCACACCGGCAGTGGAGGAGATCCTCTATCCCGCCATGGAGGACTTCCAGCTCGACCTGATTATCGGCGAGGGGCCGGCGGCCCGTTCAGTGCGGATTGATCTGGCCCGTTTCACCCTGGTTGGCGCCACGACCCGTACCGGCCTGCTCACCACACCGCTCCGGGAGCGCTTCGGCATTCCCATCCGGCTTCATTTCTACGAGGTGGAGGAGTTGGAAGAGATCGTGCGCCGCGCCGCGCGGCTGCTGGAACTGCCGCTCACCAATGAAGGCGCCCACGAGATCGCGCGGCGGGCACGGGGCACGCCCCGCGTGGCGGCCCGGCTGCTTCGCCGGGTGCGAGACTTCGCTTCGGTGGAGGGGACCGGCGCGGTCGATGCCAAGCTCGCCGACAGCGCGCTGTCACAGCTTGAAGTCGATGCGCGCGGGCTCGACGCGCTGGATCATCGCTATTTGCGGCTCATCGCCGTCAACTATGGCGGCGGGCCGGTGGGGATCGAGACCATCGCCGCCGGGCTCTCGGAGCCGCGCGACGCCATCGAGGAAATCATCGAGCCTTATCTCTTGCAGCAGGGCTTCATCGCCCGCACGCCGCGCGGCCGGGTGTTGACCGCTCAGGCTTTTACTCATCTGGGGGTGGCGCCACCGGCGACGCAGCCCGGACAGATTCCGTTGTTCAACGGCGGCAATGAATAGTGGGGGCGTGGCCAGACCTTGCAGGGCGTATCGAGGGCGACACCCATGTGTTGCCGGTGCGCGTCTATTTCGAGGACACCGATTTTACCGGCCTCGTCTATCACGCCAACTTTCTGAAATTCTGCGAGCGCGGCCGGTCCGATTTCATCCGCCTGCTTGGCATCAATCACACCGCCCTGGCCAATCCGAAATCCGGCGATCCGGCGGTGTTCGTCGTGCGCCGTATCGAGATCGACTATTTGAAGCCCGCGCGTGTCGACGATGTGCTGGAAGTGGTGACGCGTTGTGCCGAGATCGGCGGGGCGACCCTGGTGCTGTCCCAAGAGGTGCGGCGCGACGAGATCGTGCTCGCCCGCGCCAAAGTGAGCGTCGTCCTGGTGTCGGAAGCCGGCAAGCCGCAGCGATTGGGCCAAATGGTCCGTGGCGCGCTTGAACGATTCGTCACTTGAGCGATTCCTCACTTGAGCGAACCGTCAAATGAGTGTCTTGAACTTAGTCGAGACCGGTATGCCAAGAGGCCATGAATGAATCCGTCGAATATCCCTGTCGATCTTTCGATCCTCGAACTGTTCTTGAATGCCGATATCGTGGTCAAGCTCGTGATTGTCGGGCTTCTCGCGGTTTCGGTGTGGAGCTGGGCCATCGTCTTCGAGAAATTCGTCCTATTCGCCAAGACGCGGAAGGAAGCGGACAAATTCGAGCAGGTGTTCTGGTCGGGCCAATCGCTGGACGAGCTCTACCAAGCCTTGGCGCAGCGGCGGAACACGGGCATGGCGGCCCTGTTCGTGGCGGCCATGCGCGAATGGAAGCGATCGACCGAGGGCGAGGGCGGCGAGGGCGGCTCCCGGCCGATGCCTGGGCTTCAGCTCAGGGTCGTAAAAGTCATGGACGTAACGATTTCCCGCGAGGTTGAGCGCCTTGAGCGGCGGCTTACCTTCCTTGCGACCGTGGGCACCACGGCGCCATTTGTGGGTCTGTTCGGCACGGTCTGGGGCATTATGGCGAGCTTCCAGGCCATCGGGACCAGCGGCAGCACGAGTCTCGCGGTGATTGCGCCCGGCATTGCCGAGGCCCTGTTTGCCACGGCGCTTGGTTTGGTTGCCGCCGTTCCGGCGGTCATTTTCTATAATAAATTCAACAGCGACGCGGCGCGGCACGCGGCCCGCCTCGAAGGCTTCGCCGACGAGTTTTCGGCCATCCTGTCGCGGCAAATCGATAAGACAGCGTGACCATGGGGCCAGGGCTTCAACCAGGCGGGCCGTTTTCCATCCGCCGCGTCAGGCGGCGAGCAAGCCTGCCGATCAGCGGGATCAACATTACCCCCCTGGCAGGCGTGATGGCGGTGCTCATCATCATTTTCATGGTAGCGGCCCCCCGCATGACCGTGGGCGTCGCTATCGATGCGAATGCGGCTCTGCCTCAGACGGAATCGACGGCCGCGGGCGGGCGCAATCAGGCGGTGCTCAGCATCACAGTCGATGGGGACGGCAAGATTTTCCTTCAAAACACCGAGATCGGCCTTGAAGAGGTTGTATCGAAGCTTATTGCACTTCGTGAGGCTGGTGGCGGGGCCCAAGTGCGGGTCCGGGGCGATAAGAGCGCGTCATATGGCGCTATCACAAAAGTCTTGGTTCGGATCAAGGAAGCCGGTCTGCCGGTGATCCTCATTACCGATCCGCAGGACCATCCCTGACGGCCAGGCGATGGCCTTGAGGGGGCTCGTTCGTTCCGATTCGGCCTCGTCTTGCATCCCTAAGTGAACAATTTTTAGGCGGTTTCCCGGTGAGTTGGCGGATGTGGGCGTCTTCTGTTGCCAAAATGTAACAGCCGCTTACCCTTTCTTAATGCGCATGCCCCAACGTCGTTAACCACATCTTGATCGGCGTCTCCGACGGGGATAGCTTCAGCGGGCTGGAGGATAAGATTCGGCGTGGCATTTTGGCATCAATGACTGGCAAAACGGTCTCCAGACGCAAGTCTGATCTTGATCTGAAGACGTCGCGCCGGTACACGCAAAGACGGCTATTGCCGTATTAACCAAAGGAGAGAAGACCATGCAGGGTTTGAAGGGCGTTATCGCCGTTGTCATGCTCGTCGCCGCCGCCGTGTCTCTTGGAGGCTGTTTCGGCCACCACGAGAAGGCTGTTATTATGGAGCCGCTTAAGCTCGGCTAATACCGGTTTTGCAGGCTGATCGCGTTTATTTGCGCGATCGCTAGCAGAAACCAACGGGATTATGGATGCCGGAGCGCTGCACTACATGCGGTGGCGCTTCAGGCATCCTTTTCTCGTTTTAGGGCCCGATTCCTACCGTTTTTGGGCCCGATGGACTCTAAAAGCCTGAGCCCGCCCTTCGGGGTTCCCCGTCTTTAAATTTAGAGCGCCGCCGCCCTGTTAGCCTTGTTGCGGCTCGTTTTGTGGGCCAAACACGGCTAGATTTGGCGTCTGGCGCATTTGCGGGGCCTTGCCGGCCTCGCACAAGATCGGGCGGGCGATTAGAGATGACGGCTCAGCCTATCTCCCGCGAGGAGGCGCAAAGCCTGCTGGCGCCGCTGGCGGGCTTTCCCCGCATTACTTTGGCTGTTTCCGGCGGTCCCGACAGCCTGGCGCTGATGCATCTGGCCGCAAAGTGGCGTGCCGAGCGGGGCGAGGGGCCTATGCTCTCCGTGCTCACGGTCGATCATGATTTGCGTCCCGGCTCCCGGGACGAGGCGGAGATGGTTGGCTGCGCGGCGGACGCGCTTGGTCTGTCCCACACGATCCTCACCTGGGTGGAGCAGGGGACGAAGGGCACGAGCCTTCAGGCCAGGGCGCGAACGGCGCGCTACGATTTGATGGCTGGCTATGCTCACGCCCATGACATTCCGGCGCTCGTCACCGCGCACCACCTAGATGACCAGGCCGAGACCTTCCTGATGCGGCTTAAGCGCGGCAGCGGGCTGGATGGTCTTTCCGCCATTCCAGAACGAGGCTCTTGGGCGGGGCTTACATTGCTCCGGCCATTGCTCGACGTGCCGAAGGCGCGGCTTGTGGCGACCCTTGAAGACCAGGGGCTCCCGTTCGTCCTCGACCCGAGCAATAAGGATGTGCGCTTTGAACGCGCGCGTCTGCGGGAGAGCGCCGACGCGCTGGCCAAGCTTGGCCTGACCCCTGAGGCCGTGGCGCTTTCGGCCCGGCGTCTCAGGCGGGCGCGGACGGCGCTTGATGCGGTGGCCCAGGACTTTCTCGCCCTGCATAGCGAGATGAGCGAGGCGGGCTATGCCACCATTGACTCTGTGGCGCTGACCGCGGCACCTGAGGAGATCGCTCTGCGGGCGCTGTCGCGCCTGATCGCTATGGTTGGTGGGGCCGAAGATCCGATTCGCCTCGCCAAGCTCGAAATGTTGCTTGCGGCGCTCGGAGACGATGCGGGCAAAGCCCACACGCTGGGACGCTGCCGCCTGGAACCGCGCGAGGGGCGGCTCTTTATCTTCCGCGAGTTGAGGAAAACTGGGCTTCCAGTGCTGACGCTAAAGCCCGGCGAGCGGACGCTGTGGGACAATCGCTTCACCATCGAGCTTGGACGCGCCGCGCCGGCGTCTATCACCGTGCGGGCGCTTGGCGAAGAGGGCTTGCGCCGGCTCAAGGAGCTTGAGGCGTTGCCGCCTTTGGTGCCCCGGCTTGCGGCCTGGACCCTGCCGGCGTGCTGGCGTGGGGAGACGCTGCTTGGGCTGCCCGAGCTTGGCGCGGCGCAATCCATGGTCGAGGCGCCATGTTCGCGCCATGAACGCAGCCTTGACTGCCGCGCGACCTTCCTTCGGGACATGGTCTATGGGGGGCGAGGCGGGACGCCGCAGGACCCCTAAGCTATTGAGGAAGCATGCACCTCTTTGCGCTAGCTTTACTTGGCAAAAAGCACGCAGGTTCCTATGTTAACGGGGCTAACTAGCTTCTCCGCGTCAGAAATTGCGGCGAGGCCCGTTTGCCCCGCCCTTCACATACCAAGTCGTCAGGTCAGTGTATGAATTCGAACTTCCGTAATTTCGTCATCTGGGTCTTTATCGGCCTGCTTCTGGTCGCGCTGTTCAACCTGTTCCAGACCCCTGGTTCTCAGGTTCGCGGCAACGAAATCAGCTTCTCGCAGATGCTCTCCGAGGTTGATGGTGGCAACGTCCAGGACGTGACCATCGCCGGCGATCAGATCACCGGGCATCTCACCGATGGCCAGACCTTCCAGACCTATGCGCCGAACGACCCCAACCTGGTCGACAAGCTGACGAAGAAGGGCGTGACGATCACCGCCAAGCCGTCAGAGGAAGACGTGCCCTCACTGTTCGGCGTGCTGATTTCCTGGTTCCCCATGTTGCTCCTCATCGCCGTGTGGATCTTCTTCATGCGTCAGATGCAGTCGGGCGGCGGCCGCGCCATGGGCTTCGGTAAGTCCAAGGCGAAGCTGCTCACCGAGCGCCATGGACGCGTGACCTTCGATGACGTTGCCGGCGTCAACGAGGCCAAGGAAGATCTGGAAGAGATTGTCGAGTTCCTGCGCGACCCACAGAAGTTCCAGAAGCTTGGCGGGCGCATTCCGCGCGGCGCGCTCTTAGTCGGGCCTCCGGGCACCGGCAAGACGTTGCTCGCCCGGGCCATCGCCGGTGAAGCCAGTGTTCCCTTCTTCACGATCTCGGGCTCCGACTTCGTCGAGATGTTTGTCGGCGTGGGCGCATCGCGTGTGCGCGACATGTTCGAGCAGGCGAAGAAGAACGCGCCTTGCATCATCTTCATCGACGAGATCGACGCCGTTGGCCGCCACCGTGGCGCCGGGCTTGGCGGCGGCAATGACGAGCGCGAGCAGACGCTGAATCAGCTTCTCGTCGAGATGGATGGTTTCGAGGAAAATGAGGGCGTCATCCTCATCGCCGCGACTAACCGCCCCGACGTGCTTGATCCTGCTTTGCTTCGGCCTGGCCGTTTCGACCGCCAAGTGGTGGTGCCGCGTCCGGACATCATCGGCCGCGAGAAGATCCTGAAGGTTCATGTGCGGAAGGTGCCGCTGGCACCAGATGTCGATTTGCATCTCATCGCGCGTGGTACGCCGGGCTTCTCCGGCGCCGACTTGGCCAACATTGTCAACGAGGCGGCGTTGCTTGCAGCCCGTCGCTCGAAGCGCGTCGTCACCCATGCCGAGTTTGAGGACGCCAGGGATAAGGTGATGATGGGCGCCGAGCGCCGCTCCATGGTGATGACCGACGAGGAGAAGTCACTGACGGCCTATCACGAAGGCGGACATGCACTCGTGGCGATGCATCGGCCGGAATCCGATCCCATCCATAAGGCGACCATCATTCCGCGGGGCCAGGCGCTTGGCATGGTCATGCGCCTGCCGGAGCGTGACATCCTTTCTCACACCCGTGTCAGACTGAAGGCGGACATCGCCGTCGCCATGGGCGGGCGCGTGGCGGAAGAGATCGTGTTCGGCTACGACAAGGTCACCTCGGGTGCGTCATCCGATATCAAAATGGCGACGCAGCTCGCGCGCGCCATGGTCACGCAGTTCGGCATGAGCGATAAGCTTGGACCGCTGGCCTATGGCGATAACTCGGAGGAGGTCTTCCTCGGGCATTCCATCGCGCGGCAGCAGAACCTCTCCGACGAGACTCAAACCATTGTCGATGAGGAGATTCGCCGCCTCGTCGACGAGGGCTTAGAGTCGGCACGGAAGATCCTCTCCGAGAATCTCGACGATCTGCACACGCTCGCCAAGGGGCTGCTCGAATACGAGACCCTGAAGGGCAAGGAGATCAAAGGCCTGTTGAACGGCAAACCGCCCGTGCGCGAAGACGACACCGACGACACGGTGCGTCCGGGGCCGGCCTCCGCCGTGCCCACGGCTGGGCGAGGCAAGAAGCCGCCGGAGCCGGAGACCGGTAGTGGCGGCATGGAGCCCCAACCTCAGACGTAAAGAAACAGGGCCGACTGCCGAACGAAGATTTGCTCATGCCCGACGCGAGGCCGGGCATGAGCAAATCTTCGTTCGGCAGTCGGCCCTGTT
>PVMS01178009.1_pt1 | contig 12782 bp, 13 predicted proteins | sample 1853461 | NCBI WGS metagenome assembly PVMS01 (sample SAMN08582032, study PRJNA380276) | Marine sediment metagenome, whole genome shotgun sequencing project. | isolation source: ocean sediment barecode stripped | collected 2017 | reverse complement strand
CGATCTCTCTTCCTAACAGCCCATGCACTGGACCGTCTGCGGTGCTGTCGGTTTTGGTAAGACAGAAGTCGCGCGACGCGCGTCCTTCGCCGCCGTCCACGGCGGCAAACAGGTAGCGATTCTCGTGCCGACCACGCTGCTGGCGCAGCAGCACGGGCAGAATTTTAACGATCGCTTCGCCGAGTGGCCAGTACGAGTGGAAGTGCTGTCTCGCTTCCAGTCTCCCAAGGCCGTGAAGTCCATCATTGAGGGCTTGAAATCCGGCAGCGTCGATATCGTGATCGGCACGCACCGATTGTTGCAGCATACAAAGGACATCAAGAATGTCGGCCTTGTGATCATTGACGAGGAGCACCGCTTCGGTGTGCGCCACAAGGAAGCGATCAAGTCATTGCGCAGCGAGATCGACGTACTGACGCTTACTGCCACACCGATACCAAGAACGCTGAATATGGCGCTCGGCGGCATTCGCGATATGTCTCTGATTACCACACCACCGGCCGAGCGGCTCGCCATCAAGACCTTCGTAACGGAATGGAATGACGTCCTCATTCGTGAGGCCTGCCTGCGCGAGATCAAGCGTGGCGGACAGGTGTATTTTATTCACAACCGCATTGAAGATATTGGTCGCGTTGGCGAGCGACTGACTGAACTCGTACCCGAGGCGAAGATACGGGTTGGTCACGGCCAGATGCCCGAACGAGAGCTTGAACAGGTCATGCTCGATTTCTCGCATCGGCGCTTCAACATCTTGTTGTGTACGACGATCGTCGAGAGCGGTATCGACATACCAACCGCCAACACTATCGTTATTAATCGTGCGGACCGCTTCGGCCTGGCTCAATTGCATCAGCTACGAGGCCGGGTTGGTCGTTCGCACCATCGTGCCTACGCTTACCTGCTCGCCCCACCGAAAGCGACGATGACTGCGGATGCCATCAAGCGTCTCGAGGCGATCGATTCGCTCAAGGATCTCGGCTCCGGGTTTACGCTTGCGACACACGACCTGGAAATTCGCGGTGCTGGCGAATTGCTCGGTGACACGCAAAGCGGTCAAATTCAGGAGATCGGCTTTTCCCTTTACACCGAACTGCTCGGTCGTGCAGTGGACTCGCTCAGGGCCGGCCGCGAGCCGAATCTTGAAGGGCCTCTCGATGCGGGCATTGATATCAACCTGCACGTCGCGGCATTACTACCCGACGATTACGTGCCCGACGTTCACCTGAGACTAATTCTGTACAAGCGCATTTCAGGGGCCGCGTCGCAGGATGATTTGCGCGAGCTGCAGGTTGAGTTGATTGATCGCTTCGGGCTGTTACCCGATGCCGCCCGAAATCTGCTGCGCATCGCGTCGATCAAGCAGATCGCGGCCGCATTGGGTATCGATAAAATCGATGCAGCGGACAGTGGCGGATACCTCGTATTCGCGCAGCAAAGTCACATCGACCCTGTCGCGCTTGTTCAATTAGTGCAAAATGACAACCGAACCTACAAGCTGCAGGGCTCACATCGCTTGCAGTTTCGCCAAGACCTGTCGAACCTGGAAAACCGTTTTCAGACGATTGAGAAACTGCTTGGTGAATTGGCGGTCAAAGAACCATCGGCAAAGGCTGGTTAGTATGAAGAGAATCGCACCAATCCTGATTTCGACCCTGTGCCTGGCGACCGCCGTTGCTCAGGACGATGCATTACAGGAAGAGCTTGAGGAAGCGCCCAAAATCCGCCGCTACACGGTTGAGGTTATCGTGTTCTCCTATCTTGAGGATGTCTCTGTCGGCACCGAGCAATTTCTGCCGGATGAGCCGCCGCCAGAGGAAGATCCCTTGCTCGATGAAGACGGCAACCCTATCGAGAATCTTGATGACCTTGAAGCTGAGGAACCTTTCTTCTGGATCGTCGGCAGTGGCGAAGATGATGAGAACGAATACCAGAACGAGAACGACGAGCAGGCCAGGTTTGAACTGGTTTTGCTGACGGAAGACGAATACCAATTGAGCGATGCGATTCGGCAGTTCGAGTTACTCGACGCTTATGAAATGATTCTGCACACAGGTTGGACTCAGCCAACCTACCCGCAAGAAGAGACACCGCCAATCGAGCTGCAGCTTCTGGGAGAAACACCCGACGGACTCAATGGCACGCTCACGCTATACCTGAGTCGTTACCTGCATCTTGTCGTCGACCTTGCACTCGACGCTCCCGTCGAAGTTGTCGAACTTCCCGATAAGAATTCGTTCTTTAGTTTTGAAGATGCCCGACGCCGATATGGGAGAGATTTTGATGCACCAGCACCACAACCGGTGAGATATCGCATCCAGGAAAATAGAATCGTCAAGAACGGCGAGTTACGTTACTTCGATCATCCTAAATTCGGCGTATTGGCGAGGATCGCACGCGTCGAAGAGCCGGAAGAAGAAGAACTCGAGGAGAGCGAGTCTGCGCAGCCGCTACTGAGCAGTGCCGGACAGTAATTCGTCAAGCAGCTCCTTGGCCGAGCTGTTTTTCTCGGCGGCACTGCCAGCGCCGATACGAAACGACACCGTTACAAATTTCGAGACTGTCGAACGAGGGTGATGCAACCCAAGCTCGCGCACTGCCGTAGAGATTCTGGTGGCGAATTCGTGCACACCGTCCTGATCTGATGCGTGCGATAACGCAACGACTTGCGCACCGTCGAGGCGACCAACGACGTCGCTTGCGCGACGTAAGCAGCGACGCACTGCCTGCCCTACCCGCCGCAAACAGGAATCCGCTGCGTGCCGGCCGAACACATCGACGTAAGCATCGAATTCGTCCAGCGTGAACAACACCAGGGACAATGAGCTCTTCTCTCGCGCGGCGACCGCCCAATCGTGTTCCAGCACCTCGCGAAATGCCCTGGCGTTCAGCAATCCGGTAACCGGATCGTCTCGCGACAGGTCACGAATACGTCGCTTGGCCTTGAGCAGAGCGTGGTGCATCTCACTGCCCGCGACCGCGCCCGGACCGCCGCCACCGCGCCAATAGGCGACGTAGAAGCGCGCATCTGATTCGCTCGGCAACGCCAACGGTTTTAGCGCCAGCAAGTACTCCTTACCACCAAGCTCCACGGGGAAACTCGTCTCCTGCTGCGAACGCACGGTTTCGGAGATTTCGAGAGCCAGTTCGCGCCCAACAAGTTGTTCAATAACGTCTGCGAACGGCTGCTGGCGCGTATCTTCACCACCAATCGAGTCAAACGCCTGATTGCTTAGTACAACGGGCCAGTCCGGGTGATCGACGCGGACGATGACCAGAGGCTCCGCAGACGCTTCGATGACCTGTTCGAGAATTTTCCGATTGATAGACATTGCGGACGACAGGGTACTGGATTCAAGCCTCGCACTCACGCGTCAAGTTCCAGTTGCGGCCGTTCGGTCCATCGCGCAAATGCGGCATTAGCCTGTTGCCACAATTCGCTAGCGCGCAGCGTCTCCCGCAGCGCGTGACTCGTGCCGTGCAAACGCGCCAATCGCACCAGGGACAGCGGGCTCGAATAGTCGTTCAGTGCTTGTACTGCCTGCTCTGCTCTGCGCCGGTCGTTGCACACCAGTACCATGTCACAGCCCGCATCCAACGCACGTCTGGCACGCCTGCGCATGGATCCATAGGCACTGGTGGCTTTCATGCTCAGATCATCGCAGAACACAGCACCACCGAAACCCAGCCGCGAGCGCAACTCCCGCTCAATCCAGAACTCCGAGAATCCGGCAGGCATGTCGTCCATCTCCCGATAAACGACGTGTGCCAGCATGACGCCCGCGATATGGCTGTTGCTTATCAGCTTCTCGTAGGGCTGCATGTCGTCGAGAACATCGCCGTATTCGCGCCTGTCCACAGGCAACTGCAGGTGCGAGTCAGCGACAACGGCACCATGCCCGGGGAAGTGCTTCGCGACAGCGGCCATACCGGCGCTTCGCAAGCCTCTGGAAAAAGCGGCCGCCAGGTCCGCCACTGCCTCGGGACGCCTGTGGAATGCGCGATCACCGATGACTTCGCTGACGCCCCAATCCAGGTCCACACAGGGCGCGAAACACAGGTCGATGCCTGCAGCACGCAGTTCGGAGGCCATCAGCCAACCCGCCTGACGCGCCAGACCCAGTGCTGTATCCGGGTCCGTGTCGTACACGAGGCCGAAGTGGCGCATCGCCGGAATCGGGCTGAATCCATTCCGAAATCGTTGTACGCGACCACCCTCGTGATCCACCGCGATGAGTAACGGCGGGGTTCTGAGTGCCCTGATTTCGGCGACCAGATCAGCGATTTGATCCGGAGACTCGTAATTTCGGGTGAAGAGGATGACCCCGCCGACCGCCGGCTCGCGGAGCAAATCGCGGTCCGCTGGCGTCAGCGCGACACCTTCCACATCGAGCATCACGGGTCCGAGAGACATAGAATAATTCTACATAATTCTTATAACTAATTGAAAATTAATTACTTATTAAATACTGCTATCGACTCAACGTGAGCCGTATGCGGGAACATGTCTATGATACCTGCTGCCTCACAAACATAGCCTTTTTCGTTCACCAGCGTGCCCGCATCCCGTGCCAGCGTACCGGGATGGCAGGACACGTACACGATGCGCTGTGCGCCGAATTTCTCGATGTGACTCACGATCTCCTGCGCCCCACTGCGGGCCGGATCCAGCAGGATGCAGTCCCAGCCTTCGCGCAGCCAGGACTCGCTGCCATCGATCCCGCTGAGATCGATCTGCCTGAAATTCGCATTCTCAATGCCATTCAGGGCCGCATTTTCAGTAGCCGCCTGAACCAGCATCGCGTCGCCCTCGACGCCGAGCACTGTCCCGGCGCGACGCGCCAGTGGCAGGGAGAAATTGCCAATCCCGCAGTACAAATCCAGAACCCGGTCGTCCGGTCCCGGATTCAGCAATTCGATTGCGCGGCTGACCATTCTGCGGTTGATTTCGCTGTTCACCTGCACGAAACCGACCGCGTCGAACGCAATACGAATATCGAATTCCGGCAACTCGTAGTAGAGCGACTCTGATACCGACTCCGGGTACAACGACGTCACTGAATCCAGACCACGCGGTTGCAGGTAGATGCGCACATCGTGCTGTTTGCCGAATTCGCTCAGCAACGCTGCGTCGTCATCTGTGGGTGGGTCGAGGACGCGGAAGACGAGTGCAACAGCATTGTCGGCCACCGCGACTTCTACCTGCGGCAAGCGCGCGCTTATCGACAGACCACCAATCAACTCACTGAGGGGGTCGATCATACTGTCGACGGGCTCGGCGAGGACTTCGCAACGATGCATGTCTGTAATGTAAGGAGCGTGGCGCTCGCGAAAGCCCACGAGCACCCTGCCCTTGGCATGCACGTCTTTAACTGCAAGACGGGCCCTGCGCCGGTAGTTCCAGCCAGGGCCCACGATCGGCTCAAACCAGCTCGCTGGTGTCACTTGTCCAATGCGCTCCAGGTTGTCACGCAGTGTCTGCGACTTGATTTGCCGTTGCTGCTCCTCAGACACGTGCTGTAATGCGCAGCCACCGCAACGGCCATAAGCTTCGCAACGGGCCTCGATGCGCTCTGGTGAGGCCTCGAGAATCTCGAGTAATTCGGCCTCGTCATAATTGCGTCGTGATTTGCGCCGCTGGAAACGGACTTCCTCTCCCGGCAGAGCACCGGCAACAAAGACTTTCTTACCATCAACTGCGGCGATACCGCGGCCATCGTGTGCAGCAGAATCGATCCTGGCCGTTTCCGGCTCCCGGCGCCGGCGTCTGCGCGCCATCAGTCCGTCCAGGCTTCGAGGAACTCGTTCAGATGTGACTGATCGAGAGACTTGAGCGTATCGCGCACGAGTGTGTACTCGCGTTCGATCTCGGTCTCATTGAGATTGCCGCGCATCAGCTCGAAACGCAGGTACACGAGCCAGGTGTTGAGAACATCGGTTTCGCAGTAATTGCGAATCTCGCGAATGCCACCGTCCTTGAACTTGTCCCAGACTTTGTCGCCACTCATACCGAGCTTGCCCGGAAAACCGAGCATGACGGCGATCTGGTCCAGACTCGCGCTGGCGCGGGGCTGATACGCAGCCAGGACGTCCATCAGGTCGGTGTGCCGCGAATGAAAACGACTCCGGTAGTTATTCCATTTGAAATCCCGGTCGGAATCGCCGCTCTCCCAGTAACGCGGCGCCTGGATACCATGTTTGAGGGCCCGATAGTGCAATACCGGCAGATCAAAGCCACCGCCATTCCAGGACACAAGATCCGGCGTGTAGCGATCGATACCATCGAAGAAACGGCGTACGAGTTCGGCTTCGTCGGCATCTTCTTCGCCAAGACTCCAGACACGAAATGTGTCGCCAGTGCGCAGCGCTACCGATATGGCAACAATGCGATGTTGGTGCAATGGCAAGAAGTCGCGGCCGCTCTTCTGCAATTGCTTGAACGTCATCGCCGTGGCGACATCTTCATCGGAGATTCCCTCGAGGTCCCACAGGCGACGGCCAAACTCGACGTCCGGTACGGTCTCGATATCGAATGAGAAACAGTGCATCGTCAGATGGCGTAGGTGGCTTCGCGTGCCTCGGTCATGCGAAGTTTCATTTCGCTGACCGCCACCGACAAGCCGTCGAACACCGCGCGCGAAATAATGGCATGTCCAATATTGAGTTCGATGATTGGCTCGATCACCGCAATGGCCGCCACGTTGCCATAGTGAAGGCCGTGGCCGGCATTCACGGTTAAACCGATGCTTTGGGCATGCGCCGCGGCAGTCGCAACACGCTTGAGCTCGGCGTGTTGCTCCGCGCCTTCCGCGTCGGCATAGCTACCGGTGTGAATCTCGACGACGGGTGCGCCTACGGCGACCGCAGCATCGAGTTGCGCCGGATCCGGATCGATAAAAAGTGACACACGAATATCTGACTCTGCGAGTTGCGTGCAGGCGTCACGAATTTTGTCCTGCTGGCTGATGACATCGAGCCCGCCTTCGGTAGTCAGTTCCTCACGACTTTCCGGAACGAGGCAACAATCCGATGGCGAAATCTTGGCTGCGATTCCGAGCATTTCTTCGGTGACGGCCATCTCGAGGTTCATATGCGTTCGCATGACCTCCTGAATTGCCACCAGATCATGGTCCTGAATGTGGCGCCGATCTTCACGCAGGTGCACAGTAATGCTGTCAGCCCCTGCCTGTTCTGCCATGACAGCCGCTTCCACGGGTCGCGGATACGGCGTGCCGCGCGCCTCGCGCAGCGTCGCGACGTGATCAATGTTTACACCGAGATGTATTGGGTTACTGGCCATGGCCGTATTCTAGCTTAACGGCGGTGCATTTCGAGCAGCACCTTGCGACTCTTGAGTTCCTTGCCACCCAGGTGAAACGCGATCACGTCACGCAACAGCCGGTTAGCCGAACGCAAGACGACAGCATCTTCAAACCGCTGCAGGCCTATTGCGCTCAATATCTCTCCAGTGAACACCTGTGCCCCTTCCTTGCGATTTACGGCAACGGGCCCCTGCTCCGGACGATATTCGTAATTCTGTTGCGGTTGCAGCGCCTTATTCGAACCGTACTCGTGATCCAGATTCAGTGCGTAGCCGATCTGACGCAGCAATTCGATTTCAAATTGTCGCAGACATATGGCGACGTCATTACCCGCCGCAGCGAGCGCCTCAATCGTGCGGCTGTATACATCAAAAATTTCCGGCTGCGGGTCGTGTCGATGCAGGAAATGCAAAATCAGCTCATTGACGTAGAAACCGGAGAGCAGCGCGTCACCCGTCAAGCTCAGCGGCGCGCCACTGACCTCAGCACCCGTGAGGGTCCCGAGATCCGTCTTGATCATCCATGACACCGACAACGGCATAAAGGGCCGTAATATGCCCTTGAGTCTTGAACGTGCGCCGCGGCTGCCACGAGCGACCACAGACAGTTTGCCGTGATCGCGGCTGATGAGATCGAGAATCTGACTCGTATCGCGGAATGGCCGATGGTGCAGTATGAAAGCAGCCTGCTGCTGCACGCGCCGTTGCGTCGTCATCGTCGCAGCGCCACCTGGCTACGGAGACTCGTAACCAAGACGCAGGAGATCCTGCTCATTGTCGGCCCAGTTGTCTTTGACTTTGACCCAGAGTTCGAGATGTACGGAGCGACCGAGCCGTTGTTTTAGTTCCAGCCGTGCCGCCTGGCCAACGCGTTTCAGAACACTGCCGCCTTTGCCAACGACGATGCCCTTTTGACTATCTCGCTCGACCCAAATGATCGCATTGATTGTCGTTCTGTCCGCGTCGGTCTCGTATTTTTCGATTTGCACCGTTAAGCCGTAGGGAATTTCCTGATGCAATGACAGCGTCAATTTTTCGCGAATTATCTCGGCCGCCTGAAACTCGCTGCTGCGGTCCGTCTGCATGTCGGACGGAAAAAGTTGTGGTGATTCGGGCAGGTAACCGGGAATCAGCGATACCAATGTGTCGAGATTGTCGTGCTTCTTTGCAGATACAGGCAGGATATCGGCAAACTCGTGCCGCTCTGACATAGCCGAGATTGCCACGAGGAGCTTTTCCTTCGGATGCACAAGATCGACTTTGTTAAGAACCGCAACAACGGGTGCTGACACGTTTTTCAGTCTGCGAATCACATCACTGTCTTCATCAGTCCAGCGACCCGCCTCGGATACAAACAACACCAGCTCCGCGTCAGCCAACGCGTTGGCCGCAGTTCGATTCATCATGCGGTTCATGGCTTTACCCGCTTTTCGATGCAGGCCCGGCGTGTCGACAAAAACGATCTGCACATCCTCTGTCGTGTATATCGCCAGGATACGATGACGCGTCGTCTGTGGCTTCGCGGTCACGATGCTGACTTTCGTTCCCATGACCGCATTGATCAACGTCGATTTGCCGACATTTGGCCTGCCTACGACCGCCACAAATCCACAACGCATATCACTCATTTCCCGGCACCATCGAGCAGCTGCGTGAGCATGCTTTCCGCAGACTGCTGCTCCGCGTTTCTTCGGGTTGTGCCCGCGCCGGTCGTAGCGACCTCAGCACCATTGACACTGCATTTGATTTCAAACGTCTGACGATGTGCCTCGCCGGAAACCTTAACCAGCTCGTAGTCTGGCAATCCCATTTGACGAGCTTGCAACCATTCCTGCAGACGGGTTTTCGGGTCGCGCAGGGATTCAACATCCGGGAATACCTGCAGGCGCTCACCGAACGCAGTCTCGATGACCTTCTTCGACGCAGCAAATCCGGCGTCCAGATAAACAGCGCCAAAAATCGCTTCAATCGCATCGGCAAGTATGGACTCACGGCGGTGGCCGCCCGTCTTGCGCTCTCCGCTACCGAGAATAATGTGATCACCAATTCCGAGATCAGCGGCGAGTTGCGCCAGGGATGCATCGCTAACCAGGGATGCGCGCAACCGGCTCAGATCGCCTTCCGGCGCGAGTGGGTGGGAACGGAAAACAACTTCCGAGATGACGAAGTCCAACACGGCATCGCCGAGGAATTCCAGCCGCTCATTATTGTCCCCGGGGGCACTACGGTGGGTCAGCGACAGCTCAAGCAGTCGCACATCGTTGAATTGGTAATCCAGCGAGTCTTTGAGCCAGATCTCGGTGTTGTTCAATACTATCGCTCGTGTAATCGTCTCGCGGTCAACGTAACACGGCGACCTGCCGCGTTAGCGACGCACAAGTTCGGTTTTGTCGAAGTGCACTAAAAACGATATGTTACCAATGAATGGCGACGGGTGGTCATAGACTGCCGAAACATTGAAGCCTCCGTCGACTGCCGTAACAGTGACTTCCCGGGCGGTGATAGCTGACACGCTTTCCACATCAAAACGACGGCTGATCGACGTCCTCATGGCCTGCCGGGTCGGCTTCTGACCATCAAACTCCGTGACCACGCCATCGACGACTCCAACGACCTTCATGTAATTGAGGTAAACGGGCGTCAGGCGGATGGCACCAAACGCAAATAAGCCGATAAACAGCGCAAGAATGATGAACCCGAGTGTTGTAATGCCAGCCTGGCCACTGACATTGCCGAATTTTTCTCGATTGTTGCGGTACATAGTGAATTCTCTGCGCCCCAGTACAAGCGCGGTCTCTAGCCCAAGATCACCGTCTATTTAACGTAATTTTAGCGGCCAATTCAGTGACTTGCACCACATTATTGGATCTTATTGCCGATCCGCTCCCAGCGCGGCACGCTGAGGCCGTCCATATGCATCCAGATGCGCACCGCCTCGCCCACCAGGTGTGTCTCGGGAATTGGGCCCAGGAAACGGCTGTCCCGGCTGTTATCGCGATTATCTCCCATCATGAAGAAATGGCCAGCGGGCACTGAGAATTCACCATCGCGCATCACATTCGCGGCCTGGGTGACGAGAATATCGTGCTCGCGATCGCCGAGCTGTTCCACATAGCGCGGGTCGTGGGGCGTTGCATCAGGGTGTTGCTCGAGATCTACCAGTTCGCCATTGATCACGAGTCGGTGGCGTTCGTAGCTGACCTTATCACCCGGCAACCCCACCACACGTTTGATGTAGTTGATACTCGGGTCAGACGGCAGCCGAAACACGACGACGTCGCCTCTCTCAGGTGCGCCCGTCTCGATAACCTTGGTTTCAGTTACCGGTAAGCGCAGCCCGTAGGAGTATTTCTTGACGAAAATAAAGTCACCCTGCAACAGCGTTGGCATCATCGAGCCGGATGGAATTCGAAACGGCTCGAACACGAATGATCGGATTACCAGAACGAATAGCAGGACCGGGAAAAACGAACGCGCGTACTCGACCAGCGTCGTTTGCAGGACCGAGCTGCCACCGTCTTCCTGCCCACGCCGCAAGACAAACTTGTCGACGGCCACAATCATGCCCGTCACCAGAGTCAGGGCAGTCAGAATAAGCGCAAGATTTATACTCAAAGCATCACTCTCATTTATCAACGCGCAGGACTGCCAGAAAGGCCTCCTGCGGAATTTCGACCGATCCTACCTGTTTCATTCGGCGCTTGCCGGCCTTTTGCTTTTCCAGCAGTTTGCGCTTTCGACTAACGTCTCCGCCGTAACATTTGGCAGTAACATTCTTACGCAGGGCTTTTACCGTGCTACGCGAAATAATCTGACTGCCAACGGCCGCCTGAATCGCAACATCAAACATCTGTCGCGGAATCAGCTCACGCATACGTTCCACGAGATCACGACCACGTGACTGGGCGTTAGCCCTATGGATTATGATCGATAATGCGTCCACTCGTTCCCTGTTGATCAGCACATCAAGACGCACCAGATTTGCGGGTTCAAAACGCTCGAAGTGATAATCGAAAGACGCGTAACCGCGGCTGACCGATTTTAGCTTATCGAAAAAATCGAGAACAATTTCTGCCAGGGGTATTTCATACTCGATGGACACCTGGCTGCCAAGATAGAGAATGTGTTTTTGTACGCCGCGTTTTTCAATACAAAGCTTTATCACCGAACCAACGTGTTTCTCTGGCACGAGAATATTTGCCGTGATAATTGGTTCGCGCAGCTCATCAATCTCATTGGACGGCGGCAGCTTGGACGGATTGTCGACATACAAAATGTTTCCAGCGGTGTCGATAATCTCGAATATTACGGTTGGCGCGGTTGTTATTAACTCCAGATTGTACTCTCGCTCAAGGCGCTCCTGCACGATCTCCATATGCAACATGCCCAGGAAGCCGCAACGGAAACCAAAGCCAAGCGCGGCCGAGGTTTCAGGTTCGAAGTGCAATGCCGCATCATTGAGCCGCAATTTCTGCAGCGCCTCGCGAAAATTCTCGTAGTCTTCTGACTGAATCGGAAACAGGCCGGCGAATACACGCGGCTGAACCTGCTTGAAACCAGGCAGCGGCTCTTCACAGGGTTCGCGCGTCAGCGTAAGCGTGTCTCCGACCGGAGCGCCGTAAATGTCTTTGATGCCCGATATGACGTAGCCGACCTGGCCGGTGTTCAATGCGTCCCGATCTTCCATTTTCGGCGTAAAACAGCCGACCCGATCCGCATTGTAAGATTCACCGGTGGACATGACCGTAAACTTGCTGCGTTTGGGCAGACTGCCATTGACGACACGCACCAGTGAGACCACACCAACATAATTGTCGAACCACGAGTCGATGATCAATGCCTGTAGTGCGCCGTCAGGATCGCCCTCGGGCGGCGGAATATTGCTGACCAGCGCCTCGAGCAATTCCGGCACGCCTTTACCGGTCTTGGCGCTAACCTCTAAAGCGCTTTGCGCCTCAATACCGATAATGTCCTCAATTTCTGACTTGACCCGATCGGGTTCAGCGGCCGGCAAATCTATCTTGTTCAGGACCGGCAGCACCTCCAGTCCCTGATCGATCGCGGTGTTGCAGTTTGCAACGCTCTGGGCTTCCACACCCTGCGCCGCATCCACAACCAACAATGCTCCTTCGCAGGCCGCCAGCGAACGAGACACCTCGTACGAGAAATCGACATGGCCAGGCGTGTCGATGAAATTCAGCTCATACGTCTCACCGTCCTGGGCTTCGTAATCCAGGGACACACTTTGCGCCTTGATCGTAATGCCACGCTCGCGTTCGAGGTCCATGGAATCGAGCACTTGCTCGGCCATCTCGCGATCGGCCAGTCCGCCACAATGCTGGATGAACCGATCGCGAGATGGCCGCGCAAGTGCTCGATTACATGGACCTCGAACGCGAGCGTGGCATTACGATCAAGGCGCCAAGTGTGTCCCTGGATTACGAAGCCCAGGACGGTGCGACGT
>PVMS01108506.1_pt1 | contig 12783 bp, 17 predicted proteins | sample 1853461 | NCBI WGS metagenome assembly PVMS01 (sample SAMN08582032, study PRJNA380276) | Marine sediment metagenome, whole genome shotgun sequencing project. | isolation source: ocean sediment barecode stripped | collected 2017 | reverse complement strand
CACTCCAACAACCACTACTACTACTCAGACTACTGCCACTCCAACAACAACTACTCCGATAACTACTACAACTACTACGATAACTACTACAACTACTCCGACAACCGCTACGACCACTACGACCTGGGGTGAGCTAGCTGCAAGAGGCTTTCGGTCATTCTCCAATAATTGTGCACCCTGTCATGGGTTGGACGGAGGGGGTGATTTCGGCCCGCCAATAATCGGTTCAAGCCTGAAGCGTTTCGAAACCGCCCAGCAATTATTCGATTTCATCAGTATGCAGATGCCACAGGATGGACCCGGTAGTCTATCAGTTTCGAATTATCTACGAATTTTAGCCTTCATGCTAACTGAGAGTGGTTTTGTGCTACCCGAAGTAATATTTGACACGAATAACCTGGCTAATGTGCTTTTGAATTAATAACGATTTCCCCTGCGCTACATCTTCATCAGAGCTGATTATCTCTGTTTGCCACCGGCAACCAATACTTATCCTCAGGTACAGGATACTTTAAAAATAATCACCAGGTTATCTATAACTGCGTTGTATATACCTTCAGGCAGATACATCTCGTCAAATGTGAGCAATTCACTGCCGCCGGCAGCAACCGTTATGCTTTTCATAAGTTTAGCAACTTCTATTTCGTTCTCTCCCTCAAGCTCAATGATAGTCAAAACTGCATTATAGATTGCCTGTTTATCTTCAGAGTTTGTTACAGTTACGTTAAAGACAAAGGTTTCGTCAGGCTGCGGCGATATTGGTTCGGCATACAGGTTTGCTATCGTGAATGCTTTTTGCTCGGCAACATTAGCTTGAATTTGTTGAGCCGTATTAGTGCAACCGGCTATCAATGCAGGCAACAATATTAATGCCAGAAGCAAAGATAATAATATGTTTTTCACGACCGCCATTATACATTAAACATTCAAGTATAAACAATTAACGCTAAGTTATTTTAATATTATCCGGATATATTCTGTACTTTCTCTGGTGTCTTAATTTATTGTGTTACAACAAGCGCAACGCTGTCATTCCAGCTCTCGTAGCCATCAACCGGATCATTATATAACCCTGTTACCTTCCAGGTACCGGTGTTCTCTGATGTATAATTATTGAATGCCCATCTGCCACCGGCATCTTTATCTATCGAGAAACTGGTTTCCATTGTTATATCCAAAGCATTCCCCTCATTGTCATAAGCCATAGCTGTATATGCCTGATTTTCACCGGCAGTGATACTGGCGGTATCAGGCGAAATGATAATGTATGACGGGTCAAAATCTAACGGGCTTATGGCGGTATTGGTTGATGATGTTTTAGTAGTGGTTGTTACAGTTGCCGGTGTGGTAAAAACAGTGACAATAGACGTCTGAACAACGGTCGTGGTTGTTGTTACCGTTTCCGTTGTATCAGTTGTTATAGTTGTTGTATGTTGTGATACGCTGCCACAGGAAACAGTCATCAGCATTGTGATTAAGAGCAATATAATCACTGGCAATTTTAATAACCTGCCCATATACCACCTCCTGCGGATCGGTTGCTATTCTATCGTCTATAATAATGCGTTTCTTATTATTAAAATAGCACGGGGTCTTTTCGCCCGTCAATGTCCGCAGCTAAATAGACAAAAGTCACATACACATAACTCTGTTTCAAATTATAATAATTTATCACATATGTTTATACTATGGTAGATGGATAACGATAACTATGATTATTTGTTCTGGAGCCACCATATGAAAGCTAAATTATTATTCTTATTTCTAATTACTCTTTCAGCGATAGTTTTAATACCCGGCTGCAATAGCAGCGGTCAACCGATCCAGGCAGTTGCAATTCCAGTGGAGACAACTTCCAGGCCAGCCGTTTTTTCGGTATCAAACCTCACTATCAGGCCGGCTGATTCATCCGGTCTATGTGATATATACAACCTGGGAACAGACGACGAGATCATCGTCTCTGTAACTGTAACCAACAATGGCAGTAATCAGGGGAACCATGATGTAACCCTGAATATTGATTGGGTAGAGGTAGAAACCAAAAGCGTTATGCTTGCCGCTGGTGACAGTATAGATGTTGAGTTCAACCTGTTATGGGGCACGCATAATGATGGAATCTATACCGTAACCATTGAAGGGCTTCAGGCGATATTCGGTGTCGGCTGAGCTAACTGATAATGTTGCAGTTGTAACCGTGATAGAAACTACCATTTAAAGAACATGCTGTTTGTCCCCTGCCACACCAGTGGACAAACTTTTTATTGGACTATGCAGAATGCTCTTTCTCTTCAATTTGCTGAGGGATTGAAACATATTTAAGAAAATCTTTTTCAGAAATTGGGCTTGAACCAGTCTTGATTTTGCCCCTTGGTATTCTCTCCATCAGTTCGCTAATCTGCTGCTTGAGATCAGGATTTGTAGAAATATCCTGAGCATATGAAGCATAACGAAACGCTTCTTCGTATTTACCAAGTTGGAAGGAGGCAATGGCAGCTGCGAATTTGGGTACAGCTATTTTAGACCAGTAATTTGCTTTTTCATATTGCTCCAGGGCAAGTTCCGGCTTCCCGGTGTTTATAGCCTCCTGCATGCTGAGAATCAAATTCGAAGCACTGGTTTGTGCCTCCATATCGATAATACATTCATGCAAGGCAAGGCAACCACCGGAGCATCTACCCGCCTCAAAATGCAGACACTCGCTGCATTTCGGGAAACAACCTTGTGGTAGTAATTGAAAGTCCACATTTTTCAGAAACCAATGCCATATTTCATTCTCATTTGGAAAATCGGTTAATTTCACCCGGGCCAGCTTGGACAATGCAAAGCACCTTATTACCTCCAGCTCCGGGGTTACGTCCAGAACCGGCTCGCATGAACCCATACGCGATGCAGTGCCGGCATGGTATTGTCTCACCCATGCTAGCTGAGATTCGCTGAAAAAACAAAGCGGTAGAGGGCAATCAAGCGTAGCTTCGATATTCAGCTTGGCAGCTTCCTGCAGCATAGCAAAACACCGATCCGCCAGTGCTTTATAGTCCACTGGCTCAACCACGTTAGACGGGCAATCCCACTGTGGGCTGGCTACCGTCCAGCGGAAGTTGGCCCGGCCAAGACGATGCGCCAGTGCAGGCATAAAACTAACATCAAAGTCCAACCGCCAAACATTGAAACCTAACAGAACCAGAAAACCTTTCCGAATCGCTGTTTCAACATTGTTTATCACTTTATTGAAGTGTTTAGGATTCCTGTAGTCACCGGGTTCGTTGATGTTGAAAATAAGGCCGGTATCCTTCGGGGAGATGTTGCCAAGAAGGTTCTTATTGAATACGCCGCCGGTCAGTACCCTTAATTCCGTACCCGGACAAACCTGGCGAAACATGGTAACGATATCGCCTAATTTGGGATGCAGAAAGGGCTCGCCCCCAAGCAGAGAAAGGTATTGAAGTTCAGAATCTCGCGCCCACGCTGCCAGTTTGGCAATGTTTTCCATTGAAATAAAATTCTGCTTTTTTTCCTCACGTTCGGTAGTTTCAAAACAGTATGGGCAGGAATTAGAGCATTCCCTTGCCAGTACCAGATTCATCCTACACCTCCATAAGATTGCCTATCCCTGCAATCTTTAAAACAATTCCGGATAAAGCCGCTTTATATAAACCGCAAATACCGGAATAGTTAATCATTACGGTACAACTATAATCTTACAAATACAGTATAGCTAATAAAAGCCTTGTTCAACATCAGGCAGTTCTATCTTTTTACTTTAGAACATACTGCTATAAGTGACGACTATTTATCGTTATTGTCCTTATCGATAAATAATTCTATTATTTTTTCTAATTTGGACTGATCAAAGCCAACCGGCAGGTAATGAATCCCCGCTTCCGTATCTTCGGGTACCGGATTTACCAATGGCTCACTGGATACTATGTATGTCCCTAACCTTGGTTTATAGGCTGTATGGTAGGCTTGTATTCTAGCCATACTATCTTCATCATATGATTTATTTAAGCCGATACACTCTATAATAAGATCCGGCCTGCAGAAACCTACAGTATCAGCTATAATGGAAAGCTCTTCAAGCTTTTTATCCGCATAGACGAGGATCACGTTAGGCTCCAGCTCTATTGCGTCGTCAATAGGTACCCATTCTCTATTTGTACTTCTATTGGTCGCCGTGCCCAGGGCATCTATTATTTCAGGTCGGAAGGAGAAGTATTTCCCCAATCTGCCTGAATGAACTGTCTGGTCAGGAACAAGGTAACCAACCTCCGGTTCATGTGTGAATGTAAGTCTCTCCGATTTTTCCGGGTTAGGAACTTCGGTTACTATTGGGCCCCCATGCTTAAATAATTCTTCCTCATTGAATTCCTCGGCTTCAACCCGAAAAGTTTCATCGGCTTCCAGCAATTTGATAATGGAAAGAGTCATCCATGCTTCATACCCCAGTTGGTATGAAGCGTCAAAGGCATTTTCTATACTAAGTTTAGCACCCTTTTCATATGTTTCAATATCTATCTTGTCTTTGAGTAAATCAAATAAGGTATTAAATAATCCGACTACTAACTGGTTGGCTGGTTTGTGTAAAAACTTGTCGACGGGAATAAAATTGGTAACATTCTCTATTCCAAGCAGTTCGGTTACCTCTTTTTCAACCTGTAGATAATTCTTACTAAGAACTTCAGCTTTATCCAGCAAAGCCTGATTATTTTCCTTTACAAATTCCTCTCTGGTAGCTCTAAATATCTGATAGAATTCAGGGCGGACGTTTTCCGGTAATCTAACAACAGCTTTCTCAATCTTTACCTCAGGATGATTGACAATGAAGTCTGTTAGTTTCGCATACTCTTGGCGCCAATTTTTGAGCATAGTTACAACCTTTCCCTTATTATTTCAATTATTGCTTATAATGATAACAGAACACATCTTCTTGTTTCAAATACACTTACCATGACAATCAATTGTCTTCAAGATTCCGCATTATTATGTATTATGATATTAGAGCAGCCAAAACCGCCTGGTTTTGAGTTAATCCCTATTAAACATTACTATCGGAAATCATTAACCTGCTATAGTTAACAACTGAAGATAGGGAACAATTACTATATCAAAGAAGATTATCCCTATTACAAGACCCCCGATATATAGTATCCCCGACAATCTGCCTTCACCAAACATTATATGCTGTCTGAATGGACAACCCTCGGCCATTGTCGAAAAGAAAGCCATACCAAAGGCGCCAAGCACCATTATCGGTATCAGGATCGGCGGCTCAACATTGATTCCCTCGGATAACAATGGAAATCCGGGAAAGTCTCCACCTATCAGTCTAAAAATAGAGAAGCCTAGCACGGCACCGATGATTATTCCAACCAGTCCTTTAAAACGGTAAGTATCTCTAACCAGATATAAGTCTCTAATGCCGCTTATAGTGCAGAACCTTGATCTCTGCCCCATATAACCAAGTATTAATCCGATTACCAAAGTCACTATACCAATCATTACATCCTCCTGACTTTCCACTTGATGTATTCGCATGACACAATAACCCCAATAACTATGGTAGCCAGGATGATCATAGCGAATATCCATCCATATGAAGCCAGCACTACTGTCCTTATGGGGCATGAGCCCCAGAGTAAGGCAAGATTGATGATAAGGAAACCAAATATTACTGCCAGTAGATTTTCCCTGACGGGGCCTCGTCTGAATTTGAATTCCTTATTTCTTAAGGCAGCTACAAACGAACCTATTATCCAGCCAATTGGAGTAAGCACAGGTACCGCCACAAAAATACCGTGTATGGTGAATTCCGTTCCGAACACATTGTTTACCACCCAGTTTACCAGGTTACTCGGGTGGGTGATTGCACAAACTCCCAGACCAACAGGTGGCTGGACTTCAAAATATCCCTGTGCGACGGCTGCCAGTACCCCCATCGTCAAACCTGTTATGAGAGCCAGGTTGGCACTGAGCTTGAAATTATACCTGAATTCAGGTAGCTTCATTTTTATTCCCATATTACTATCTACCTCCTTTTCGCCCAGTTTCAATGTTTAACTGCAGTTTAAGCAATTATTGATTTCTATGGTTGTTTCTCTATCAAGGGATGACTTTTTTAACTGCTTCGGGTATGCGCTCGATTAATTTATCGATACCTGTTGCCGGTGTAGGATTGGTTAACTCACCCATAAACCTGTTAATCTGAGCCGCTTTTATGCAAGCATCGGATGGTTCAAGCCCACTATATATTAATGCAGAAACAATGCCTGTGATTGTGTCTCCAGTGCCGCCTATGGCCTCAAGTGCCGGTACCAGAGGTTCCCTGACTTCTCCAACCACCTCGCCATCAACAATAATATGGTCTACGGCAGCTTTGACTACCATATAGCGCGGTGTATCTCCATGTTCGTAAGCTTCTTTGCTCAACCTGGCGACATCGGTATTGTCAACTTCAAATATAAAATGCTGTACATATGCCGGATGTGCGGCGTCCTGGTCTGCCAGAAAACTCAGCTCACCCGGATCCGGGGTAAATAAATCAAACTTTTTGCTCATCCCGACAGCCTTGGCATTTAACAGAGCACCGGCATCGGCTATAAAGAACGGTTTATCATCCATTGCATCCACTGTTTCTACCAGTTTTATAAACTGATCTCTTGACGGTAGTATGTAATGAAGGGTTAAAACCTTCGGTTTCATATTTGCGACTTCATCAGTCAAGTACTCGAACATCTTATAAGTCCCCTCGCCCATGCCGATATCCCCCATGACAAGCGCATGCGGTTCGTCGATATCAAGAGCCTGACAGGTCGCCGATGCTGCTGAAATCATAGCCGCAGTACCTATAGTTACATATTCATGTTCAAGCGTATAGTCCCCTATAATCAGTTTATCTTTATCGTACTTACATTTTCCCTGAGTAAGAGGCATATCTTCAATTGGTATTGTACCGACTAAAAGAAGCATTTTATCTGCCCTTCCTTTCCTTTGAAAATAACTCCATAGCTTTTAGATATGCATGCTCCATTGTATAGGAACATATAGTCGTGCCCAGTTCCCTTGGTTTGGGGCCTTTGCCAATTACAGTTCCGCTAAGTCTCAGACCGAGATAAGGTATATCCGGTCAGCCACCCCCCGATATGTTGACTATTATACCGGTTCCCTTCTGGTATGTGATTTTCATATTCCCACATCGGACCATCGTATAATCAGGAAAGTCCGTGGTTTTAATCAGCTTGGTTAAATATACCGGCACCAGTTTTGTATCCTTAGGCATAAATAATATATCAAGGATAAGCACATTTTTCTCATCCAGGATACGTTCTGCCGTATCAACTTCAGTCGCGCTCATTTCCAGCGCCAGGTCACAGCCGGTTCTATATTCCGGTGGTGGCGCTACTTCCTTAATTTTTAGGCCTGCCTCTTCAAGCACATGTTTGCCACGTAAGGCGTGATAAATATAGTCGAAAACAACCAGCGCTTTCTCTTCTTCCGGCACTCCTTTTGGCAATTAGCTCACCTCCTAATTATGAATTATTGCATATTTTATACTGCGTATTTATATCTCATACTAGTTTATTACCAAACGAATACACTGTCAATAATATTACGATCATTGTGTTACTTTTCCCTGATTTACTGAAACTAATAAAGGGGCGAGAAATAATTTCCTGCAACATTACCCCCTACCTCCTTCTTGTATAACTTTTTTAATTAAAATCTTTATGTCAAGCCCACGCCCTATTTTATGACCTGACGCTATATTTTTGTTATCAATATGGTTAATTATCTTCAATCGCTGCCGTTTTTCCTTTAAGCTATTTCAGTTTGTTTAGTTGTCTACTTTGGTGTATATTGTTACTATCCGTTTCAGTACAGATTGTACTGGCTTTATCAAGCCACTTTTAGATTAGATTAATAGTGATAGTTTAATACAGAGGAGGTTGCTTAGCTATGACAGAAATTCAGGCGACAGCTCAGCTTGATGTCCTTGGCAAGAAGTGCCCGGAACCGAATATTATGATTAAGGGCAAACTGGATACAATGAACCCGGGAGATATTTTAGAGGTTATAGGTGACGCGGCAAACAAGAGGAGTATCGAGAGATTTGTTAAGATGAGGGGACACGAAACCATCAGCGTTACCGAAGATGGCGATGAGTTCAGGTTGCTTATGAAGAAAGCGGAAAAGGAAAAGGGAGACCGGCCATTAGGTACATGTGGATTAAAATAATTTAATCTTTTCTCCCACCGCAGATTTTTAGTTTATAGAAACGCAATTCTGTCAGGCATATCGTATCGGTGTGCCTGATTTCTTATACTATACCTTAAATTAAGTTATATTTTATCTTTTTTAGTATTGACAGAAAGAACAAGGTGGTGTTATTCTTTAGTCATAGATGCGCATATAGGGGTATAGTTTCTATGAAAGAGCTAACAAGAGCCGCACACGCCCTCTCCGACGAAACGCGTGTCCGCATCATCAACCTCGTAATGAAACGTGAGTGCTGCGTATGTGAGGTAATGCAGGCACTCAACATTTCGCAGACACGTGCGTCACGCAACCTGAAGATTCTATATGATGCCGGTTTTCTCAATATGAGAAACGATGGTCTCTTTACTTTGTATTCCATTAATCCCATGGGTAACAACGATTTTCACACCCAACTGCTGCAGGCGGTCGAAAATGACCTGCAAAAAAACACTGCCGTAAGTAAAGACTTGAAGCGGCTTGAAAAAGCCAAGCGGGTTGGGCCCGGTTATGTAGAAAGAATGGAGAAATAGTTGGAGTTTGCATTAGAGCTACTTCAAGGTGGCTGGGATACCCTTCGTGAATACCTGTCCTTTCATGTCCTTACCTGCCTCATACCAGCCTTTTTTATCGCCGGAGCCATTGCCGTTTTTGTTTCCCAGGGTGCTATTCTTAAATACTTCGGACCTAAAGCCAACAAGGTCCTGTCTTATGGCGTTGCTTCGGTTTCGGGTACTGTGCTTGCCGTCTGCTCCTGTACCATACTTCCCCTTTTCGGTGGCATTTACAAAAGGGGAGCCGGCCTAGGACCAGCCATCACTTTTTTGTATGCCGGCCCGGCTATCAATGTGCTCGCCATAATATATTCCGCCCGCCTCCTGGGATACGATATCGGTCTGGCACGGGCTCTGGGAGCAATCGCATTTGCGATAGTAATCGGTATTATTATGGCCTGGATTTTCCGCAAGGAAAAAACAGCCGGTGATGAGCGCGCTTTCGCTAATACTTGTGAAGACCCGTCAGCCAGGAAAATGTGGCAATTACTGCTGTTTTTCGGTTCACTGGTGGGCATCCTGGTATTTGCCGCTTCCAAGAACTGGATAATGACAGGCATTATGTTTGCCCTGCTGTTTTTTGTATTATGGCGCTGGTTCACCCGACAGGATATTGTCTACTGGATGAAGGAAACGTGGCGCTTTTTCAAGATGATACTGCCCTGGCTTCTCGGTGGCGTTTTTGTCGCCGGCATACTGACAGTGCTTATCCCTGATGATGTAGTGGCTGACTGGGTAGGCGGAAATAGCGTTCAGGCTAATTTACTGGCATCCGTTTCGGGTATGCTGATGTATTTCGCCACATTAACAGAGGTACCCATTATCCGCGCTTTTATGGATCTGGGTATGGGCAAAGGTCCTGCGCTGGCGCTGTTACTCGCCGGTCCCGCCGTTTCACTGCCCAGTATACTGGTGCTGCAAAAAATCATGGGCTGGCGTAAAACCCTTATTTATATAGTACTGGTAATGATTATGGCCACACTAACAGGTTTCATCTTTGGGCATATTGTTTAAATTTTGGAGGTAAAAATGAAAATAAAGATTCTAGGTCCGGGCTGTGCCAAGTGCCACAGCCTTGATAAGCTGGTAAGGGAAGTTGTGCAAGAGCTTGAGATAGACGCACAGGTGGAGTACATCCAGGATATGGGAAAGATTCTGGAGTATCCGATTCTTATTACCCCTGGGCTCGTTATCAACGAAGATGTAAAGTGTTCGGGAAGCGTGCCCGCTAAATCAGAAATAATAAAGCTTATCACTGATGCTCTAAATGAAGAGGGTAAATAAGGTATTTAAATAATATTTCTTTTAGAAAGGAGGCAAATTTCTTATGAAAATGAAAATTTCCGTTTTCCTGGCGCTATCACTCTTACTCTTTACTATTACAGCCTGTGGTAGCTCAACGAATTTTACCAGAACTTCTGCCAGCCTTCCTCCCGGCCCCCCGGACTTGGTTGAGGTTACCTATTTTTACGAATCCGATGCCTGTTTCTGCCTGGGGTTGGCTTCAGAGTGGATAGATACTACTATCACTACCGATTATAACAACGAACTGGACAATGGTAAGCTGACCTATATCCGCCACGACACCCAGGATTCGGCAAGCTCTGACATTATGGCGGAATTTAACGCAACAACCTACGGCTTTTATATCACCGAAGTCAAGGGTATCGCAAGCAGCACCCGCGCAGTCGGCGGGTTATGGCTGTATACCGATACTACCGGTGAGAATGAGATGCTAAAGTCCAAGTTTATCGACCTTCTCAAGAGGGAGTTGGATAAGGCACTGGCAGGAGAATAGAATGACAGGTTTATCCGACTTCTTCCATAATCTAGCCATAAACAGCTCGGTACCGTTGTTCACCGCCCTATTTCTGGGGATTATGTCAGCCCTCGGGCCCTGCACCATGGCTACAAATATTGCAGCCATAGCCTACATCAGCCAGCGGCTGGCAGACCGCAAATTCGCCTTTCTTGCCAGCCTTCTATATTCCCTGGGACGTATGGTTACCTATACGCTGCTGGGAATCATTATTATCGGCATTGGCATGGAGGTGCCGGCTATACGCAATTTCCTCGAGGATGTGGGCACATATGTCCTTGGGCCATTGCTTATTATCGCCGGTATCCTGATGCTGTTAGCCCATAAGATTTCCTTCGGCGGTGGGGGTAGATTGGCTGCTCTGGGTAAGAAGTTTGCCAACCGTGGTCTCTGGGGTTCCTTTATTATGGGTGTTATCTTCGCTCTGGCTTTCTGCCCTTACAGCGCTGTGCTATTTTTTGCCGTGCTTATACCGCTAGCACTAACAGCGGATGCTGGTGTGCTGCTGCCACCCATGTTTGGTATTGGCTCTGGATTTCTGGTGATCTTTTTCGGTATTTTGCTTATGGTAAGCATGTCATCCGTATCAAAATGGGTTACCAGCCTTGGTAAGGCCGAAAAGGTGATGCGTATCGTAATGGCACTTATTTTTATAGGAGTCGGCATATACTATATGGTACAGGCTCTTGCCTGAATGTATCACATTGGAGTATAATATTATATATAAATATAAACATAATTTTACTAATATTGGTAATTTAAACACAGCGAGGAGGTTGATGATATGTCCGGAAAATTAAGAAAAAAACAAACAGTAACCAGGCGACAGTTCCTGAAAGAAGCCAGCCTGGTAGTGGGTGGGACGGCAATAGCCTCACTGGCGCTTACTTCGGCCTGCAGCTCACCCGGAAATGGCGGCACTACCACCACCAGTACTACTACCAGCACGCCTGTTAATACCACCACTACTACTACCAGTAGCACGCCTACTGTTACTACTAGCCTGCCCCCCTCCGAAGGCTTTGTTTATACCACACCGAGCGAGCGGCCGCCGTTAATGGCGATACCCGGCTGTACAACGTTTACCGCTACCGATCGTTTGTATATTGTCGAGCATATGTGGATCAAGCTTGTTGCTGAAAATATCGTCGTCATAGGTATTACCGAAAAAATGTCTGAGTTAATGGACAAGATCTATTCATTATATCTTCCGGAAATAGACCACAAGCTTACAAAGGAAGGTTATTTCGGGTATGGCGAGGCGGCCAAGCTTAATGTTGAATTCGTCTCACCGGTAAGCGGCACCGTACGACAGATAAACAATGAGCTATATATTGACATAGAAATGCATGTTAACAATGATCCGTATGTCAGTGGCTGGATGGTTACGATAGAGCTAAGCAATCCAGAGGAGTTGGATGAACTTCTAACGCCTCAAGGATATACCGATCTCAATGCTAAGGTTCTTTGATAATAAGGGTTATATATTAATAAAAGTCTACTCTCAATGCTAAAATTGTTGTTGAATAATTTTTTATGAATTTATCAAATGAACTTTTAAGGCTAGGTTTTTTAATCGATGACACACTGCTGGGTATGTGATCTCGAACTGATTCCCTATAAAGAGGCACAAGAACTCCAGCGCAGACTGATTACACTCAGACATGAAGGCAGGATTGATGACATCCTGCTCCTGCTGGAGCACCCGCCGACTGTAACTCTGGGCCATTTCGCCAGTTCGGAGAATATACTGGTTACACCGGATGAACTGAAACAACGTGGGATCGCCCTGTATTCATCCGACCGCGCTGGTGAAGCCACCTTTCACTGTCCGGGACAGATGGTGGCTTACCCAATTATAGATATCAGACACAGGGTCGGAAGGCTACGCGAATATCTGCACTCTTTGGAAGAAGTGGCGCTACAGACTCTGGCACACTTTGATATTATCGCTGAAAGGTGGTCAGAGCCCCCCGGTATCTGGAAAGATGGAGAGCAGATAGCCGCTATCGGACTTCTCGTAAGCCGTGGAATAGCTATGCACGGCCTTTCGCTAAATGTAAACCCGGATTTGAAAGATTTTGAAGTAATAAACCTTTGTGGCTTACCAGGTAAGAAAGCCACCTCTATAAGCCGTCTGCTGGGTTATGAGGTGGCTAT
>PVMS01038058.1_pt1 | contig 12784 bp, 11 predicted proteins | sample 1853461 | NCBI WGS metagenome assembly PVMS01 (sample SAMN08582032, study PRJNA380276) | Marine sediment metagenome, whole genome shotgun sequencing project. | isolation source: ocean sediment barecode stripped | collected 2017 | reverse complement strand
CCACCACCCAGGAGTTTCTCGATGCCATTTTCAATTTCAGAAGCAATGCCCACCTGGGTTACGATGTTTTTCCCGCTCGCCATTTCCAGTGCCTTGAGCGCAAATTCATCGCGTGGATTGGCCATCACAACGGTCAGGTCGGCAAACGCCGCTCCGCAATGTTCATCCTGGCCATGATCTTGATGCGGCTGATAACGGCTGCCGTCGACCTGGCCGGGGGGGCTTCGACCTCCTGCAGTACACCATCAATCCGGTAGCGGACCTTCAAGCGGTTTTCAAAGGGCTCGATGTGGATATCCGAAGCCCGAGCTTCCACCGCGCGTTGCATGACCAGGTTTACCAGGCGGATAACCGGGGCCTCGGAAGCCAGGTCCCGCAGGTGCTCAACGTCCTCCAGGTCGCCATCATCTTCAGGGTCCAGGCTTTCAATGATCTGGCCCATCGCACTGCGCCCGCCGCCCAGCAGTTTTTCAATGCCGTTCTCGATTTCAGATGCAATACCCACTCGCGGGACAATGTTTTTACCGCTCGCCATTGACAGGGCTTTGCGTGCAAACTCGTCACGGGGATTGGCCATCACCACGATCAGATCGCCGTTTGACTCAGCTATCGGAAGTAACAGGTTCTGCTTCAGGAAGCGAATTGATAGTTCAGGCAATTCAGGCGCCTCATCCGGCAGATCAGCTGTTCTGATCAACTCCAGGTCGAGTAAATCGGCCTCGGCTTCGGCCACATCTTTTTCTGACACCAGGCCCAAACGAACCAGCAACGTCACCAGGTCACCGCCATGTTGATCGCGGTAGTTTTCTGCACGCTTGAGGTCAACTGACTTCAGGCGCTTGCTGTCAAGCAGGAAAGTGCAGACAGCATCGTCTATGGAGGGCTGTTTGGTCTCCGTATTTTCCGCTAACTCTTCACTTGCATGCACTTCAGATATTCCCCTGCTGCCGAACCGGTACTGCAATTATAAGCGACCGGTTTCACATTCTCTCATTGCACTGACAGCGGTGCGCGCTATCGGTTCCGCCGCTGAGTCAGTTCGTCGGCCTGCCAGCCGACAAATTGCTCAACCAGTGGGCGGTTGCAGAGCACCCAGACAAAGATGGGCGCCAGGGCGGGAAGAATCAGGGTACCCAGTTGATAACCCAGGGCAATTGCCGATTCGCTGATCCCGGCATCCATTACTATCTGGTGTGTCTGGGCGCCAAAATTGAAGGCCAGCATTTTGAGTGTTTGCCATACGACGCCCCAGATTTGCACCGCAGTGATGGTCAGGTAGCCGATCAGCATAATCACTCCCTTTCTCATCCAACTGACGTCCGACCCCATCACCAATCCAAAAAGCAAAGGCAGACCATAGCTGTAGATCAACGGATTGATGACCAAACCCAGGGCCTCAGTCGTGCCGTCGCGAAAGGTAAACGGAATGGTTGTTTCAACCTGGAACAGGAAATGCTGATCTGGATTGACAATCACCTGGTGGAAGTCACTGCCCAGGATGTGAGCCAGGATCGCGTCCGATGCAATCCGTGCAGGTGCGCCATGAAATGCCGAAAGAAAGAACCAGAGCATGAAACCAAACAACATCCACAATGTGGCCAGGATCAGGAGTTCGCTCAGCTTGAGTTCATCTTTTGCTGCGTGCCCGGCATTTCCGGCCCCGGCTTTCAAATCAGATTCCGTAGCGGGGCTCAATTCATCCTCCCCACTGGATTCGGTGTTCATTTCTTTCTCGTCTGACATTTTGTCATCCTGTCCATTTGCGGACATTTAAAAACATACGCTGCCAGGGTGAAACATCACCCCACTCTTGCGGAGCCCAGGAAAAATTGACGGTTCTGAGCGTTCGCTCCGGGTGTGGCATCAGGATCGTGACACGTCCATCCCGGTTGCACAATCCGGTAATTCCAGCCGGTGACCCATTGGGGTTGGCCGGATAGTGCTCGGTCGCGGCGCCATCGCTGTCAACATAGCGCAAGGCCACCTGTTCATTGGGTAGTTCAGACTGACTGAACTCGGCCCGGCCTTCACCGTGCGCTGTGGCTACCGGGATGCGCGCACCCGCCATGCCCGTGAAAAACACCGATGCTGAATCCTCTACTTCGACCAGGCTCAATCGGGCTTCAAATTGTTCTGATCGATTGGTCACGAAATCAGGCCAGTCCCCGGCACCCGGAATCAGCTCTCGCAATGCCGACAACATCTGGCAGCCATTGCACACACCAAGCGCAAACTTTTCTTCATTTACAAGAAACTTGCGAAATTGATCGCGCAACTGAGGCTGGAACAAAATGGACTTGGCCCAACCACGGCCAGCCCCGAGCACATCGCCGTAGGAAAAACCGCCGCAGGCCACGAAGCCCGCAAAGTCACCCAGAGACTTGCGTTTCTCCAGCAGATCAGACATGTGAACATCAACCGATGTAAAACCAGCCCGATCAAAGGCGGCGGCCATTTCGACATGACCGTTGACACCCTGTTCCCTGAGGATGGCGACGGTTGGCCGGGCACCTCTTGCAATCATGGGCGCCGGTTCAAATGACAAATGCGGGTTGATTCCCCTGTTTTGCCAATTTCCAAGGGCCTCCAGTTCCTGATCGGCGCATTCCGGATTATCGCGTAAGCGCTGAACAGCGTGGCTGGTTTCGGACCAGGATTTTTGCAGCGATGGCAGTGACTCATCGAGCACCACCTGTCCATCGCAGGACAGTCTCAGCCGTTCACCCGGAATGGGGCTGCCTAATGGATGAACGATATCGGCCATCCCCGCTGCGGCCACCATATCCATAAATGCTTCAAGTTGATTTTCTTCAATCTGAACCACGGCGCCGGTCTCCTCCGAGAACAGGAAGGCGTTCAGATCACCGACCGGCACCAGCAGATCGAGATCAAGCCCACAGTGCGCCGCGAACGCCATCTCACACAAGGTAGTCAGCAATCCGCCATCAGAACGGTCATGGTAGGCCCGGATCAGGCCACGGGCATTGGCCGCCTGGATCAGCTCGAAAAACTGCCGCAGTTGCACAGCCGATTCCAGATCAGGTACTTCCCGGCCAAAGCTCTTGTAGACCTGTGTAAAAACAGAGCCGCCGAGGCGGTTACGGCCATTGCCCAAATCAATTAACAGCAACTGTGATGAGGGATTTGTCAGGTCAAGTTGCGGGGTCAGGCTGCGGGTGACATCGCTGACCGGGGCAAACGCCGTGACAATCAGCGAAACCGGGGCCAGCATGCGCTTTTCAACTGAATGCTCCCGCCACACCGTTTTCATCGACAGCGAGTCCTTGCCGACCGGTATGGCGATGCCCAGTTGGGGACACAATTCCATGCCAATAGCACGCACGGTGTCGAACAGGCAGGCGTCCTGGCCCGGCTCACCGGCGGCCGCCATCCAATTGGCGGATAAACGGATATTGGAAATATCGGAAATGGCCGAGCAGGCTATGTTGGTGACCGCTTCGGCGATCGCCATACGGCCAGATGCGGGGCCGTCCAGCACCGCCAGCGGCGTGCGCTCACCCATCGCCATTGCTTCGCCGGTGGTGCTGTTGAAGCCACTCAGGGTCACCGCAGCGTCCGCAACCGGCACCTGCCATGGTCCGACCATTTGGTCCCGCGTAACCAGGCCGCCGACGGAGCGGTCACCGATGGTGATCAGGAACGACTTGCTGGCTACCGCAGGAAAACGCAGAATCTGCCGCAGAGTCTCTGCTGTATCAAATATTGCGGGATCGAAATCATCACCTTCAAATTTTACTCTGTGTACATCGCGGAACATGCCCGGGGTTTTACCCAGCAACAATTCCAACGGCATATCGACCGGAGACTCGCCCTGCCACTCATCGTTCAATTGCAAATGACGTTTTTCTGTTGCCTTACCCAGAACCGCAAACGGGCAGCGCTCACGTCTGCACATGGCCTCGAAATCATCGATAAACTGTTCCTTGATCGCCACAACGTAACGTTCCTGCGCTTCGTTGCACCAGATTTCCATCGGCGACATGGCCGTATCGGTGCTGGGAATACGCCGCAGTTCCAGTACACCGCCCTGGCCGCCATCATTCAGCAGTTCAGGCAGGGCATTTGACAAGCCGCCGGCGCCTACATCGTGGATCGACAAAATGGGATTGCGATCACCCAGTGCTGCGCAGGCGTCGATCACTTCCTGGCAACGCCGTTGCATCTCCGGATTACCTCGCTGCACTGATGCAAAATCAAGGTCTTCCTGGCTCTGGCCGCTGCCCATGGATGAGGCAGCGCCTCCTCCGAGGCCGATGAGCATGGCCGGTCCGCCCAGCACCGCTATGCAGGTGCCCGGTTCCAGGGGCAGTTTATCTATGTGCTGGGCGCGAATGCTGCCCATGCCGCCGGCCATCATAATCGGTTTGTGGTAACCCCAAAGCACACCACCGACCTGCTGCTCGAATGTTCTGAAATAGCCACACAAGGCCGGGCGGCCGAATTCATTATTGAATGCAGCCCCGCCAATCGGGCCGTCGATCATGATCTCGAGAGAACTGGCGATCCGGTCCGGTTTTCCGGAATCGATCTGCCACGGAAACTCCAGGCCGGGAAGGTCGAGGTGGGATACAGAAAAACCGGTCAATCCGGCCTTGGGGCGCGCGCCGCGGCCGGTAGCGGCCTCATCCCGAATTTCTCCGCCGGAACCGGTTGCAGCACCGGGGAAAGGCGAAATTGCAGTGGGATGATTGTGCGTTTCCACTTTGATCTGAAACGGCAGGCTTTCCTTGTTCCAGGAGTACACACCGTTGGCGGGGTCAATCAAAAATCGATCCCCGTCCGGCCCGGCAAGAACCGCAGAATTATCATGGTAGGCGGACAAAACACCCTGTGGTGAACAAGCGTGCGTGTTACGGATCATGCCAAACAGAGTGTGTTCGCTGTTTTGGTCATCAAGGCGCCATTGCGCATTGAATATTTTGTGTCTGCAATGCTCTGAATTAGCCTGCGCAAACATCATCAGCTCAGCATCCGTCGGGTCACGACCCAGGGCTGAGAAAGCATTGACCAGGTAGTCAATCTCGTCAGGCGAAAGTACCAGCCCGAGTTCCCGGTCAGCAGACCTCAAGGCTTCACCACCCTCGCGCAATACCGGAATCCGGGATAGTGGGCGGGGTTGATGATGGGCGAACAATTCGTGTGCATCATCCAGTGAGTACAATACCGACTGGGTCATGCGGTCATGCAGGATGCTGCTCAAACCGGCGTGATCAACTGACGCCAGTTCAGCCGCGCCCGGCAGATGGTATGCAATCGCTCTTTCAATTCGCAATACGCCGTCCAGGCCGCAACGCAGTGCGATGTCCGTCGCTTTGGAGGACCAGGGAGACTGTGTACCAAGACGGGGAACGATCAGCAGCAAACCGTTGCGGTCCAGGCTGGGGGTCAGCTCAGCATGCAGCAGGTCCTGCAGACTGGTAATTTCGTCACCAGTCAAAACCTTTCCGGATTCGATCAGGTAGACGAAATGCGCCTCAAGTGCATCCCCCGCAATGCCGATGGCCGCCATGCGGCGGACCAGCTTTCGCTTACGAAAATCGGATAGAGCGGGTTCTCCCAAAAGGCAGGTGAACTCGGACAAAGCATCACTCCCGGGTTAATAGTGCCGGAATATAAAGCCGGCTGTCGGGGCAGATTTTAACCCGATACCGCTTTGATTTGCCGTAGTTTTCGGCGGCGGTTACTCGGCGGCGCTTGCTGCAGCCAACAGATCCAGGCGCTGCCGCAATTTTTCCGGCGGCACATAACCGGGAATCAACTGGCCGCTGGAAGTCAACAGCGCCGGGGTACCGGTAACGCCAAGTTGTATACCGAGCTGATATTGCTCTGCAACAGGGTTTTCGCATTGTTCAGGATCGGGTTCACCACCCAGCTTGGCCTGGGTCAAGGCAGTCTGCTGATCTGCCGCACACCAGACGGCCACCGCTTTTTCATAGGAACGGGAGCCGATACCGGCGCGTGGAAACCACATGTAATTAATCGCAATTCCCTGCTTGTTGTACTCTTCCACCTGCGCATGCAGTTTGCGGCAGTAGCCGCAATCTATATCGGTAAATACGGTCAGGCTGTACTGTGGATCGGGCGGTGAAAATGTAATTTGCTTGGATTTGTCAATGCCAGCCATAAGCTCCTTGCGTACAACAGACTTCGATGTTTCGGTAAGGTCTTCACGCGTATCCAGGTCAATCATTCTTCCCTGAATCATGTATTTTCCATCCGCGCTGGCATAGACAATGTCTCCATTGATCTGAACCTGCAAAATACCCTCGATCGGTGTTTCAGATACGGCAATTGAATGTGCAGTCGGCGCGAGGGCGCGCATGCGCTCTTCTACAACCGAGTATTCGTCTGCTGCGCTGAGCGTGAACGACGCGGCCAGTAAAAGCGCCGCTGAACCTGTAATAAATTGCCTCATGGCATACCTCGTTAAATTAAATTCTGTTTTTTATGATTTTTTATCGGGTCCTTGAGCTGATTTCCAGCTTTGGCCCGGTAATAATCAATCCTGTCGATATTCATAGAGCAGGACATGATACTAAAGATCAGCCGCCGTCCCCAGTAAAAGGACAGCACCATGACTGAATCGTTCAACCACGCGGATGATGTTTCTTGTGCATTGCCTTCAGGCTGTCACGGGCTATATGGGTGTAAATTTGCGTGGTAGAAAGATCACTGTGCCCCAGCAATAACTGGACTACCCTCAAATCCGCTCCATGATTCAGCAAATGGGTGGCAAAGGAATGGCGCAGTATATGCGGTGAAACCTGCTGATCTATCAATGCCACCTTTGCATGGCGTTTCACCGCATGCCAAAAAGCCTGCCGTGTCATACCTGCCTTGCGCGTGGTAACAAACACTTTCGAGCACGCAGCCCCGCCCATTAATTGAGGTCTGGCGTCAGCCAGATAGCGCTCAATCCAGACCAGTGCTTCCTCTCCCAGGGGCACCAGCCTTTCCTTGTTGCCTTTGCCCATGACCCGGACTATTCCCTGGTTTATGTTTACTTCAGAGAACTCCAGTCCAACCAGTTCGCTCACCCGCAATCCGGCGGCATACATTATTTCGAGCATGGTGCGGTCGCGCAGACCGAGTGATGTTTCAACGTCTGGCGCCTCCAGTAAAGCCTCGACCTGCTGCTCACTGAGAGCCTTCGGAAGGCCCCTTCCGAGTCGCGGTCGTTCGATCAGAAGCGAAGGGTCTTTCTGGATACGCCCCTCGCGCAAAGCCCAGAGGTAAAATTGTCTGAAGCAGGAAAGGTAGCGCGATAATGAACGCGGGCTCCTTCCTTGCTGCACCCGCGATGCGAGGAAGTGCAAGAGATCTTCACGGGTTGCCGAACGCAGTTCACTGCCTCTGCTTTGTTGATGGGCAGCCAGTTGCAGCAGGTCATAACGATATCCCTGCAAAGTATTCTCACTCAAGCCACGTTCCGCCCAGGCTGAGTCGAGGAAAAGCTCTATCACCTGTTCCTGATCTTTCAAGATTTTTCACGCAAGTGATTGATCCATTGCCGGGCCGATTCTTTGCTGCTGGCGTAACCGATGGCCTTGGCCCAGTCCGTGCTCGCACCGTCAAAGTTTTCCAGATTGAACCGGACCACACCCCGAAGCAGGTAGGCCTCACCTGTCCTGCGCTCATCCAGACCCTGCTTATTCAATGCTTCATCCAGGGCTGCCTGTGCTTCCTGCCAGCGTTCGAGGTCGATCAGAATGTAGCCACGGCGCAGATCAATGTGTCCATCGGTGGAGGCCGCTCCAGCCATTTGGTAAGCCAAAAGGGATTTCTCCAACTCTTCAGCCGCGTACCAGGAATCGGCCACAAAAACCCAGTTCTTTTGAGTCGGCTCGGCAAGCCCGTCATTAATGCCCTGCTCAAGAACTTCGGCAGCCTTGTATGGAAGACCGGCATTACTGTAAAGGTTTGACAGAAAAATAATATCCGACTGGCGGTCAAGCAGGTTGCGCCGGTAGGCAAGAGCTAAAACGGCCAGTGCCTTCTCATCCTGTTTGAGTTTGTAGTAGATCTGGGAAAGCTGGATCCAGTATCTTTTCTTTTCGGGCCAGCGATTGATGATCACTTCCAGGGTTTGTGCAGCCTCCGGATATTGTTCCAATTCAAAATGGGCCGCCAGGCTGAGTTGATACCATGACTCTTTTGCATCCGGATCCATGGAAATAGCGATATCAATGGACTTCAATGCATTTGCGAAGTCTTTTTTCTGCACATGAATCGAAGCTTGTAAAACATAAGCTGTGGCCGTGACATTTTCAGCCGGAGAGTTACAAAACCACAAGGCCAGAACATCCAGTGCCTGCTGGTGGCGTTCCTGCATGTAGTACAACTGCGCTATCTGATACATGAGCGCAAAATGGGTGGAGTCGGGCAGCACATCGAAGGCTATCGCTTTCTCCATATAAACCAGTGCGGAATCATAATTTTCTCGCGACCATTCCACCTGGCCCAGGGCTTGATCCAAAACAGCCTGCAGGTAGTCATCGCGATCGGCATAGGTCAACATCTTTTGCAGAGCAGCAAATGCTTCATCATTGCGCCCCTCACCGGCATCTTCATAAATCCGATTGAGCTGCTTCCAGGTCAGTTCATCAAGTGCGTGGGTCGTGACGTTCCGCTCTTTGACACAGCTTGAATCCTCAGCAAAAAACCTCATGGGCGGGTTTACCTGTCCCCAGCAACAGGAACAAAAGAGCCACCCAGGTACTTGTCCGCATCCGCTTCCTGTTAGTGCCCTGAGGCATCCAGCGAAAACTCAATAAGCTGGGTCGCACTTCGATCTACCGCCACTCCATCGACCACCCGTGGTTTGAATTTCCACTTCAGGATGGCCCGAATTGCTTCACGGTTAAATAGGCGCGCGGGTGAAGCTTCAATTACACGCGGATCCTTGACGGTTCCATTCGCGGTGATGGTAAATTCCACTTTTACCCAGCCCTCGGTGCCTGAAATTGCTGCTTCGCGAGGGTACATGGGGCGGATGACCACGATTGGAATGATATCCCCTTCCGCTGTCCGGTCCACTTGCTGGAAGTTCCCCAGGAACATACCTGTTCCGCTGGTCAGGGGCAGCTCAAGATTGGGCAAATCCATCCTTGGCATGTTCTGGACCTGCTGCTGCATCCTGGGAAGCTGCATTCGGGGCGGTGCGGGCGGGTCTTTGGGTGGCGGAGGTTTTTCCGGTTTTTTCCTGCTTTTTATGGCGATGTCATCAGCCAGGTTAACCGGCCCGAAACGGATTCCGGCTATCGCTTCCAACTCCGCCCGACTGCGTCCGCCGGATGAAATCAACTGGTGCATCAGCAGGAAGAGGCTGAAGGTAACTACAGCAGCCAGCAAGGCTGCAATCGGAAAACGCAATTGTTCCATGTTCTTTACCCGCCCTACCCGCCGGGCTTCGTTGCAGAAATTGAAACGCCTTCCACACCCGCCAGTTTGACCTGGTCCAATATCCGGGTCACTGTGCCAATACGTGAGCCCCGGTCTGCGATGATCACAACACTGCCTTCAGGGTTTTCCGCTTTGGCGCGCTCAACCATCTGCCGCACTTCGCGCAGCTCAATTTTCCGCCTGGCCATCCACACCGAATCATCAGGCTTGACCGCGATCAATATGGTTGCGTTACGCAAAGCCATGGCCTGCTCCGCTTCCGGCTTGATCACCGCAGTACCCGTTTCCTTGGTAAAAGATGCAGTTACAATAAAAAAGATCAACATAATAAAGACGATATCCAGCATCGGCGTGATGTTGATTTCGGCGTCTTCAATTCGAGCATGTCTTCTTGCCATGCATGGATCCTCATGATTTCCGCCATCGGAAATGGCGCTGGCATTTTTTAATGTTGCTGTAACGAGTCTTCCAGTTTTTCCTTTTCATTCTGGGCTTTATGCTCCAGCCAAGTGGCAAAATATACACCGGAAAGTGCCGCTACCATGCCTGCCATGGTAGGCACAGTCGCCATTGACACGCCACCTGCCATCGCGCGTGAATTACCGCTGCCGCTGTATGTCATTACGTCAAACACGGTGATCATTCCGGTCACAGTGCCCATCAGCCCAAGCAAGGGCAAGACAACGATCAGAGCCTTGATCAGACCAAGGTTTCGTTTGAGTGATAAGGAGGCTTCGGATATCAATCCGTCCCGAATACGTCTGGCATACCAGGATTTGGTATCGGCACGTCGTTCCCATAAATCAACGATAGCCTGTTTCTTGCCGGGGTGAACACGGTAAAAATACCACAGGCGTTCCAGTATCAGGGTCCACATCATGAATAGCACGAACATGATGGCCCACAGCACATCACCTCCCAACTCCATGAAGCCCCGGATTGATTCTGCGGCTGCATAGAACCAGATCAAGCTCGTTGCTCCGCCTGCCTCGCTATGAGTCCGGCTGCCTGTTCCTCAAGCAACTGGATCAGGGAATTTGCCTTTCCCTGTAAAATGCTGTGCAGCAAAGTGAGAGGGATGGCCACCACCAGGCCAAGCACCGTGGTAACCAGTGCGGTCGAGATACCTCCTGCCATCATGCGCGGATCCCCGGTACCGAACAATGTGATCATCTGAAATGTGCCAATCATGCCAATGACCGTTCCTAACAGGCCAAGCAATGGCGCAACCACATACAGCACTTTGATAAAGCTGAACCCGGTTTCTATCGGCGCAGTCTCGCGCAAAATGGCTTCATCCAGCTTGAGTTCCAGCGTTTCGATATCAGTGTCAGGATTGTCACTGTAAACCGCAAGGACACGCCCCAGCGGATTGGACTTGTCTGTGATTTCACTATCAATCTGACGCGAAATTTTGCCACCCGCAGTGTACAGCGATACCGCTTTCCACAAACACAGCACCAGACCCAGAATACCGAGAGAAATGATCACAAAGCCAACCAGGCCTCCATCCTCCCTGACTCGTTCCAGCGGTGTTTTGGTCTGAACCACGGCGCGCAGAATCTGGCCACGGGTAAAATCAACTGAAAAGGGCACTACTTCACCGGCTGATGCGGCCTGTAGATCCGCTGCCAGGTTTCTGAATCGGGCTCCAGGCTGGCGTCCGAGTTCAATCAGATTGCTCCGGCTTTTGCGCGAATCCCAATCCAGAAAGTGACCGTTGCTTACGGCGTTAAAAACGCCCAACCTGACGATTTCAAGTTGTTGCTTCTCACCACTGGCCCGTTCAACCGGAGCCGAGAACCTGACAACTTTGCCGGATTCTGCGATTTCCGTGACCATCACCGACCACAATTGCCGCAATTCGGGGACTGTTGGTAATTCCCGGCGTTGGGCCAGGCCGGATAGAAACCGGGTCCGGTCCGGTTTCTGGGCCGTCACCATGGAGTCATCAAGGGCCGCCTGAACATCGCCTGCCGCCTGGCGGACAACCCCAAAAAGTTCGCCGAGATTTCCCATCCGCTCAGTCAGGGTGGTCTCCAGTTCCTCCAGCTTCTTTTCATTCAGATCGTATTCATCACGCAATCGCTCGCTGCGGCCGTTTTCGCTTGCCAACTCCTCACGCGCCCGTTGCAGCAATTCATTTTGCTGGTCGCGTTCCTGCACAAACTGCGCCTCGCGCTGCTGGTTGATCTTTACCTCACTGCTGGCGGCTTCGCGCACCATGCGCGCGAGATCATCCAGGGTCTGGGCACTTGCCGGCGAATTGAGTCCAAGCATGGACAGGACGGCGATCAGCTTCAGTGTTTTCACCGTGCCACCACCGGCCCCGGCACGGGTAACACGACAAGATCCGGGGCCTTTTCATTGTTGGCGATGGCCAGGCCTTTTCTCACCTCGAGACGGTAGCGGTCCGGCAACAGTTCATACTGCCGGCTTGCCGGATTGAACCATCCGGTGATCGTGCTATCACTGCTTTGATATAACAGGAGCGTTCTGCCGACCCTCAGAAAATCGACAGTCTGTCCGCTTGTTGGCAAACTGGCGGAATACGCTTCGGTAGTACGGCCGAATTCGAGTTCACTCTGGTAAGCTTCGATAACGTGTCGATATTTCTCTGAAACGGTCACCTCCGCCTGATCCATCATGTGCCTGAGACGCTGAATGCGAGCACGCCGCTGTTCAATTCGAAACGGAATGTCAGCCTCAATAATCTGGCTCATGGTCTCAATCATTTCCAGCATCAGCGGAATCACCCCGCGGTTGGTTTCCTCCAGGCCTGCCAACTGGTGGTTGATTGATTGAACTTCGTTTCGTTGGTCGGAAACGACCCGCTCCAGATTATCGTTGTATATGGCCAGGCTTTCAGTTTCCCGAACGACTGACCGGAACTCCGCCAGCAGATCCTGAGTCTGCCTGGCGATTTCTGACACTCTGCTTTGAGATGCAGCCGATGTCCTGTGAATTCCGGTTTCTGCCTGCATTGCTGAGTTGAGATTCTGCGCCTGGGCAGCGCCCGCAAACAGGCCAGCAAACAGAGTGATTAAGACTACTGCTGCGGCTCTGTGTCGGTTTGATTTTGGCATGGCCTGTTTCCAATTGTTTTTTTCAAAAACATTCTAGCAGTCTGTCGGACTCAACATGATCGGCTATTCCTCGCTACGATCGGTCAAGTCCGACAGACTCCTGGTTGGGGAATTGTGGCCAGAATCAGGCAACATTCCCGGCATTTGGACTGTTCAGGATAACCGAAGCGGGTTTTGCATTACTACCAGGAGTCAATTTAACGGGCCTTTGAACCGTTGATCGGGAATAATGTATGGATTGGCCTGTGATGAACCCGAAAGGAAAAAAACACCAT
>PVMS01058220.1_pt1 | contig 12786 bp, 10 predicted proteins | sample 1853461 | NCBI WGS metagenome assembly PVMS01 (sample SAMN08582032, study PRJNA380276) | Marine sediment metagenome, whole genome shotgun sequencing project. | isolation source: ocean sediment barecode stripped | collected 2017 | reverse complement strand
TATCCCCCTGGTAGACCATGCGACTCTTTTCCTGCAGATAAAGCCGGGAACGGATATCTATGTATTCCTGGCGATCATGCACACCATTATCCGGGAGGGCTGGGCGGACGATGCGTTCATAGCCGAGCAGACAGAAGGTTTTGACCAGTTCAAGTCGACGCTCGAAGAATACACCCCGGAGCGCGCTTCGCTGTTGTCGGGTGTGCCGGTCGAGCTGATCGAGACTGCGGCGCGGATCTATGCGTTCGGTGAGCGGGCCAGCGGCCAATCGATCTACGATAGTCCACACGGTCACAGCTCAATCCTCTACGCGATGGGCATCACCCAGCGCAGCAACGGCACGGACATGGTCATGACCCTGGCGAACCTGGCCATGCTTTGTGGGCAAGTTGGAAAATCATCCACCGGGGTTAACCCGCTGCGCGGACAAGCAAACGTCCAGGGGGCGTGTGATATGGGTTGTCTGGTGAACGTCTTCCCAGGCTACCAACAAGTTACAGATGAGGCAAAGCGTAAAGCGTTAGCCCAGGCGTGGGGGGCAGATGACCTGCCTGGTAAAGTTGGATTGACCATCGTAGAGGCGATGCATGCCGCCTCAGAGGGGAAAGTGCGAGCAGCGTACATTATGGGTGAGAACCCAATGCTGTCCGACCCGAACACCAACCATGTCGAGCGAGCGCTACGAAACCTGGACTTCCTGGTTGTCCAGGATATTTTCCCCAGCGATACAGCTTTGCTGGCCCATGTCATCCTACCAGCCGCCGCTTCGCTTGAAAAGGATGGCACATTTACGAACACCGAGCGGCGGGTGCAGCTGATCCAACCGGTCTTGCCGGCCCCGGGAGAGGCCCGTCCGGACTGGCAGATTACGGGAGAGATCGCGGCCCGTTTTGATGAAAAAATGGGAAGCGAGCGCGACCCGAAACACTGGATTTTCCCCTCGACAGGTATGATTTTCGACGAACTGAGTTCTGTAACACCGATCTACGCCGGCATGAGCCATGAGCGGCTGGTCGGCGAAGGCCTTCAATGGCCCTGTCCTGACCCTGATCACACTGGAACACCGATCTTGCACGTGGGGAATTTCTCGCGCGGTTTGGGTAAGTTCAACCCGGTGACGGCGAATGATCCTGCAGAGCAGCCTGACGAAGAATATCCACTGATCTTGTCTACAGGTCGAGTGTTATATCACTACCACACGGGTACGATGACCCGGCGCAGCGGGCCGCTGGCCTGGGTTGAGCCACGCGGGTATGTGGAAATTAACCCTGAAGATGCAGCTGCTGTAGATGTGTTGGATGACCGGGCGGTTATCATTAAAAGCCGGCGTGGCATCGTACGCACACGCGCAAAAATTAGCGAGAGCGTGCCACCGGGGACCATTTTCCTGGCTTTCCACTGGCGTGAGGCCCCTGCAAATATACTCACGCAGGACTTTGCCCTCGATCCAGTCGCAAAAATTCCGGAGTACAAGATTTGCGCAGTGCGTCTGGAAAATCCCCGGGTGAAGCGGAAAACTCCAAAACCAGTGAAACAGGCGTAAGACAAGGATAACTACCGGTAATTTGACCGGTCAAACACTAGCTCAATCAGTTCTGACCGTCTCGAAAAGGGGGTGAAATGGTGTCTAGAGATCGGATTAGTGATGGATGTTAATACTATCGCTCCGGCTTATGTACCCGGTGTGTCACGCCCGGACCCTGGCGAACTGACGTCACTTCCGGCAATCCGTATGTTGCGTGAGCTGGCCATTCACTCTGAATTGGCGGGCATCGAATTTTCCAGTACACCCTGCGAAGTATGTAATTCGAGCAATACTTCTACGATTGCTTCAGGGTCAAAGGCGTTTTTTTTGACAATCTCCAGGATCTCAATATCAATGGATTTATGGAGAAGCACTTCTCTCTGCATGGTATACCTCTTTTAGGTCAGACACAATGATCCGACCAGGATGGGTATATAAATTAAATCGATCCCGGCGAGCATATCCGATTAATGTTATGCCCCATTTTTCTGCCAGGTCAACAGACATCGAGGTAGGTGATGTTCTGGATATGACAATCGGTGCACCGATACGGGCAGATTTCTGAAGCATATCAGAGCTGATCCGACCGGTGGTTAATAAGATTTTTTTCGGTAAAGTTATGTTCTCCAACAAACACTTCCCAGCGATTTTATCTAAAGAGTTATGGCGACCAACATCCTCTGCAGTTACAGTTACCTGATCCCCGTCTGTCAAGATCGAAGTGTGCACACCTCCTGCCTTATTGTATAGACTTTGGGACTCAAACAATCTTTCAACTAAATTACGCACATAATTAGATTCAAGAGACATCCCATTATTAAATTCTGGATTGATTGAAAGTAGATCAATCGCTGTGTATCCCCCGGTGCAACCGGAGGTCCTTTTCCAATCCTTTGGCTTTTCTACGTTATGATCCAGCCAGATATCAACAATATCCCCACTGTCACAGACATGAATATCAGCAACTTGATCTAAAGAACCGATCACCCCTTCATTATAAAGAAAGCCTACAGCTAAAGCTTCCAGTTGATTGGGTGTACACATAAAGGTCAACCATAATTCACCGTTAACAAATAACATCACCGGTGATTCAACAATCAGACCATCTTCAACTACCTTTGATTTACCTGAGCGAAATTGCTGAAACTTAACAATATTAAGATCGGTTTTCATCTTTCACTCCAATGTTGAATACCAATAATACGAATAACAATAAACTTAGACTACACCTTTTCTTTATGGTGCAAACCCAAGTTTAGCATAAATTTGAAGCAACTAAAATTTTCCTAATTTTGGCAATTGAACAGAATCCAGGTGAGTAAGTTTTTCTATTAGCGAGATTAGGCAATTAAATGGGTCATCAAATTCTTGATTGCAAAGAAGATGGTGTTCAGCTAGAAAATCCATCCTTGGTTCGAGTGAAGTAATCAAATCTTAGATTTATTCGCTGGATATTATCCAAAAAGGCAGGTACCGGTTCCTGCCTTTTTATTATTCCTGACCTTCAAATCGCAGTTATTTCAAACTAGAGAATGTGGACACTAATTGTTTGTGACAATTATCACAACATACAGTGCCCTTTAGCACTGGTTGACAAGTTTATATATTCGATACTATACCTGTAATCCAGTAACAATTTCTTGGTGAGCGGGAGGATTCACCGGCCTTCAACACCCACAATATGAATTTGACTCTTCGATAGCAAACAACATGCAAACTAGTTATCTAATCAATGATCTCAATACTTAGACTTTGGGCGATAACATCTGCCAAGATTTAAGTCCCAGGAGTTAAGCATTTCCTATAATTTGCCAAACTAATTTCCAGATTATCAGATCCTTCAGAACAAATAAATAATCTGCTTTCCTTGCATAACATTCTTGATCCAGCATCACTTGTCTTAGTAATCCATAAGGAGGTATTTTATGACAGCAACTGCCGCCCAAGCGCCTCACCTATCTTTAAGCGATACGTTCTACACAAGTCTCTTTGAAGTAGATAACGGTGAGCGGATCCGGGCGTGTCTACAGTGCGGTACATGCAGCGGTGTGTGTCCATTCGGCTACCTCATGGGATTCCCTCCTGGCAGAATGATTGCATATTTGCGCGCTGAGAGGTTCGAAAATGTCTTAGAAAGCGACTCGGCCTGGATGTGCGTCTCCTGCTATGCCTGTACGACTGTTTGCCCGAAAGAGATCCCATTAACTCTTGGATTAATGACCCGCGCAAAAGAAGAATTATTACTCGCGGGTAACGTTCCCACAGAGCTTCAAGATGCATTGATGAACTCCCAGCGCTACGGTAATCCTTTGGGGGAATCACCTCGTAAACGCGCTGGATGGACTAAAGGACTTGATTTCGATATACCGACATTCAAAGAAGCCAAACGCCCAGTTGATGTCCTCTGGTTTGTGGGCGACTACCCCTCCTACCATCCCCGAGTCCAATTGACCACCAAAGCAATGGCTAAAATTTTACGCGTATTGGGTGTAGATTTCGCGATTCTAGGACCAGAAGAGAACAGCGATGGGGACTCTCAGCGCCTGGCAGGCGAGCGTGGGCTTTTTGAAATGCTAGCCGAAAAGAATGGCAAGGCTTTCGGTAAGTACGAATTCAATGAAATAATTACCTCCGATCCACATGCTTATAACGCCATCAAAAATGAATATCCAAAATTAGGGATCAATTTCCCTGTTCAACACTTTACGGAATTCGTTGCAAATCGCATCGACGAATTGAAGCCTCATCTCAGGAATATCGGTGAGCAGAGAGTTACCTACCATGATCCTTGTTACTTGGGTCGCGCAAATGACATATATGACCCTCCACGTAAGCTCCTGGGTGCGATCCCGGGCGTCGAGCTGGTGGAGATGCCCCACAATCGCACCAGCAGCCTGTGCTGCGGAGGCGGTGGCGGGGGAATGTGGTTGGATGGCTTTCAATGGGAAAAGGCACATGTCAGATTATCTGAATGGCGCATTCAAGAGGCAGTAAATGTAAATGCCGACATCCTGGCCGTTGCTTGCCCATATGAACCCCCTCGATTTGAGGATGCAGCCAAAATGGTAGAAGGGGCAGGTCGATTGATGGTGAAGGATATCGCTGAATTGCTTGCTGATTCACTTGAAATTGAAGAGTAGGGAGGATTTCAATGAACATTGTCGTTCTAGCCAAACTTGTACCTGACTTAGTCGAAGAACTGGAGATCGACGATAGCGGTACTGCCCTCGATATGACCTGGTTGCGCCTGATCATTAACGAATTCGATGACCACGCAATTGAGGAAGCTATTTTACTTAAAGAGCGAACTGGAGCGAATGTCACCGTCCTGGCACCTGATATCGAAGGTGTCGACGATATTCTCTTCACTGCTGCCGCAAAAGGTGCCGATCGATTAATTAAAATCGTGGGCGATTACGAATCGGGCGTCAACAACCATGGCTTAGCCCGGGTTTTAACCCCTGTGATCAAGGACCTGCAGCCTGATCTGATTCTTGCTGGCGTTGAAGCACATGAGGACCTGGATGGCTCAATCGGACCTCTGCTCGCAGGTTACCTCGATCTGCCCTTTATCGGCTACGTCGCCAGTATTCAACTAGAGGAGGGTAAAGCTACCACCACCAAGGAGTATCCCGGGGGTTTGAGTGCCGAGATGGAAGTCGCTCTGCCTGCCGTATTAGGGATTCAAGTAGCTGAGGAACCTCCTAGATATGTTGCAGTCAGCAAAGTACGACAGGCAATGAAAACTGCTGAAATTGAAGAACTAGAGGCTGGCGATTTCGATCTCTCCGGTGGTCCCACCATCATTAGAATGTACCAATCAGAGGTTGGCGAAGGCGCAACGATTATCGACGGCAGCCTTGATGAAATTGCAGATAGCCTGATCGGAATCTTCAAAGAGCTTGGTGTGCAATGGCAGGAGGATTTCAATGAATAAAGATATTTTGGTTGTCATAGAGCACATTCGCGGTGAAGTAGCGGATATCTCATATATGATGATCGCCGCAGCACGTCAGCTGGCTGATTCCACAGAAGGGGAAGTCCTGGCAGTTCTCATGGGTTCCGGTGTTGAAAATCTTGCTGGCAACCTGGCTGCTGATAAGGTCATCTATTTTGAAGACCCTCAATTAGCTGATTTCACCTCAGGAACCTATCAACAAACCCTTGAAATTCTAATCAGCGAGAACAAACCGCGGGCTGCGATCTTCGGTCACACATCGATCGGCATGGAAGTAGCCAGCTTGCTGTCTGCGAAATCCGATTTGCCATTAGTTAGCTCCTGTCTTAGTTTTTTCGGTGAAAATGGTTCGATTAAGTTCATCAGTCAGCTGTACGGTGGAAAAATACTAGCGGAAGGTTTAATCCCAGAACCGATAGCATTGCTCACCATGGTACCCGGTGGATACAAGCCAGAAGATGGGCGAAGTTCTACCCCACCGCTGGCAATTGCTGCTGAGTCTCCTCCATTTGCAGACCTCGAAATATCCGTTAAGCAGTATATCGAACCAGACCCTGGTGATGTGGATATCACCTTGCAGCCAATATTAATAGCTGTTGGTCGCGGCATCCAACTTGAAGACAATATCGAAATAGCTGAAGAACTGGCTGAAGCGATTGGCGGGGTCGTCTGTGCCTCGCGGCCAGTTGTCGATCAAGGCTGGCTGCCAACCTCACGCTTGGTGGGTAAATCAGGATATCAAGTCAAACCTAAAGTTTATCTTGCACTGGGGATCAGCGGTGCCCCAGAACATACAGAAGGAATCGCCGGCAGCGAAACGATTATCGCCATAAATACAGATCCGGCTGCCCCGATCTTCAATATTGCCAAGTACGGAGTCGTAGAAGACATATTTGACCTCGTTCCGGTTCTTACAGAAAAGATCGAAGAGGGCTAATCAGGTTTTTTCAGGACGTGAGACAAAATGCCTATCAGAGAAACATTCTGGAACATCCCCCATTGGGCTGAGATTGCGCAGTATCTCCTGGGACTGCTGACAATCCTGATTTTTAGTTATGGTGTGATTCGGCGTGTTCGGCGTTGGCTCCAAGGCCAACCTCAACGGCGTATTGACCGCATCGGATCTCGCCTATGGTCCGTAGTTGTCCAGGCAGTGGGTCAAGCACGTACACTGCAAGATATCTACCCGGGGATCATGCACTTCACAATATTTTGGGGGATGATCGCCCTCTTAATCGGCACGATCCTGGCCACTGTTGATTGGGATGTAGCTCACCTGTTCTTTAATGTGCAATTTCTTACCAGCTGGGTTTACGTCTTGTACGAGCTCATCTTGGATATCTTTGGTGTGTTCCTGCTCATCGGTCTCGGTATGGCACTCTACCGTCGTTATATTATTCGGCCAGATAGGCTGGCAAATTTGCCGAGCGATGGATTTAAATGGGATGATGCCTATGTTCTACTTATGCTGGTGTTAGTTGGGATCACAGGATATTTAGTTGAGGGGCTGCGAATCGCAGTTGCCCAACCTGATTGGGCGCCCTGGTCTCCAGTAGGAAATGCCATAGGGAATGCATTCATTGCATTTGGAGACCCATCGAATCGATTTCTGCATTATGCACTCTGGATAATCCATATTCTGATTGCGTTTGTCGCACTGGCGAGCATACCTTACACCAAATTCTGGCATCTCATCGCTGGTCCAGTTAACATATTCTTCCGCTCTCTCGAGCCAGCTGGAAGGATGAGCGCCCCAGCGTCAGAAGAGAAACCTGGTGTAAATGAATGGCGCGACTTTTCCTGGAAGCAACTGCTTGATTTTGAAGCGTGCACTCGCTGCGGACGGTGCCAGGATATCTGTCCAGCACACGCCAGCGGTTTCAGCTTATCTCCCAGAGATATCATGATCAAGCTGAATACCCTTATGTGGCAGCCCACGAATGGGCGTAATATGCTCGGCGATGTCATCTCTGCTGACGAACTGTGGGCCTGTAGCAGCTGCCAGGCTTGCGTCGATATTTGTCCGGTTTTCAATGACCAGCTTTCTTCAATTATCGACATGCGGCGGTATCTGGTCCTTGAGGGTGATATCGATCCACAGCTACAGGATGCACTCGCCAATTTGGGCCGCTATGGCAATTCATTTGGAAAATCTGAGCGCATGCGCGCCAAATGGACCAAACCCATCCAACCCAAAATCAAAGACGCTCGGCGGGACGAAGTCGAATACCTATGGTTCGTTGGTGATTATGCTTCGTACCACACCAGTATGACCGACAAAACCCTTCTGATGGCAAAGGTGTTCCAATCAGCTGGTCTTGATTTCGGCATCCTTTATGACGGTGAAAGAAATTCCGGCAATGATGTCCGCCGGGTTGGTGAAGAGGGATTGTTCGATATGTTGGCTGAAAAAAACCTGGTCACATTCTCAAAAAGCACATTCAAGACCATTGTGACCAGCGATCCGCATTCATTCAACACCCTCAAGAACGAGTACTCAGAAAACGGCAACGATCACTATTCAGTTCTCCATTACTCACAGCTATTTGATCGAATGATCAATTCAGGTCAATTACAGATTTCCAGGAAACTTGACTATCGAGTCACCTACCATGACCCATGCTACTTAGGCCGCTACAACGGTGAGTATGATGCTCCCCGCCGGGTGATGGCCGCACTTGGTTGCGAGCTGATCGAAATGCCCCGCAACAGGGAAAATACATTTTGCTGTGGTGCTGGTGGTGGCCGTATTTGGATGGAGGATCCCCCAGAAGTTGCCGAGCGCCCCGCTGAGAAGCGGGTTAAAGAAGCCGCCTCCCTCTCAGGTGTATCAATCCTGGTGGTAGCCTGTCCGAAAGACCTGGTCATGTTCCAGGATGCTGTCAAAACTGCGGACCTTGAAGGCGAATTGGTTGTCAAGGATTTGATTGAGCTAATCGTCGAAGCCACGGAAATTAACCTTCCAAAAACTGATGCGCGGAATTAAATCTTTATTGTTTGTACGGTAACTTTATGCGAGATTCATTACAGGCATTATTGGGTAGAACCAAAGAAATAAGATTACCAATTGCAACAAAGTTGGTACTAAGTTTCCTGGTTATTGTCGCCTTTATCAGCACCATCTATATGGTGGTGGGAATCCAGCTGATCAGCGGCCGCATCCGGTCCGAAGCCCAGGATAAAGTGACTCATGATCTCAATGCCGCCAGGGAACTTTATTTAGGCGGCCAAGAACGGATCAATTCTGCTGTGCGTATCACCGCAAATCGATTCTTTCTCAGAGAGGCACTTCTTTCAGGTGATCTAGAAGAGGCTTACCACGAATTGTGGAGAGTGAGAAACCAAGAGGGTCTGGACGTACTAACCCTCACGGATGATAAAGGGAAAGTCATCCTTAGAACAAGCTACATTGACCATATCGGAGACGACCAGAGCGGTGATGAACTGATCAAAGCAGTATTGGAAGGGCATGAACCCATTGCATCGACCATCCTTGTGTCCGGTGATGATCTCGAACAAGAATCCCCTCTCCTGGCAAAGAAAGCGTATTTCTCTTTCATCGACACACCCCTGGCACGGGAGAGAGAAGAAACTGAAGAAACTGCTGGAATGATGCTGAAGGCCGCATCCCCTGTGTTTGATGATCAAAATAATCTTATCGGAATATTATATGGAGGAACTTTATTAAATCGGAATTTTGAGATTGTCGATAAGGTAAAGGAAACTGTCTATGAAGCAGTTCAATACAAAGGCAAAGACATAGGAACAGCGACAATCTTTCAAAATGATGTCAGAATTTCAACGAATGTCAAAAATGATGATGGTTCTCGAGCCTTGGGAACCCGTGTAACTGAGGAAGTCTACAACCAAGTGGTAAACGAGGGCGAACCATGGATAGGAAGGGCTTATGTGGTCAACGATTGGTACATCACTGCTTATGAACCGATCAGGGATGTAGCCAACAATATCATCGGCATTTTGTATGTCGGTGTACTGGAGGAAAAATACAACGATATTCAGCAGGGGATGATCCTTACTTTTTTCGCCATCACCATCGCTGGGGCGTTAGTGTCGTTGATCGTATCTTATTTTATGGCACAAAGAATTTTAGTGCCCATATTTATGCTGGTTGATGCTTCGAAAGCAGTTGCCGGTGGAGACCTTGATGCAAAAGTAGAGATTTCAACTAATGATGAGCTCGAAGATCTGGCAGATTCCTTCAACGCTATGGCTCAGGCATTAAAAAAGAGAGATCAGCAGCTAAAGGAATTTACTACCCAAAAAATTATGGCAAGCGAAAGGTTAGCCCTTATTGGGCAATTGTCTGCAAATGTCGCCCATGAGTTGAACAACCCGCTGACCGGGATTGTAACATTCTCACATCTTGTTCTTGAAAACACTGATTGTGATGACCCCAAGAAAAAGAACCTCGAAAAAATTGTCGGACAAGCCATCCGCTGCAGGGATATTATTCGTGGCTTGCTCGATTTTTCCCGGCAGAGAAAACCTGATAAGGTCCTTTCAAACATCAACACGGTCATGGACCAGTGCCTATCATTCGTCGAGAATCAAGCACTTTTCCTCAACATCAAGATTCACAAATATTTTCAAGAAGACTTGCCCATGGTGATTATTGACCCCTCTCAGATTGAGCGAGTGATTATGAACATGATCATAAATGCTGCTGAAGCCATGGATGGTGGTGGTGAACTCATCCTGACTACCCGCAGCAGTTTTGGCCAGGATTCAGTTGTTCTGGAATTTACAGACACCGGGCCAGGTATCAGCGAGGAAAACATTGAAAAAATCTTTGACCCCTTCTTCACCACGAAGGATGTCGGTCATGGAACTGGATTAGGTTTGGCAATCAGCTATGGGGTCATAAAAGCGCATAAAGGTTCCATCTCCGTTGAAAGTGAACTTGGAAAAGGTACAACATTCGTAGTCAGGCTTCCGGTAAAAGCCATTGATGAGGTTCCAGAGAATGGAAACGCAATCCAAAATATTAATAATTGATGACGAAGAAATCGTCCTCGATTCCTGCACCCAAATTCTAGCCAGTGGCGACTTCGATCTCCGCACTGCAGAAAATGGATCCCTTGGAGTGAGTCTCATAGAAGAGTCTCATCCAGATCTCGTGTTTGTCGATTTAAAGATGCCTGGCATCTCTGGCTTTGAAGTGCTTGAGAAAATTCAGGAAATTGATCCAACTATTGTAACGATCGTCATCACCGGATACGCCACAATAGGTTCTGCCGTTGAAGCCATGCAAAGAGGCGCATTTGATTTCCTACCAAAGCCTTTTACACCAGATGAATTGCGCTTAATCACCCGGCGTGGATTAGAAAAGAGGAAATTAGTTACAGAAACACAAGCCTTACGGAGAGAGAAAGAATTGCTCCGTGAACATTTCGCTGCCATTGTATCCCACGAACTCAAATCGCCGCTGGCTGCAGTGCAGCAATATCTGTATGCCTTATCCGGTGAATTATCGAGCCAACTAACAAAAGACCAGCTGCGACGCTTTGAAAGAATCCAAACACGTATTGATGATCTCATGAAGCTGATACACACCTGGTTGCGTGCGATCACAGTTGACATCGAAAGCATCAAGGAGAATTTCAAACCTATCTCCATATCATCAGTAATTTCAAAAGCTGTCGAGAGCATGGAACCGCAAGCAATTCGCAAAGATATTTCCATCCATACCACCATCCAGGATGACATTTATCCCCTCAAGGGTGATGAAGGTACGCTGGTTGAAGCTCTGGTAAATCTCGTTGGCAATGCAGTTAAATATTCGCCCATGGGAAATCGGGTTGATATCTCTGCTAGAAACAAAGATGATCAAATCTTGATCAGGATTGAAGATAATGGGATCGGTATCTCGAAGGAAGACCTACCATTTATCTTTGAGGATTTCTATACCGGCACTACCGATTCCAATACCGAAAGGGGCAGCGGAGTCGGACTGGCATTAACCAAGCGAATACTAGAAGCCCACAATGGAAGCGTATCAGTTGAAAGTGAATTAGGCAAAGGGAGCATCTTTACATTGTGCTTACCGGCCATAAAAAATAATCCGGTTGAAATGACGGAAATGTCTAAAAAAACTGCTAATAATTTATAAGGAGGCTTTTATGAGTACAAAAAAGAGGTTATTAATGATTGATGACGATCCGGATTTTGTCGAAGTGATTGTGTCAATCCTGGAGGATGCAGATTATGAGGTAGATGCAAAATACAATCCTGATGATGGATTTCAGGCACTAAAAACTGGCTCTTACGATCTTCTCCTGCTGGATGTATTAATGGGAAGAGGGGCAGAAGGCATCATGATCGCTCGCAAGATAGGAGAAGATGAAAAGCTCAGGGAAACTCCAATTTTGATCATCACCGGAATGCGCGAACAAATCGCTTTTTTGTTTCCCGGTCAGCCAGTTCATCCAAGTTTTGTGCCTGTCGATGAGCTGATCGAGAAACCTGTTGAACCTGATCTGCTTTTAGAAAAAGTAAGCAAACTCCTTCAGCTGGCTGAAGAGAGAAAAGCTCAATCTGAAATGAATTAGGAAAATATCAATGGCAACTAAACCTTCTTTCAGCGAAGAAGTATCTAACTTAATGCACGCCTCCCATGGGAATCCATTAAGAACGTGCATCCAATGTGGGACATGCTCGGGTACCTGCCCGGTGGCTGAGTTCATGGACCATACCCCACGGCGTCTTATCGGGATGATCAATGCCAACCTCAAAGAAGAGGTTCTTGAAAGCAATACATTTTGGTATTGTGCATCATGCTTCCACTGCACTGTGAGGTGCCCCAGTGAAATCGACATTGCTGGCCTGATGTATGGTCTCAAACGCTACTCGATTTGGAAACACCAATATCCAGAGGGAGCGATCGGTCCAGTCTTCTCAGAGACATTTGTCAAATCAATCTTGAGGAGCGGAAGATCTTATGAACCAGTCTTGGCACCCACTTATATCTTCAGTTACGGCGTTCGGGAATTCCTTCACGAAGCTCACACAGCAACAAACCTGATGCTAAAAGGGAGATTGCCTGTCCTGCCTCCAAGAATTAAGAGATTGGAGAATTTCAAGAAGGTGGCCAATAGGATTATTCCTATGGGAGGAGCATAATGAGAACCTATTCATATTTTCCCGGCTGCTCCTTAGAAAAGATGGCAGTGAGCTATCACCTGTCCACTATGCAGACCACGAACGCAATGGGTGTAGAGCTCAAGGAGATTGAGGATTGGAACTGTTGTGGCGCGACGGCTTATTTCCATGTAGATGAGCTCTT
>PVMS01129671.1_pt1 | contig 12787 bp, 11 predicted proteins | sample 1853461 | NCBI WGS metagenome assembly PVMS01 (sample SAMN08582032, study PRJNA380276) | Marine sediment metagenome, whole genome shotgun sequencing project. | isolation source: ocean sediment barecode stripped | collected 2017 | reverse complement strand
ATATCAGCTACCTGATGCCTTCGCGCACCAATGTCCTGGTGAACAACCGCGAACGGGGCAATGAGTACATGATCAGTGTCGACCGTGAACTGGAAGGGGCTGACTCCATGGGCTGCCCGATTCGCGAGGAGACCTACATCCACCTGATGGTGCGGGTGGAGCGTGCTTTCAAGGTCAACTCCTGGTCGGAAAATCCACCGGCGCGTACCCGGCGCATCGTGGGCAACATCGAGCTAATGGGGCGCGAGAATGGTGAGCTGTCCGTGCTCAGTAACTTCCACCTGTATTACGCCCGCCCCGGTGGTGACAATTTCATCTACAGTGGCCAGCGCCGGGACAGGTTGACACAGGTAGAGGACAGCTACCGTATTGTGCGTCGCGAAGTGGTGATGGACTACGCCAATATCGAAGTACCGACACTGGGCCTTCTGCTGTAGCATCCCGCTGCTTCCGGGAGATTTATGCCATGCAGCGGGAGTCGTACGCAAAACTTCCCTTCCGCTATTGCAATTATCAGCCACGCGTATCACTCTATCCGTTGTTGTAAGAGGGCGCCTGAGCACGCCGTTTTGCTGTTTACGGTGTGGTATGAGGGTGTTCTCCAGTGCGTTTTTGCGTTAAGTTTTTCGTTGCCGGCATGCTGTTGCAGCTCGTGCCCGGTGTGGTACTAATCTCCTCGGCGCAGGCCACGGCGGAATCCCTGTCCACCGGGCGGCAGGAATACAGCGACGCCATGGAGGCCATTGACCGTGGCCGCTGGACCGAGTACGAGCAGCTGCGCCCCGCCCTGGATGACTACCCCCTGGCCATCTACCTCGATTATTTCCAGCTGCGCAAGCAGGCACACAAGGTGCGCCCGGTAGAGGCCCGCCGTTTTATCAGTCTCAGTGAAGATACACCGCTGCCCAATCGTTTCCTGTCGGTTTACCTGCGCCAGGCGGGAAAGGACCGGCGCTGGCAGGATTTCCTGCAGGTGATGCCGGACGAGCCCAACACCCTGGAGCTGAAGTGTTATTACTTCCGGGCGAAACTGGCCACGGGAGACAAACTGGCGGCCTGGGAGGGAGCGCAGCGGCTGTGGGTGCACGGCAAATCGCAGCCCAAACAGTGCGATCCTCTGTTCGCGGCCTGGCTCAAGGCCGGTGAGCTGGACGACGATGTGGTCTGGGCGAGGCTGCTCAAGGCATTCGATGCGCGGCAGCGCTCCCTGATGAAGTATGTGGCCAGAAAGGGCAGCGCAGAGCTGCGGCCCTGGTCGGGGAAATGCTGGCGGTGTATGCCAAGCCGGATAGGTTGGGTGCGCAATCGCTGCCTGCCGGCAGCCCCTATTCGGCGGATATCGCCAGCCATGGCCTTGCCTACCTGGCCCGCTACAACCCGGAAAAGGCCCTGGCCCTATGGGCTGATTACCAGGGCAAACTGGAATTCACCGCTGAGCAAAGCCGAACAGTCGAATACGCGATTGCGCTGCGTAGCCTGTTTGCCAAAACTGAGGCTAATATTCCCTGGCTGGAGGAGGCTTTACCGCGCCTGGGGGAGGATAAACTGGTGGAAATCCGCCTGCGCTGGGTGCTGTCTGAGCAGGATTGGGTCGCTCTGGAGCAAACCTTGCCCATGCTGTCTGAGCAAAAGCGCGCCGACAGCGCGTGGCGGTACTGGCAGGCTGTCGCCCAGGAGCGGCGCGGTGATCAGGAGCAGGCCAGGCAGGCTTTACAGGTTCTGGCCACGGAGCGGGGGTATTACAGCTTTCTCGCGGCGGACAAATTGGGCCGGCCCTACGCCTTCAACAACCAGCCCCTGACACTGAAAGCCCCGGTGGCCGTTCCCTCACCGCAGCAGCCGGTGGTGCTGCGTATCGAAGAACTGCATTTTCACGAAGAGGAAAATCTGGCGCACTCAGAGTGGTTCAAAGTGCTGCAGGATTTAGATGACGATCCCGCGCAGCAGCGGCAACTGGCGCAACTGGCTTCACAGCAGGGCTGGCACCGTATGGCTATAGATGCCGCCAATCGGGCAAAGGCCTGGGATGCCCTGGATCTGCGTTTCCCCACACCCTACCAGAAGACGTTCAAGCGCTACGCTTCTGTGCAGCAAGTGCCCAGTACCGAATTGATGGCTATCGCCCGCAGGGAGAGCGCTTTTTTCCCCCAGGCGCGCTCCCCGGTTGGCGCCAGGGGCCTGATGCAGCTTATGCCGGCCACGGGTAAGCAGGTCGCATCCTCCCTGGGGCGGCGTCATGCGGGGTCCGATTTGTACGAAGTGGAGCCCAATGTGCTGCTGGGCAGCACCTATTACCGGCAGTTGCTGGATCGCTTTGACGGCAACCGGGTATTCGCCTTCACCGCGTATAATGCGGGGCCGCACCGGGTCGATCGCTGGCGCCACAAAGAAGGGGAGGGGGTCCCTGTGGATGTCTGGATCGAAACCATTCCCTATAAGGAAACGCGCAACTATGTGCAGGCGGTGCTGTCTTACAATGTAGTATTCCACTACCTGCTGGGTGATACGCATCGCATGCTGACCCCCGAGGAGTTGCAGGCGCAGTACTAGGCCCTATTCTCGACAGGCTCCCGATAACCTCGTGACACCGGACCACTGACCAACTATGCGTGATACCCGCCCGCTGTTATTACACAGTGACTTTCCCCCGATCAAACGGGGCGCCCTGGAGACCCTGCAGGTCAACCTGGGGTATTTGTGCAATCTCAGTTGCGTCCATTGCCACGTGAACGCCGGGCCTCAGCGAACGGAACAGATGGATCTGGAGACCGTCGACCAGGTGTTGTCCCTGTTGACTCGCAGCGGCGCGACCACCCTGGATCTCACCGGCGGCGCACCGGAGATGAACCCCCACTTTCGTTATCTGGTGCGCGAGGCTAGGCGGCTGGATGTACGCGTTATCGACCGCAGCAACCTCACGATATTGTTTGAGCCCGGGCAGGAAGATCTGGCGGAATTTCTGGCGGAGCAGCGAGTTGAAATTACCGCTTCATTGCCCTGCTACCTGAAGGAGAATGTGGAAGAGCAGCGCGGTATAGGGGTTTATGATGACAGCATCCGGGCCATTCGCCAGCTCAACGGGCTGGGCTATGGCGACGAGTTGCCGTTAAACCTGGTGTACAACCCGGTGGGCGCGGTTCTGCCTCCCTCCCAGGGTGATTTGCAGGAGGAGTATCGGCGCGAGCTGGGTCGGCGTTTTGGTATTCGATTCAACCAGTTATTGACCATCACCAATATGCCCATCAGCCGATTTGGTGCGGTGCTGTTGGCCCAGGGTCAGTACGTAGAGTATATGCAGCTGTTGCGTGATAGCTTCAGCCAGGCCAACATGGCCACCCTCATGTGTCGCAGCCTGCTCAGCATTGATTGGCAGGGCTATGTTTACGATTGCGACTTCAACCAGATGCTGGAGTTGCCGCTGCTGACCAGTGATAAACCCCGGCATCATATCCGTGAATTGTTGCTGGGGCCGGCGCTTGACGGCAACCCCATTGTTACCGGCGAGCACTGCTACGGCTGTACGGCGGGCCAGGGAAGCAGTTGTGGCGGCGCTTTGGACGGTTGATGCCCATCGACGTGTCGCAGCGGCGTGTGAGTTTTGTGATCCCGGTCCTCAACGAGGGGGAGGGTATCGCGACGCTGCTGCGGGATTTACGGCAGCGCTACCCGGGCAGCGAACTCATCGTTGTCGATGGTGGCAGCAGCGACCAGACCGTGGCCGCGGCCCTGCCCCTGTGTGATCACCTGTTGTCAGGGCAGCCCGGCAGGGCCAGTCAGATGAACCTGGGGGGGCATGCGGCGCAGGGTGAGTATATTTTCTTCCTGCATGCCGATAGTTGTCCCGGCATAAGCGCACAAAGTCTCCAGAGCTGTCTGGCAGGCCAACCCGAGTGGGGCTTCTGCCGGGTGCGTCTGGGTAATGACAAAGCGATATTTCGGGTAATTGAAGGGTTGATGAATCTGCGTTCGCGCCTGACCCGTGTCGCCACCGGCGACCAGATGTTGTTCCTGCGACGCAGCCTGTTTGAGCGCACCCATGGTTTTGATGCCATCCCCCTGATGGAGGATGTGGCCTATTGCAAACGCCTGCGCCGACTGGCGCGGCCATTGGTGATTAATATGCCGGTAACCACCTCCGCTCGCCGCTGGGAAGAGCGGGGGGTGGCCAGAACGGTGGTGCGCAGGTGGATGCTGCGCCTGGCCTATTGCCTCGGGGTCCCGCCCGCGCGATTGTGGCGGCATTATTATGGCTGATAAGGTCAAAGCGGACGATAAGCTCAGTTCGACGCTGTTGATCCAGTTTGCCCGGGCGCCAGTGGCGGGCCGGGTTAAAACGCGAATGTTACCTGTTCTCACCGCGCGCCAGGCCTATGACCTGCACTGTGAGCTGGTGCTTTGGACTAGCGCTACACTTGCGGGCTCCGGCCTGGGTGATGTGGAGTTATCGGTGGCGGGTGGCTGCGATCATGCGTTATTCGAGCAGTGCCGGGAGCTGGGTATCAGCAGGATGTCCCAGCAGCGTGGCGCGGATCTGGGTGAGAGGATGTACCAGGCCATTCGTGACGGCCTGCAGCGCTATAAAAAAGTTATCCTGGTGGGTAGTGACTGCCCGGCGATCGAGGTGGCATACCTGCAGCAGGCGCTGCTTGCGCTGGATACGGCGCCTCTGGTATTGGGGCCCGCGGAGGACGGGGGCTACGTGTTGATTGGCGCCAGAGAGATAGACGCGGAGATATTTACAGGGATTCCCTGGGGAACGGGGCAAGTCTATGCGGGCACGGTCGAATCGATACGAAAACTGGGCTTGAGTTGGGTCGAATTACCCGTCCTGGCCGATGTTGATCGCCCCGATGACCTCGCCGCCTGGAAAGTTCTGCGCGGCGCGGGTGCTGCAGCCTCCTGATTTGGTCAGGCGCTTGCCATTGCTCCGCTTGCCGTCGCCTGTTCCAGAACGCGGCCCGAGCGTTTATGCATCAACCAGGCGATCGCGGTGCAATAGCTCAGGTTGGTCTGCAATTCGCTGTCGGGGTCGGTCAGGAAAGCCCGCTGGCTGGCCAGCCCTCGTACCCGGCTTGCCATATCCGGGTTGAAAGCGAGATACCGATCCCACAAATCACGGTGCTGGGCAGCCGTGATATGAAACAGGCCCAGGCCTTCGGTTTTTGCAGAAAATAACCCCAGGTCAGGGGCGTGAATGGCGGCGTCGAGCAGGAAGGTCTCGCATTCCTGCGTCCATGCCCCCATGTATTTCAGGGTAGGTCGGATGACCTGGTCTCTCAGATGTTCCGCGGTAACGTACATAACCCATTCCCTCGCAGGGATGACACTGTGTCAGATACTGCCGTTCTACTCTTATGGTTTTCTGTGGCCGGGTTATTGTGAGTCAGGTCTGGAGATCGACACCAGTTCCTGACTTTTCCTAGCTCACAGCTAACTTTTTAACACATAAAAAAAATAAATCCAATGAAAATAATGCTTTGCATGGGTTATTTCACAAAAATATTGGGAAGCTTATGTAACTTGACTAAAACGAGTTGCCGGAGAGCTTGTGTACGAGAGCTTGCCAGGCAGAAAATCTCTGAAAATACCGGCATTTTGGGTGTATAATCCTTTAAAATCGGTAATCGTGTTTATCCGCCGGCTATTTTGACGGTGTACCCACGTTTTTCCAATTCAGTTTTGAGAGTGAGACGCTGATCGCCCTGAATTTCGATAGTGTCGTTCTTCAAAGCGCCTCCAACCCCACATTTTCGCTTCAGCACTTTGGCCAGGGCCTTTAATTCGGCCCCGGCGAGAGGGATGCCCACAATGATGGTCACCGCCTTGCCGCCGCGGCCCTTGGTTTCCCTGTGGAGTCGTACAATGCCGTCGCCGGTCATGGCGGGACGATCCCTGCCGCATACGCAGTCTGCCACCGGGCGGTGACACTGGGGGCAAAGCCGGCCCGTTTCTGTTGAGTAAACCAGTCGACTGCCGGTATTTTTGTGCCTGCTCATGGGGTGATCGTGTCTTTGTGTTGAAGTCAGCAGTATATTAGCCTGTTGCCGGGACGGAAACAGGGATTACAGGAGGTGGGTGCGAAGTGAAAGTAGAAATAGATGAACTCAAGGAGCAGGTGATGGAGATGCAGAGCCAAATCGCCTTCCAGGAAGACACCGTGCAGACCCTCAATGATGCGTTGGCCTTGCAGCAACAGGAGATCCTGGTGCTGCGGCGGCAACTGGAACTGCTCAAGTTGCGCCAGGATGAACAGGCGCCGGGGCACCAGAATGAGGCCCCCGGAAACCCGGGGGATGATCTTCCGCCCCATTATTAGCCCCCGGGCAATTTTTTCGCCTCTGCTGCCAACGTGGTTCTTTCCAGCGGCCGCAGCCATGGGTAGAATCCACCGGGTTCGTCAAGACGATCAAGCGCCGCTATCTATAGCCACTAGCAAGCGGTCACAATAAACAAGTCGATACAATATAAGGGACCCACGGAGTTGCCCATGTCAGAAAGCACCAGCAAGGATACGCCGGAACAGGCGACATTTCGCCAGTATTGCCGCGACTGGTTACAGGATAACCGGCCGGGGGAGCCAACCGTGCGGCTGCCTCTTTCCGCCCTGGAGATCATGACGCCAGAGCAACTGTCCTATCTGCAGCAGTGGCAACAGTCCGCCTATGATGCCGGACTCATCGGCTGTGATTACCCGCAGGATGTTGGCGGTGGCGGGCGCAGTGACTGCCAGCGCATAGCCAATGAGGAGATGATCAGAGCCCGCACCCCTTTCTTGCCCAATGTGATAGGCCTGGGTATGGCGGCTCCCACGGTGTTTTATCACGGCCAGGAGGAACTCAAGCGGCGTTTGTTGCCGCGCCTGTTTTCCGGGGAAGATATCTGGTGCCAGGGATTCAGTGAGCCCGGCGCGGGTTCCGATCTGGCCAATGTGCAGACCTTCGCCGAGCGCCGGGGTGATAAGTGGGTGATCAACGGGCACAAGGTGTGGGCGCCCCTGGCCCATTTCGCCGCGTGGATGATCGTCCTGCTGCGTACCGACAAATCCCATAAGCACGGTGGCTTGTCCTATTTTGTGGTGCCCATACGGTCTGCTGTCGGTAATGGGGTGACCGTGCGGCCATTGATCAAAATCACCGGTGAAACCGGTTTCAACGAGGTTATTTTCGAAAACCTGGAGGTGGATGACAGCTACCTGCTGGACGAACCGGGCAAGGGCTGGCAGGTGGCGATGACCACCCTGTTGCATGAGCGCGGAGCGGGTGAGTTGCAAACACCCAGGGCCGGGGGCCTCAGGAGCAAATCCACCCATGCCACCAATACCGTCAACCTGGTCGAGTTGGCCCGCAATACCCAGCGCGATGGCAGGCCGGCCAGCGCGGACCCGCTACTGCGGGATCGCATCGTGCGGCAGATGATCCGCGAGGAGGGGCTGGCGCAGAATCAGCGCCGAGCCCGTGTACCGGCCCTGTTGGATCACCCCCTGCGGGTGCAGTTGCAGAATAAACTGTTGGCCAGTGAGATTGCCCAGGATACGGCGGCTCTGGCCGTGGAGGTGGCTGGCGCCAGCGCCTCGCTTTACCTGGGGGATGATAATGCCCCCGCCGGTGGCCAGTGGCCCATGGCGTACATGAATTCCTACGGCATGACCATCGCCGCGGGCACCAGCGAAATACAGCGCAACATACTGGGCGAGCGTGTGCTCGGCCTGCCCAAGTCGAAGTAAGGAGGGAACATGGCGCAACCTGATAATTTTGGTTTTGGCGAAGAGGCGGCCCTGTTGAAGGAAACCGCGCGCAAGTTTTTCGCAGACAAGTTTCCCGTGGACGCCCTGCATCGCCTGGTGGCCGGTGACCCGACCCCGGAGCGCATGAGCGACTGCGCCTGGGACGCGGCACTGTGGCAACAAATGGTGGACCTGGGCTGGACCATGCTGGCAGTGCCGGAATCCGCCGGTGGTGTGGGTATGCCGGCAGTGGCGGTGGCCGGTCTGGTGGAAGAGTTGGGTCGCGCCGCCTTTCCCTGCCCGTTGCTGGCCACACTCAATACCACCTACGTGGCGGCGGCTTGTGGCAGTGACGGCGAGGTCGCGCTGGAGGAAATTGCCGAGGGGCGCTCCGCGACCCTGGCCATCACCAATAGCGAGGGCTCATGGTCTGCGGGCGATACGAATGTGATCTATGCCGACGGCAAGTTGAACGGTACCGCCTGGTTTGTGCAGGATGCCCGCAAGGTAGAGCGGTTGCTGGTCAGCGCACAATCCGCGGCGGGGCTGTCCCTGTTCTGGGTAGCGACGGATGCGACCGGGGTCTCGGTCACCCCGGATGCGATCGTCGATCTTACCCGCGACCAGGCGCATATCAGTTTCAAGGACGTGGTCGCGCAGGAACTGACCAGTGATGGACTGGCTGCGCTGAATCAGGCCATGCCCGCGATCTGGACGGTGCTGGCGGCGGATATTATCGGCGCGGCCGAGTGGCAGTTGCAGACGACAGTGGAATACGTCGGCACCCGGCAACAGTTTGATCACCCCCTGGGCTTTTTCCAGGCGGTAAAACACCCCCTGGTGGATGTGATGGTGCAGATCGACCAGAGCAAGTCCCTGGTATACAACGCCGCCTGCGCCATTGACACAGATCCTGACCGCGCCCTGCGCTACGCGCATATGGCCAAGGCGTCGGCCAGCGAGACAGCGGCCTTCGCCTCGGGTCGCTCGGTGCAATGCCATGGGGGTATTGGTTACCTGGGAGAGCTTTGTGCATTTATATTTCAAGCGGCAAAAACACAGCCAGATGCTGTGGGGTGACGCCGCCTGGCACCGTACACGACTGGCGGACATACTGATTGGTGAGGTAGAAGTTGCATGAATTGGAAGAGCATAGCGTTGGTATTTTTCGCCCTGGTGGCTGGCCTGGGTGTGCTGGTAAAGATAGCCACTCGCAGCCCGGTGCCGCCGCAGCACCAGGTGTTTATCAATGGCGACGTGTTGACCATGGACGCCAACAACCGCGTGGTCCAGGCACTGTCAACGCGGGGTGAGTTGATCGAGGCGGTGGGCAGCACCGAAGAGATCATGGCCCTGGTGCGTGGTGATACCGAGGTGGTAGACCTGCGGGGGCGGACCCTGCTGCCCGGGTTTATTGATGCCCACGGCCATTTCCCCGGCTCGGGAATGCGCGTTATAGCCGCGGATCTGAACAGTCCGCCAATAGGCAAGCTGACCACGATGGCGGAAGTGCTGGCCGCCCTGGAACAACAGGCGGCTAAAACATCTTCCGGTAAATGGGTGACCGGTTTTGGCTATGACGATACCCTGCTGGCGGAAAAGCGCCACCCGACTCGAGCGGAGCTGGATGAAATCTCCACCGAACACCCCGTGGTGGCCATGCATGTGTCAGGCCATATGCTGGTGGCGAACAGTGTCGCGCTGGGCCTGGTCGGCATCGATGCCACTACACCGGACCCGGAGGGAGGTGTTATCGGCCGGCGGCCCGGTTCCATGGAGCCCAACGGTTTGCTCGAGGAGACCGCCAGGCTGTCGATGATGCCCCTGATGCAAAATGACATCGGTGTCACCGACTTTTACCGCCTGGTGAAGGCGGCGGTGAATGAATATTTCGCTATCGGTGTCACCACCGCCCAGTCTGGCGGCACCAGCAAAGAGCTGACCAGGGGTTTGTCCCTGTTCAGTAAAGTGGGGGTGATTCCCCAGCGCCTGGTGTTGTTTCCCTTCGAAACAGAGTTTGGCGAGTCATTATTCAACGGTGAATATGACCCGGCGGATTACAACAGCGAGAAAGTGGTGATGGGCGCCGTGAAGATCGTGGCGGACGGCAGCATTCAGGGCTACACCGGTTATCTCAGTATGCCATATCACACCCCGTATCATGGTGATGCGAGCTTTCGGGGCTACCCCGCGGTGCTGCGCGAGCCCTTGTTTGAACAGGTGGAAGCGTTGCATAAGGCCGGTTACCAGATCGCCATTCACGGCAATGGGGACGAGTCTATCGAGGATATTCTGGATGCCTTCGAGGCGGCGCAGCTGGCACATCCGGTACAGGATCCGCGCATGATACTCATTCACTCCCAGATGGCGCGTGAAGACCAGGTGGCGAGAATGAAGGATCTGGGTGTGACTCCCAGCTTTTTTACCGCCCACACCTACTACTGGGGTGACCGCCACCGGGACATCTTCATGGGCCCGGAGCGCGCGGCGGTAATGAGCCCGTCGAAATGGGCGCAGGATTATGGCCTGCGCTTCAGCTCCCACCTGGATACGCCGGTCACTCCCATGTTGCCCCTGCAGGCGGTGTGGAGCCAGGTGCACCGCCTCACCTATGGCGGGGAGGTGCTGGGGCCACAGCAGCGCATCAGTGTCATGGATGCCCTGCGCGCGGTGACTATCGATGCCGCATGGCAGGTCTTCCAGGAGGACAACCGGGGCTCGCTGGAGCCGGGCAAGTATGCCGACCTGGTGGTGTTGTCGGGCAATCCGCTGGACGACCCCATGGCCATGCGCGAGCTTCAGGTGGAGCGCACGGTGGTAGGGGGCGCCACGATTTATCGCCGGCACTGATTTATCGCAGGCACTGACGGTTATTCAGGTAGTTTTTCGCGATCTGTGGACACCCGCGGGGCATTCATATATAAATACACAAACGGCTTAGGTGAAAATCCATCTGGCGCTGTTTTCAATAATAAAGGGGAAACAAGCCGCCAGCCATGTACCGCTACAGTGTCGATAACGCCGTAACCTACACATCAGAAGACTTTGTTCTTTTCAGGGAATCGCCATTCGCCTGTTGGATGGAGCGTCTCGCCCTCGAAAACCCCGATCATGGCATCCCGCCGGATGTGGGCAGTGCCGAGCCGCAAAATACCATGGAGCGGCAAGATGATATCGTCGACACCCTGCGCAGCGAGGACCGCGATGTCGCGCTTATCGAGTGGGACCTGGCGGAGCCCCGGCGACGCGCGGGAACACTGGAGGCGATGCGGGGGGGCGCCGATTTTATTGTCAACGGCCAGTTGGCCCTGGGGCCCCTGTCCGGGTCCGCGAATCTGCTGATGCGCACCAGTGGTTATTCCGAGTTGGGCGATTTTCTCTATGTGCCCTGTGATACCCAGGCCAAGACCACCTTGCACTGCGCATTTCGGCTGTGTTTCCTGGCTGATCTTCTGCACAGTCTGCAGGGGCAGCTGCCGCCCCAGATGTTGATTATTCGCGGCGATTCAGACGTGGTGCCACTGCGGTGTGAGGATCATATCTACCACTACCGCGCGGTGAAACTGCGTCTCATGGAGGCCATGCGTAATTTCCGTAAGCACCGTATGCCGGACCCGGCGGAATCTTCTCACTTTGGCCGGTGGTCTGATTGTGCCCATGAAGTGCTGAAGCAACGCGCCCTGCGCGCGGAGCAACAGGGCGTGGAAACACAGGAAGAAGATGTTGAGATAGCACTGTCGCAGGCCGCTGTCGCAGGGGGCGAGAGCGCATCGCCCTATGATCTGGATGATGTCCGGCCCGCACACAAACTGAATGGGTCCGAGCGTGTCGCGCCGGTTCAGTCAGGCGTAAGCTCGGCACGCCAGCGCGTGGCGCCCCCCGCCGGCGCGAGCCAAACGCTGGCGGAGCAGGCCCGCATGGTGACACCGAGCACCTACCTGGCCGGCCTTACGCCTGCCGGGCCTGGATCAACCCCGAATTTGGCGGCAGCCAACAGGGCAGTTGCCCCGGAACAAGACGCGCGAGAGCGGCCGCACAACCGTAGAAGCTCTGATGAGTCACTTCAAGATCTGCAATTCATAGGCAGTAGTCGCGATGCCCCGTCAATCGGAGCGCGAATATCGCCACCGGTGGATGATTTGCCGCCGACAGAGCCGCAAGTCACAAGGCCGGCGGCCGCGCCGGTGAAAGCGCACCCCCTGGACAGTGTTGACTTTGATAGCCGTCAACAGTCGGCAATAGACCTGGATGCCGTGCCGGCCCCCTCTCTGAGTCCGCTGTCTGGAGACCCGGCAGCGGAATTTGAGCTCGATATTATTATTGAGGATTCTAATTACAGCGAGGACGGCCAATCCCCGGAGGGGTCTGAGGGAGGCATCGACAAAGACATCGGCATCGACAATGGCATCGAGAATGAAATCGACAGTGGTATTGCAAGCAGCAAAGGCGCATTCAGCGACAGCTTGATTACCAGCGACGACTATTAAAACTGGCCAGCATGCCGTCGTCACTCTATGCGTGGTGGCTCTTAATTGGGTATTGCACGGAATCGTAAATTAGTATTAGATGACTTAAGTAATTGACAATAATGGAATTAAGCTAGCATCTTTACCAAAACATACTAGTATATGCGGACGATGGTTTCGTGTGAGCCACGTTTGAAAACAGGGAAAACAAAAAAAAGCATGCCGCGTAAAATCGGTTTATTGGCGTTTCGTTCAGGAGAATTGCTGAGTTATTTGGCCGGTATCGTGCTGACCGGGTTTTTTGTTGTGCAACTCGCTCAGGGCGAAATACAACGCCAGGACGGAATTGCTGAATTTGAACAGATGGCGCAGGCACCCGCCGTGGCGCAAAGTGCCGAACAGGCGGACGCCGCAGCATCGGAAGCGGCTGCGGCAAGCCCGGCGGATTTTGAAAATACCGGGGAACCGGATACCAGCCTGTGGGCTTCCGGGCGGCTAGCGGATTACGAGGCAAGCTTGAAAGCGGAATTGCCACCGGTGCTGGGCGTACTTGAAGTTCCCTCCGTCGGCCTCAAGGTGCCGGTTTACTCCACCAACT
>PVMS01077687.1_pt1 | contig 12787 bp, 9 predicted proteins | sample 1853461 | NCBI WGS metagenome assembly PVMS01 (sample SAMN08582032, study PRJNA380276) | Marine sediment metagenome, whole genome shotgun sequencing project. | isolation source: ocean sediment barecode stripped | collected 2017 | reverse complement strand
TTACGCACTTCGCCAGAATTCGCCTTAAAACGGTTATTAGCTTCCGGCAGCGGCGATATTTTCGAGTTGGGCCGGGTATTCCGTGCGGGTGAATCCGGCCGCTTTCACAATCCCGAATTTACCATGCTGGAATGGTATCGGACGGGTTTCAGCTATCACCGTTTGATGGACGAAGTTGCCGATCTGGTCAGACAGTGTGGGGCCGGGAAATTTGATCTCTGGCCGCTTGAAAAGCTGAGTTACCAGCAACTTTTTCTACGACATATTGACCTCGACCCCTACATCACAGATGTTCCAGGGCTTGTTGCTGCAGCCAAAAAACATGGCATCGATGATATCGACCTGAATCATAAACAATGGCTGGACCTGTTGATCAGTCATGTAATCCAGCCGGCTTTGCCCGAAAAGGCCCTGACATTTGTTTACGATTTCCCCGCAAACCAGGCAGCGCTGGCAAATATCCGCCAGAATACACCACCGGTCGCGGAGCGCTTTGAGCTCTACCTCGGACGAACAGAACTCGCCAATGGCTACCAGGAATTAACCAATGCAACTGAACAGAGACGTCGATTTGATACCGAGAATACGCAGCGAATTAGCCGTGGGATGCAAGCCTGCCCCGTGGACAAACACCTGATCGCCGCACTGCTGCACGGACTACCGGAATGTGCCGGCGTCGCGCTGGGTGTCGACCGGTTATTACTGCAAATCTATGACGCGGACAGTTTGCAGGATATACTTTCTTTCCCGTCTTCAATTGCCTGACACTAAAGGATTTGCCAATGAATCGTTGCCTCGCCCTGGCCACCATCTTCACCACGCTTGCTTTACTCTTTGCGACGCCGGTCACAGCACAGGAGCAGTCGTCGGGCCCGTTATATTTCAAAGCGGACGGCGGCGGCGTGCACCAATCCGAAGTTGACCTCACCGATGCCAATGGCGGATTCGCCGTCGATCGCTGGTTTGTCAGCGGCGGTATGGACTACGTTTGGGACCAGCGCAACTCACTCGGATTTGCTGTGGGCGGTGGCAGATCCAGTTACGAATTTAACGATCTGGCCGATCTGGGTGGCGGTGAACCCTGGAATAAAGTCGAAGATACCCGCCTGTCAGTCACCTGGCGTTTCGGTTTCGGTGATACGGGTTCTTTAATATTGGTCCCGACGGCACGTATTGATCGTGAGAACGGTGCCAGTACGAGTGATAGCGCCACTTACGGCCTATATGCTGCCACCACCTGGCGGATCAATGAAGATCTGACAATCGGTCCCGGCATCGGTGTGTTTTCAAGACTGGAAGATGGCAGCAGGATCTTTCCGATCCTGGCCATCAATTGGGACATCACGGAGCGCTGGAACCTGTCAACCGGTCGTGGTCTGGCAGCCTCGCAAGGCCCGGGCCTGATGCTGAGCTATCAACTAAATGAAGACTGGTCCCTCGGACTGGCCGGACGCTATGAGAACACAGAATTCCGACTCGATGATAAAGGACCTGCTGCCGGGGGTATTGGCCGTGATGAATCCCTGCCACTGGTATTGATGGCTACCCTGAAAACCGGACCCAGGTTCGAGCTGTCGGTTTTTGCCGGTATCGAATTGGGTGGAACCCTGACGCTGAAGGATTCATTTGGCAAAAAACTGGATGAAAGCGACTACGACCCGGCAGCGCTTTTTGGCGCAAGCTTTAGCCTGCAATTTTAGATTGGCAGAAAAGAGTCTTTCTAAGTCCATAAACAGTCCGGGCTAACTCCCCAAAACCCCATTCCCGTTGTCAGGCCCCTCTTCCCGTTCATAACCGCCTAAGTGTGCACTGATCCGCCAGACGTGGTGGGTCATGCGTTCAATCCATAGGTAGGCGGACAAGGACCGGCCACTTTGCGCCACGCTGATTTCCTGCTTCACTGCCCTGGAAATGGTGTGGTCACGAACTGCTTCTGATTCGGTGGCTCGCTGCTGTGAGAGCCGGGTGCATTCGTCAAACAGGGCCTCATCAATACCTTCCGGCAACGCATCACGTAACTGGCTGCAGAGTGTGCGCAACTCGCCAACAGGGGCGGCTAAACCGACCTCATTGCGCAAGGTGAAAACTCGGTCATCCTGGTGCAGACGGTGCAGCATGCGACGCAGATGATCCAGGGTATGAATCGCCGTGGTTATCCGTTGCGGGTCATGGCGTTTTTTTATTGATTTTCGTTTCTTGTGGCGATCGCTGCCGCTGCCGGGATCGACTTCTCCGCGATTCATTTCATCCAGGAAATCCCGGGTATCCTGCAGGTCCTGATAAACCACCGAAGGTGGGGGGGCGGCAGGGAAAACGCCGCTTTTCAAGCGAAGTTCAACGGCATTGAGCATGTAACTGAACTCCTCACGCAAGGTTGCCTCCAGGGCTACATATGCGGCCCGGGGTTCGGCAAACAGGCGTTTGTCGAGTCGCCGGGCGAGGCCCGTGTCGCGTTCCGGCACCAGAAACTCCATTAGCCGGGCGAATTTACCCGCCAGCGGCAAGCCAACCATCAGCGCGACCAGGTTGAACAAGGTATGGAAGCCGACCAGGGCGAAGGCCGGGTTATCCCCAACCAGCCTGGGCATATACGAATCCAGAAAGCCGATGTACGGTGACAGTAACAACAGCGCGCCGACCGCTGTGAAGAGGTTATAAATGGTGTGAGAAAACCCGGTGCGCCGGGCAGCTTCTGAACTACCGATGGCGGCAATAACTGCTGTGACGGTGGTACCGACATCCATCCCGATCACCATGGCTGCGGCTTGTGGGAAGTTAATCGCCCCCACACTCAATGCAGTCATCGCCATCGCAACGCCAGCGCTGGATGACTGTGTGACCAGGGTTATGATGATGCCGATTCCTACCAGCAGTAAACGGCCGACGAGCGTGTCGGGGGGGAATGAAGCAGGGGTGACCATTCCCTCAAACCCCGCCATCCCCGATTGCATCAGCCCTATGCCGATCATTATCAACCCAAAGCCTGCAATGGCCTTGCCGGCTTCGGCCAGGCGGTGACGACCGAGGATACGCAATAGCATGCCGACCAGTATCAGTGGCATGGCTGCCATACCGAGCTTCAACTTGAAGCCGAAAATTGCCACCAGCCAACCGGTAACCGTGGTGCCAATATTTGCACCCATCACGATACCCAAAGCCTGGGGGAAAGTAAGCAAACCGGCCGCGACAAAGCCGACCGTCGCAACGATTGTGGCGCTAGATGACTGGAGCAGGCCGGTTACAGCCGTGCCGGTCAACGCACCGGTTGCTGGGCTGCGGGTAAAAAGAGTCAGCCAGTCGTGCAGCGAGTCCCCTGCCAGTCCCCGCAGGCCTTCGGTCATGACCAGCATGGCCAATAGGAACATCCCCAGGCCGCCGAGTGTCTGCAGAATATGTTGTGTCATGCTATCCCGGTAATACCACTTCTACATTCAAGCCACCGCCCTTACGATTGCTTGCAGTAATCCTGCCCCCATGTCGGCGCACTGCTGATGCCGCAATCGCCAGGCCAAGGCCGTGGCCGGTGGACTGCCCTGCACTGCTCCTGGCACGTGCTTCATCAACGCGGTAAAAGGGTTCGAAAATTCGCGCCAAATGTTGCTCTGCAATTCCCGGGCCAGAATCTTCAACACTGATGATTATTTCCTGGCTGGATGAATGCACGGCATTGATGTGGATGGCGCCGTCCCGACCACCGTGGATCAAGGCATTACGAAGCAGGTTTTCAAATACTCGCCAGAGTAAGTCTCTGTCTGCATCCAGCTCCAGTGGTGGCTGTGCATCCAGAATGATTTGTTCACCATCATCACCGATTTCGTAGTTAACCGTTTCCACCAGGTCCTCCAGCAATTCAGCCAGGTCAAAACGCTGTTTTTTAAATTCCTGGGGCGTCGATGTTTCACGCAATAAACTCAAAACTTCGTCAACCAGCTTTTCCAGGCGTTCGCTTTCCAACTCAATGCGATTGAGCTCTTCGGTGACCAGGTTTTGATCTTTGTTGCGGGCAATTTCCAGGGCCACGCGCAATCTGGCCAAAGGCGAACGCAGCTCGTGACTTACATCCCGCAATAGCCTCTGGTTGGCTTGTTGTGATACCTGTAAACGACCTGCCATCTGGTCCATATCAAGCGCCAGTTGCCCGAATTCGTCATTGCGATCAACCAGCGGCGCGCCGACCCTGGCGGACAGGTCACCGGTTGCCAGTTGGCGGCTGGCGCGACTCAATTGCCCTAATGGCGCTGCCAGGTAGCGCGCCAGCAGCAGGCTGACCAACGCACTGATCACCGCAGCCACCAACAATCGCATCCCCACCCCACGTGGCCCGGGCTCCAGTAAGCCAAGCGGTGGTCTCCTGCCACTGCTAATCAGTGTATATGTTGTACCGTTAGCATCCTGGAACTGATTTCTCGAAACCCTGATCCGCAGTTGTCTCAGTTTCTTCAATGCCTGATCCCGGCCCAGCAATTCCTTACCGTCTGCATCCAGTATGAAAATATGATTACGCATTCCACGTGGCAGATTGCGCATGCTGCGTTTGACCTGTTGCTCGCCGCCTTCGGCCATTTCCCGCTCTAACCTGTCCTTAAAACGCTTCTGATTGTCTTCAAAGCCAAACCCGGGTCCTGCGACAACGTTTTGCAGTATCACGGTCTGGTTGATCCAGCTAACCACCACAGCAAACGCCATGATGCTGAGCCACAGGGCCAGGAACAGCTTCCAGAAAAGGCGTGGCATTAGCCATTGCCTCCATCGCGGTACTGGTAGCCAATCCCGCGGATGGTTTCAATCCGCTCGGTACCATCGCTGTTCAAGCCAAGTTTGCGGCGCAGATTGCTGACGTGCATATCGATACTACGGTCATAGGCCACCGGCTCGCGGCCTAGTGCTGCCAGGTATAAATCCTTTTTCTCAACCACCTCACCACGGCGTTGCAGCAAAAACTGGATGATGCTGAACTCGGTACTGGTCAGATCCATCAGTTGGCCATTGCAATGAAGCTCGCGGCTGCCCTGATTGAGTACCAGGTCGCCGACCTCAAGTGTCGCAACGGTTGAGTGGGCGCTGGAACGCCTGAGGATTGCACGGATACGCGCCAGTAATTCCCGTGGATTGGCCGGTTTGGCCAGATAATCATCAGCGCCCAATTCGAGTCCGATAATACGATCCAGATCATCACCACGTGCGGTCAGCATGATGACCGGTAATTCGGACTCCTTGCGCAATTGACGCAGAACATCGATACCGTTCATCAGCGGCATCATGATATCCAGCACCATCGCATCCAGACCCGGCCGGCGCGATTCGATCAGGGCCTGCTGGCCATCGTGGGCCAAGCGCACATCGTAACCTTCCTGACCCAGGTACTCGCGCAACAGTTCGCACAGTTCTACGTCATCATCTGCAATTAATATGGTTTGTGGCATCGTGAACCCTATTTGTTTCAGCCTCAATTTTAACCAACAAACGCCGGAAAATGGTGACTTTACGTTTCTTTACATTTAGCTAACCCAACAAGACAGTGAAATGGTGTCTTATAGACGGCAAGCAATAGTACTTAACCAGCAAAGGACCAAGACCCATGAACAAATTCATTATCACCATCATCAGCGCCTTAATGCTCACCGTTTCAAGCGCGGCGCTGGCACAGAACCCCGACGGCGGTTTCGGCGACAAGGGTAAACGCCACCAACGCGGTATGCAGGGCAACCCGTTTGTTGAACAGGTCATGCGCGGAATCAAACGCCTGGACCTTGAAGATGAACAAAGGACCAGCATCAGGTCGATTATGCAGACTCTAAAAACGGACAGCCGGACACTCATGGAACAGACCAAAGCCGGTCACCTGCAATTAAGATCCCTGATCACTGCCGAAAACTACGATGAAGCTGCCGTCGAAGCTTTGGCTGAAAAAGAAGGCGAACTGGCAACTGAAAGGATGATTCTTTCCAGTCGAGCCTTATCAAAAATCTACGCTCAACTGAACGAAGAACAACAGGCTGAACTCAACGCCATGGCCGCAGAACGCATGGCGAACCGTGCGGAAAGAGGCGAAAGACGTAAACAGCGTTTTACCGATGGGTAAATTGAAACACTAGCAATACCCCGCAATCACCTGCTTTGGCGCATCATCCTTGATGCGTCTTTTTTTGTGTGCAGGAGAGAATGGGGTAACCCCTTTTCTGAAAACCGGAATATCGACTGCCGTTATTGCGTATAGCCGACTGTGCGCAGTACAAGAGGTTGACGTTCCGCTTCCACGCAATAAGTGGCTATAAGCTTGGTTTAATTTTTAAAAATGCGACGTTTCGCATTCGGCCAATAGCAGAAGTGAGCCGAGCGAGACCTGTCGGCTTGGAGTTTCACAGATTCATGTTAATCCGTAATGAAAGCTTGGGAGGCCCGAAGACTTCCCACAATTAAATGCTTATGTCAGCCAACTCTGGCACTTGACTCTGACCCCATTTGTACAAATACCCCGGGACGTATCAGACACGGGGTAAGGAAAGGTTGGTCTAGTGTCTGAGACATCGCCTAATTTCAGCCCCGTGTTCCGGGTGGTCACGATGAAGTTCATTCGCCTTGTTGCTTGACAAACCAACCCAGACATTGCGCTGAATAATCTGTTCAAGCTCTGACCCACGCCCCTCTCCTTCGCCTCTGATTCGGCGATCGAAATCCCTGGCAGGAATGGGTGATCTGAAATCGCTGAAAATGTAAGGAAGCGTGGGCAGGAGATCTGGCAGTGTTCGAGTCACGATCGTTCTTTCGTGGTCAACATGCATCATCTCGTGGTGCATAATGAGTTCGCGACAGCGTGGCTTGTCCCTTGCTTCATCCGTAACGTAGACAGTGATTTCCAGATCCAGAAAGATGGTCCCCCGCGTGAATAGAAAAGCGTTGCGAGTGCGCCGCCATATTCCCTACTCCCTGGACAAGGAAACCTCGTGCGAGTGCCGTTTATAAACGCGAACTTCTGGGAAAAGGAACTTTATTCGACTTATACTCGGAACCTAGCAGCCGACCGTCAAGCAAGCTGCACTGGATACCACACAAACATGCTTCGACTAATCTTACTGACTGCCTTGACCTTGGTCGCTTTCGCATCCAACTCGCTGCTAGCGCGAGCGGCTCTCTCTCCTGGTAACAACATTGCAGCCATTGATGCCGCCAGTTTCACGGTGATCCGCATCGGGGCGGGTGCCTTGATGTTGTGGGTACTAGTCGCGGTCCGGCGTCGGTCGTTGGCAGGCCCGATCGGTGGCTGCTGGACAGGTGGGATCTGGCTTGCGACTTACGCGGCTGCATTTTCCTTCGCTTACCTGATGTTAGATGCCGGTATCGGTGCGCTGCTGCTGTTCGCTGCCGTGCAGGTAACGATGATCGGCTACGGCGTTGTACGTGGCGAGCGGCCGACATCGCTGGCGTGGGTGGGCGCATTGCTGGCTTTCACCGGTTTGATGGTCCTGGTGCGACCTGGCCTGAGCGCGCCACCGGTAGCGGGCTCGGCACTGATGGCACTTGCCGGTGTCGCATGGGGCGCTTATTCGACTGTCGGCGGGGCTGCGATTGGTCGTGGAATTGCCTCACCAATCGAAACGACAGCCGGCAACTTCATCCGGGCGCTGCCCATAGTACTTCTCGCTGCCGCGCCCTGGTACGCTAACTCGATGATCACACTGCCCGGTGTGGCGTTGGCGTTCGTTAGCGGAGCGGTCACCTCGGGTCTGGGCTACGTGGCGTGGTACGCAGTATTGCCCTCGTTGACTGCAACGCGGGCTTCGGTGCTGCAGCTCACCGTGCCGTTGATCGCTGCTGGTGGCGGGGTATTGATGCTTGGTGAGCAGATCTCGCTGCGATTCGCACTGGCTGCGCTGATGATCCTGGGCGGTGTCGCGTTGACGCTGTTACGTAATTCAAAGGAACGGTGATACGGCTGATCAATATGCTAACGTGGGGCATGGAGTAGTGGTGTCCGCTTCTGGCCCTGAGGTAACAACCAGTCATGGCAATTCAACAATCTATTTTTGGCATTTGAGACATTAACAACTATGCTTATAGCAACAGTGGACACGAAGAAGTCAGTCCTTGCAAATATTCAAAGAACTCAAGCGACGAAATGTCTTCAGGGTCGCGGTCGCCTACGTCATCGTAGGGTGGTTGCTGCTTCAGGTCTCCGACACTTTGGTTCCGGCGTTGCACCTGCCGCAGTGGTTTCAATCTGGCGTGGCTTTGTTGCTCATACTGGGATTACCCATTGCGCTGATATTTGCCTGGGCTTTTGAAATAACCCCGGATGGCTTAAAGCGCGAGCATGAGCTAGACCGTTCCCAGTCGATTACCCACCATACCGGCCGCAAACTGGATTTTGCGATTTTCGGCGTTCTGGTTCTGGCACTGGGCTATTTTGCCTACGACAAGTTTGTCCTTTCAGCTGAGCGTGACGCTGCCCTGGTCGAGGCCACCAAGCAGGCCGTGACGGAACAGGTTGTCACTGAACAAAAAGAATCAACAGAATCTGTTAAATCAATTGCGGTACTGCCGTTCGTCAACATGAGCGAAGATGCCGGGAACGAATATTTCGCTGACGGTCTCTCGGAAGAACTCCTCAATATGCTCGTGAAAATTCCGGAATTACGGGTGGCCGCCCGCACCTCTTCGTTTTCATTCAAAGGTAAGGATTTGAAGATTTCCGAGATTGCGCGTGAATTGAATGTCAGCCACATATTGGAAGGCAGTGTTCGCAAATCCGGTAACAAGGTGCGAATTACCGCACAATTGATCAAGGCAGATGACGGGTTCCACCAGTGGTCGGAGAGCTTTGATCGCACGCTCGACGATATTTTCGTAGTCCAGGATGAAATTGCATCCAGAGTGGCGAACGCGCTCCAGGTCACATTGCTGGGCCAGTCACGAGGTAAACGCGAAGTCGATCCGGGAGTTTATGCATTATGGCTCAAGGGGTTGTATTTCTTGAATCAAGGCGGAAAAGAAAACTACAAGAAGTCAGAAGAAGTGCTGTTGCAGGCAATTGAACTCGAGCCTAGCTACGCTAATGCTTGGGAACTCCTGGCCTTCATCTATTACGAACAGGGTAGAAAAAATTACAGAGCGCGTGAAGAAGGTTATGCCCTGGCCATGAGCGCGATCGATCGGGCCATGAGCCTGGATCCTGATCAAGGCGAAATACAGGGCGCTTACGGCTTTATGAAAAAAGAGATTGAGTGGGACTGGGTCACCGCACAGTCGGCTATCGCCAAGGCCCATCAACTCGAACCCAATACGAACGTAATCAGAATCTGGCGAGCTTCCATGGCTAACACAATTGGAAAATTGGATGATGCTGTTGCACTTTATGAGCAGGCAATTTTAAACGACCCACTGAATTTGTCAGTGCACAGCGCCTTGGGAATTACTTACAGGGAAGTCCATCGCTATGACGAATCAATAGAGATTTTTGAAAAACAGGCAGAACTCAAGCCAGACTATTACTGGGTATATTTCAATCTCGGTAAATCCTATTTATTCAATGGTGACGCAGAGCAGGCTGTTGTGGAAATCAAAAAGAATCCGGAGAATGTCTTTCGAAACCTGGGTCTGGTCATGGCGTATTCCAAACTGGGACGCAAAGCAGAAGCAGAGGACGCATTGAAGAGGCTGGTGGATGAATTTGGCGCACAGAATCCTGTTTGGATCGCCGAAGCATACAGTTGGCGTGGCCAGAAGGACGAGGCATTTGAATGGCTGGAAAAAGGATTTATGCAAAGAAGTAGCGGACTTGCGCATTTGCTTGGCAATAATGTTTTCTATTCCCTGACAGACGACCCCAGGTGGGCAGAACTACTGAAGAAAATAGACTTGTTCGAATACTGGCAAGCCATGCCACCTGAATACGGTGGACCGACCATTCCTCCAAGTTGAACTTCCGCTTTTGGCCCCATCCAGTCCTTCGTTTCGCTGGAAATCGAGCTTGGTGAATGGCTGCTTACTTGAATAGCGGAACATAGACTTCTGGCGCAGCGTATCGTTACAAACGGCCATGAGCAGAAATCTGAAGAGTTACCTATACTCTTACATGAGGATGATCTAAAAATCACTTGGGAGAACAAGTATGGCTACCTTGAGTATATACAAACGCTTGGCTTGTTTAATCAGTCTTCTGCCGTGTCTTGCGATAGCCGCAGACCGGATTTATTACATCGCGGCTGATCCCGTTGTCTGGGACTACGTACCAACTGGCAAAAACCTCATCAGCGGAGAACCGTTCACTGGACACGAACAATCCCTCACAAAAGCTGGTAAATATAACTTTGGTAGTCAGTTTAAGAAAGCACTATATCGGGAATACGTGGACGCCAGTTTTTCCAAGTTGAAGTCCCGCGAAGAGAAGTGGAAGCACCTTGGTTTCATGGGTCCCTTAATCCGTGCGGAAGTAGGCGATACGATTCGCATAACGTTTCGAAACAATGTCAATTTTCCAGCCTCCATGCACCCACACGGCGTGTTCTATCAAAAGGACTCAGAGGGTGCACCTTACGCTGATAATACCAGTGGCATGGATAAAGCGGACGATCTGGTGCCGCCAGGTGGAACCCATGAATACACATGGGAAGTGCGCGAACGTACCGGTCCCGTGCCCGGTACATCATCAACTGCATTCTGGATGTATCACTCACATTCTGAGGAATACCGTGATTTCAATGCCGGTTTGGTTGGCGCCATGATCGTCACCGCAAGTGGCATGGCACGTGATGACCTTTCCCCCACTGATGTGGATCGGGAGTTCGTTATTGCATTTCGTTCCACCGAGGAGGCCGCAAGCTGGTATATAGAAGAAAACATTCAGACCTACATCGAGGAACCCGGGAGCGTAAACATAATCCGCAATGTCTTCAATGGCTTCGCACTAATGACTCCAGTGGGTCCCGATTTCGCAATCAGGGATAACATGAATGGTTTTCAGTTCGGAAATCTTCCAATGTTGACCATGAAAAAAGGGGAGCGGGTTCGCTGGTATCTAATGGGCGGAACCAATTTTGAGATCCACGCTCCGCATTGGCATGGTAATACCGCAATTTTGGACAATATGAGGGTTGATACAACCTCTTTGGTGACCATGGGCATGCAGCAGGTCAACATGGTACCTGACGCAACAGGAATCTGGCTGTTTCATTGCCACGTTTCTAATCATTTCATTGGTGGCATGATCGCCAGGTATGAAGTGCTGCCATAATGATGAGAGAGTCACGCGGCACCTTGATTTATACGTTGTAGTCCAAGGCTTAGGGGTCAGAGTAGAAACTCGATAAATGAGTTTTAAATGAGTTTTTACTCTGACCCCATTTGTACAAACGTAAACCAGTTAATAAGATCAAGTCAATGGCGTAAATGCCGGTCAATGACGGTTGCTTAAGACACATTTACAAAAAATGTGCGCGGCCCCAAGCCTCTCTTATTAGCGAATTTTTCATACTTATTCGACCTCACCGGTTGTACTGCCACCGCGAACCAGAGTCCAGTAGATCAGAGAATCCGGGTGAAACACTCCCCTTAATTTATCCCGGCCTTTACCAGGACTGGCAGGGGGATTTTCCGCAGATGTCGCTAACCCCCAAGGCCCCTCAATGATGTCACCGCCCAACTCTTCGCAATGACCGTTCCAGCCGACGCCAATGGACCAACCACCCACGCCGATGGAGAGTTCAGCACTATCGCCTGGAGTGATCTTGCACCAGGATTGTACAGATGGTTTCTTGCTATTGAAGAAAATATAGCTGCCCGTTGCCGGCGTGCCCGAATAGGGAAACGTCTCTGGATCACCGGTTCCAGTCCACTCGAGTAAGCCCAAATTTGCTGCAATAAAAATTGCATCTTCGAACAGCACTTCTCCGTCTTCAGAAGGATTTCCTACAAGTGGGCCAACAATTGTGGTGTCCTGAGTACTATTATCATCATCGCAGTCAGCAATGGCGACAAAATCACCGTTACCGCTTCCTTCGCCGCTGGATGTGTTGCCCCCCGTGCATACCGTCTTACCCGAGGTTTTTCCGAAAGCCGCAACGCAATGGGTAAAGTTGTAACTCACGTCATCGTGATAAGCACCGGGTGTCATATCACACCTCCAAGCACATTATCGCGCTAAAGTTAGGTGTCCACGAAATCAATGCAAGACCAGAAAGCTGCTTTAGGCATCCGGTTTGAGTGAAGTTCCGCTCTTCACATAAAAGCCGACGTTCGCCAAATGCAAATTTTAATAATCTGAAGGTCTGCAAACGGCCAGTAGCGGCCAAGATGGTCAAGCAAACTGACTAATCTCAGGCAGTTTACCTATCTTTACTCTGACCCCTTCCTTTCCCATCATAGATTTTCCGCCCAGTAGTCCAGCTTGAGATTTATCAATAGTTCTTTGAATCTCGGATGCTGCCGCATTTCGAGATCCTTAATGTTTACGCCGATGTACGGTGTGTCCGGATCATGTATGTCTACGCCAGCTTCATAAAATCTCATTGCGTTTTCGTAGTCGCCACCCTGTTCATATAAAGAAGCAATCCTTATTGGTGGTACGTATTCGCTTGTTGAAGCCTGTTCCAGCGCATTCGCCATCTGCAGCATGGCACCCTCATACCCCAGCTGTGAATACAGTGATTCAAGATTCTGTGCCGCATCTGGATCACCAGCGGCAAACCGCATCATGTTTGCGAACGCCTCAACAGCTTCGTCATAGTTACCAAGCGTGTCGTGCACCAGCACCTGGGTGATGTAGCCGAACGCGTAACCAGGCGCTGCTTCG
>PVMS01048933.1_pt1 | contig 12787 bp, 11 predicted proteins | sample 1853461 | NCBI WGS metagenome assembly PVMS01 (sample SAMN08582032, study PRJNA380276) | Marine sediment metagenome, whole genome shotgun sequencing project. | isolation source: ocean sediment barecode stripped | collected 2017 | reverse complement strand
CGATGACGCAAGCCCTCCCCTTCACTGCCTATCACCAGAGCAATGTTGCCAGAGAGGTCCGTGCTGAACAACGGTTGGGCATTTTCCCCGGCAGCCAGCCCATAGATCCAGAAACCGCTCTTTTTCAACAGTTCCATGCAACGGGCCAGGTTCGTCACCTGACAGACAGCAAGATGTTCCACAGCACCAGCCGAAGCCCGATCAACCACATTGGTAATCCCGCAACTGCGATCCTTGGTAATGACCACCCCCTGGCATCCGGCAGCATCAGCGTTGCGTAGAATGGCCCCCAGGTTGTGAGGATCAGTAATCCCATCAAGAAGTAAAAAGAACCCGGTTTTACCGGAATTTTGCCATTCGCCAAGGAGATCTTCGATCTCCGAATACGGGAACGGCTCCATACTCAAGACGACCCCTTGGTGATGAGGTTGGTCCGCCATGCGATCAAGGTCTTGACGTTGTCGCTGTCTTACCGGCACACCACGCTCACGCGCTATGGCCAGTAACTCCTCGACTCTCTGCCCGGAACCTTTTTCATCGACAAACAGTTCAAGGGGTTGACGCTTTCCACGCAACCCCTCACGCACCGGATGAATCCCGTAAAGATAATCGACTTTCACGTTATTAAGAACCTTCCAGAGCTGTTTGCATTTCTTCAAGAATCATTCGGGCCGCTGCCGCAGGATCTGCCGCTGCGGAAATCGGTCGGCCGATCACCAGGTAATCCGCTCCGGACCGCAGTGCATCACCAGGCGTCATGACACGCTTCTGATCGTCCTGAGACGCGAAAGCTGGCCTCACACCGGGGGTAACAATCGAGAAATCTTCACCGCAAGCTTCACGGATCAGACCGACCTCTTTCGGTGAAGCGACCACACCGTCCATGCCGGCATCTTTTGCCAGCTTGGCCAGCTTCGGCACCATCACCTCAACAGGACGATCGATGCCGACCCCACGCAGAGTCTCCTCGTTTGACGAGGTCAGAATAGTCACTGCCAACAGGACCGGACGCTCCGGATTGCCGCGCGGGCAGACAGCGTCAATGGCCTCAACCAGCTTGGCCATCATCTCAAAACCACCGAGAGCATGAACGTTGAACATCTTCACACCGAGTCGAAAAGCCTCGAGACCAGCCATAGCCACGGTATTCGGAATGTCGTGATACTTCAGATCGAGGAAAACATCGCCGCCACCATCCTGTACCAGGTTGACAACTTCCGGGCCACACTTGGTAAAAAGCTGCTTACCGATCTTGAATAGACCGACTTGTCCATGCAATTGCTCGACCCAACTGCGAGCAGCATCCAGATTGTCGACATCAAGTGCGAATATCAATTTTTCTTTGGCATCATTCATCATCACGAGATCCTATCAAATCCTGTACGCGTTGCGAGACATCCTGTACCCGTTTGATCAGTGTGGAAGAATCAGCCGCACCGAGTTCACGACGGGCAGCGATACACTCCATGTAAACCAGTTCACTCAAGGACTCTGAAAGCAGGCGCAGCTTGTCACCTTCTTCAAGTCCCGCAAGGTTGGCAAGCACACGGCCACCGTCCACGGAACCATCTTCCTTGAGAGTTGTTTGCCTAAAAACGTAAGAAAAGGGTTGCGGCAGATCACGCAGAAAACAGGACACCTCATCACGAAACTGCGGATTCTTGGCTGATACCACTGTGTGCATGGCGACCAGAACACCGTTAAAGATGGTGACAACCTCACCGAGGACGCCCTCCACTGCCACCGTTGGCGCTTCCTCCATGGTAACGATACCGCGTTCAACCAGCTGGCTTAAAAGCCGTATGGAATCGAACTCACCTGAACCGGAGCGTCGCAGCAGCTCTTTGACACTACTGACACCGGCCTGGATCAGAGCAACCATTTTCTGAGAGACACTGTCGAGATCGTTGGGCGTGTCGCCAGTTGCGACCGGGATGGCGTCAAGCGACTTGACTTTCTGCATGTAGACAGCCCGTTCATCGACTCTACGCAGACCTTCCATGACCAGATTCTGGGTGCCCATGGAGAGGCTCACCACCTGCTCTTCATCCAGAGGGGTATCGATAAAAGCAAAGGAGCCTTCATGAAAGGCAAACAGGTTGTAAACGATAGTTTCGACCTGATTCCGGGTTGCTGCCCAGAGATCCTTGGAGGTGATAACTTCCTGGTCAACCAGGATTTTTCCAAGCGGTAGCTCACCATTGGCAAACTGACGTGCACCCTGCAGGGTTTCGCGATCAAACTTACCCAGGCTGTAGAGAATTTCGCCAATCTCTTCTTCAGGAAAGGTGCTTGTGGCATAAACGATCTCACCGTTCTGGAAGCAGAGGGTCTTGTTTCCGCCGGAAAGAATGAAATGTAAAAGTCCTGATTTGCGAAACATATTAAAGAAGGAGAGGAGATCGACAACCCCACCCTCAACAAGCAGGCCGGCCATCAGCACCTTGTCATCACCAGTGGTAGATTCCAGCAGAAGATGATTGGCAGAGTATGACGACAACTGCAGCGACTGACCCTCAAGAGTCTTCACGACGACAGGCGGCAGAGTCAGTCGTCCACCTTTTTCAATCCAGATTTCACTCATAGTGATCTATACCCTCTACTTGACTACGAGCGCCGCACGAACCTGCTCGGCAATTTTTGCTGCGGCACCCTCGATTGGCAGCATGACACGATCACCGCCACGGCGATCCTGGAGCTCAAAAGACTGCTCTTTCAAACCGCGGGCACCAACGTTAATACGTAGGGGAATACCGAGCAGGTCGGCATCTTTAAACTTGCTGCCGGGGCGTTCATCACGATCATCCAGAAGCACCTCGATGCCTTCATCAAGCAGGTCCTGATAGAGCTTCTCGCCGGCGGCAAAAACTGCCTCGTTATTGGGGTTGAGCATGGTCACGATCACTTGGAACGGAGCTAACGGCATTGGCCAGATGATGCCATTATCATCATGGTTCTGTTCGATCGCGGCAGCAGCAGTACGGCCGATACCGATACCATAGCAACCCATAACCAGAGTTCGTTCCTTGCCCTGGTCGTCAAGCACCGTGGCGTTCATCGCTTCCGAATATTTGGTTCCGAGCTTGAACACGTGGCCGACTTCGATCCCCCGCCAGATTTCCAGTTTGCCTTCACAGCGAGGGCAATCATCGCCCACGACGGCTTCGCGCAAGTCAACAAAAGCTTCAACCTGGAAATCACGGCCATGATTGGCGCCGGTGAGATGGAAGTTTTCTTCATTGGCACCAAGACCGAAATCGCTCATTGTCGCCAAATCTTGATCGGCAATCACCCGGCAAGAAACACCAATCGGTCCGGAGAAGCCGGTCGGCGCTCCGGTAATTTCCCTGACCAGCGCTTCGTCGGCCAGTTGAACGTGATTGCAATCGAGGAAATTACAGAGTTTGACTTCGTTAAGCTTTTGGTCGCCGCGCAGCAGCACGGCCACAGTCTCTTCACGCTCATTCTGGAACATGAGGGTTTTTACCATCTGCTGCGGTTTCTCTTTAAGGAAGGCAGCAACGTCCTCAATGCTTTTCAGATTAGGAGTAGCGACCTTGCCCAATTCCATAGTCGGGGCGGAAGCTTCTCCGACCGATGCCCGCAACTCTGCTTTTTCAACATTGGCGGCGTAATCACAACTGTCACAAGAAACAATCGCATCTTCACCGGTCTCGGCAAGCACCATGAACTCATGTGAAAAGCTGCCGCCGATGGTCCCGGAATCCGCCTCAACGGCACGGAAATCCAGCCCACAACGTTCAAAAATCCGCCGGTAGGCCTGATACATTTTCTGGTAAGAGACCTCAGCCCCGGCATCATCAACATCAAAGGAATAGGCATCCTTCATAATGAATTCACGACCTCGCATCAGGCCAAAACGTGGCCGGAGCTCGTCACGGAACTTGGTTTGAATCTGGTAGAGGTTGAGCGGCAACTGACGATAGGAACTCACCGTACCGCGAACGATTTCAGTGACAACTTCTTCGTGAGTAGGCCCAACACAGAACTCTGTATCCTTGCGATCCTTAAGGCGCAACAGCTCCTTGCCATACTCCTGCCAACGGCCAGATTGTTGCCAGAGGTCAGCCGGGTTTATCGCTGGCATCAGCAATTCGATAGCCCCGGCCCGATTCATCTCTTCGCGAACAATGTTCTCAACTTTGCGGATTACCCGCAAACCAAAGGGAAGATAATCGTAGATTCCTGCAGCCACCTTGCGGATCATGCCCGCACGAGCCATCAACTGATGACTAACGACTTCGGCATCACCAGGGGTTTCTTTCAAGGTCGGCAAAAAGTATTGTGTATAGCGCATTTAATAACCTCTGAAGATGGAATTTTAGGACTCTTTTTAACACAAAAAAGAGCTTATGAAACTAGCGTATTTTCGGGGGGATTGCAAGGAGTGATGACAGCTCAGGAACCTTGTTCTTCGGCCAGGCGTAAAGCTTCTTCGACCAGGGCGTCGGCAAGTTCATCCTGCGGCACCTTGCGAACCACTTCGCCTTTGCGAAAGAGGAGGCCCTGCCCCTTGCCGCCAGCGATGCCGAGATCCGCTTCGCGTGCCTCTCCGGGGCCATTCACCACACACCCCATAACGGCAATACTAATGCGGCAAGGCAAGTCATGCAACCGCTGCTCCACCTCTTCGGCAATCTCGATCAGATCGATCTGGCACCGACCACAAGTCGGGCAACTGATAAAGACCGGGCCACGCTCGCGTATTTCAAGACTCTTGAGAATCTCCCAGCCAACTCTCACCTCTTCTACCGAATCACCGGTAAGAGAGACCCGCAGAGTGTCACCGATACCATCGTAAAGCAGTGCACCGAGGCCAACGGCACTTTTAATTGTGCCACTCCAGGTTGTACCAGCCTCGGTCACACCGATATGCAGCGGATAGTCAACCTGCTCGGCAAGAAGACGATAAGCTGCAACCGTACGCCGCACATCGGAAGATTTGAGGCTGACCTTTATCTCTCGATAGTTCAGCTCTTCCAAAATACGGATATGGCCAAGGGCACTCTCCACCATAGCCTCGGCCGTCGGATGACCATACTTTTCCAGCAGTTCCTTTTCGAGAGAACCGGAGTTAACCCCAATACGGATCGGCACAGAGCGCTCAGCACAAGCCTTAACCACCTCTTCTATCTTCCAGCGCTCACCGATATTGCCAGGGTTCAGACGCAAACCATCCACACCTGCCTCAAGCGACATCAGAGCCAGTCGGTAGTCAAAATGAATATCAGCAATCATGGGGATACGGCTTTGTGCACAAATTGCCGCTAGCGCTGCTGCTGCAGTTTCATCGGGCACAGCACAGCGGACGATTTCACATCCGGCATTTGCAAGAGTCTCGATCTGCGCAGACGTTGCCGCCACATCGCGGGTATCGGTGTTACACATCGACTGCACCGACACCGGCGCATCGCCGCCAACAGCAACCTGACCAATGTGAATTTTACGTGTAGGACGTCTCATAAAGTGAATAACCTATCAACAAGATATCAGCGAGTTTAAAGGCGGCATCACGGGGAGTCAAGCGGACTTGACACTGACGCAAAGAATGCAACAGTTGATTACGAAAAAAACCTCAAATAGTCTTGTCAATATTCTATAATCCAACTAATATGATGTCGCCTTACAAGGAGAATTCATGGAAACACTCGATTGCCGTGGCCTGCAATGCCCACAACCAGTGGTACAGACCCGCCGGACAATGTTGGCACAACCGGCTGACTCATTTAAAGTTCTGGTCGATGATGATGTCTCCAGAGACAACATCATCAGACTAGCGAAAAGCCTTGCCTACACGTCAAGCATCGACCAAACCGAAGCGACCTTTGAAATCAGCCTGACCCCGGGAGAAGCCCCGGCAGAAATAGCTGCAACCAGCGAAGCCAGCTCTGGCCCTACAATCCTCTTCATCGGTTCCGACGAAATGGGCAGCGGCGATGCCAAACTCGGCCAGATTCTGATGAAGAATTTCATCTTCACTCTGATCGAAGCTGACACAACGCCTGATGCCATCTACTTCGTCAACAACGGCGTCAAACTGACGGTCGGTGGCTCTGATGTCATCGAAGCGCTGGAAAGACTCGCTGATCACGGCGTCGATATTGCCTCGTGTGGTCTCTGTCTGGAATTTTTCGAGGCCAAAGATTCCCTGGCGGTCGGTAGAATTTCAAATATGCTGGAACTGGTCAATGCCCTGGAGGGGGCAGGTAATATTATTCGACTTTAAGCGGGGGAGTAGTTCGTAGCCTGGTGGCGCGCTCGGTCTTCAAAACCGATGTGGGGCGTATCCCGTCCCTGGTGAGTTCGATCCTCATCTACTCCCGCCAATCATTTCCGACGATGTAGGTTGTTACCGGCGACAATGACCATAAGGTTATCAACCATGTTTACCGCACGGACACTATCTAAAATCTCTTTACTGGCGACCATCCTAGCCGGTGGCTTCACCCCGAACCAGCTGTTCGCTTTAGAAGCACCCACCCCGACATTTGTCCAGGCATTGGTCGGTGCCGCTCAATTCTCTGAAGATGACCTGACATTCGCAGAAACATCTACAACCGACGGAACGACAACCAGCAACAATGACCTTTCCAGCATGCCATACCTCGGGATGGCTTTTCAGTACCCCTTTAAAGGTGAAAACACACAAATTGGCCTGGATGGCAGTTTCCTGTTCGGTTGGCGGTCAAAAGACACAAAGGTTAGCGGCGGCAGCGGCCATCTTGCTGTCAGCATTGACAGCTCCCTGTGGCTCATCGACCTGAGCATGGGTCTTTTCATCAAGCATACTTTCAACAACCGTTGGCGGACCTATGTTGCAGCAGGTCCAGCCATGATGTTCGGTGATTACTCTGAGGATACCGACGAAGAGGATTTAGAAACCAGTGAAAGGGAAAAGTTCGACAAGAGCGATTCCGCCTTCGGTGTTGGCGCATATGCGCGCGGTGGATTTGATTACCTTTTCGGCGACAATGCCTATGTCGGGGTCTGTGTCCGCGGCCTCAAGACTAATCTCGAATTCGACGATGCTCCGGAGGCCTCTTCCGGTTTAAGCGGCGTCCAGGGCTTTATCACTTTTTCGAGACATTTTTAGGAGGTTCATTAATGCTCTGCCGGATCTGCGTGACTGTTTGTCTGCTATGTGCGACCCTCGTTCTGGATGTCCTGCCAGCAAAGGCGGACACCGCCGACCTCGAAAGACGTCTGCAACAGCAAGAGCGCCGTATAGACCGTCTTGAACGAGCGGTCGAATCCCTGCAGAGTCGCCTCCTGGACTCACAGTATGGAGATCCTGCCAATGTCGGGAGCTCTCAAGCTCAGGACCGCAATGTCGTTGACCCCCTGGTCGGTAGCTGGGAATGTACCAACAACGTTTTCAATTACGACATCTCCTTCTATAACGACGGCCGCCTGATTCAGGAAGAACCCTTCTTTAGTAAAGCTAGAGGTAGTCGTTGGTCACGTCTGAGCGAAGACCGGTTTGTCACTGATCGTGGGCTAATATTCGGCACGAGCTTTCGATCAAATGATGAGCTCACAGTGACTAACCAGACCAACCAGGGCGTCTGGGAGTGTTCCCGTGTACAGTAAGATTTGAGACCTGTCCATAATTTTAAAGAGAGGACCTTTTGCGTCATGCTGCCACCCAAACAACATAAAGCCTACTGTAATTTCTACGATGTCGTCCGCAACGAGGAGCATCTCGATACCCGCACTACGGCAATGATCGGACTGGCTGCGTCCATGGCCCGGGAATGTCAGCCATGAATCGAATACTACCTTGGCGTGGCCAAGGCACAAAACATTTCGGACGAAGAGATTGGCGCTATTCAGGGAATCGTTATGGCGGTTGCCGCTGGCAAGATCAATACCCTGATGCGCGAGGTCACCTCTCCCCCTCAAGACTGAACCTCTCATCAAGACATCTTTACATGAAGAATCAGGAGGTGATCCATGTCTGATCGCCGCGCACTATTGCGTACCCTGCCCGCCATTGACCGACTCTTAAGCACGTCATTACTTACTGAACTTGAGCAGACACAGCCTCACATCCTGATTCGTGAAGCCGCCCAGAATACGGTGGAGGATCTGCGTCGCCAGATTCTCGATGACCAGGCTTCTTTGCCTGAGCTCGATCTTGATACCGTTGTCAGACTGGTCGCTGCAAGGGTCGCGGAACTGGCCAGGCCATCGTTACGCAAAGTCATCAATGTGACTGGCACTCTGCTGCATACCAACCTTGGCCGAGCCCCGCTCTGTAACGATGCACTGCAAGCAATCAAAGAGATCGCCCAAGGCTATTCCAATCTCGAATATGATCTTGACGAAGGACAGCGTGGTAAGCGCTTCACTCATGTTGAAGGGTTGATCTGCAAACTGACTGGTGGCGAAGCAGCCACTGTGGTCAACAACAACGCTGGAGCAGTCATGCTCGCCCTGGCTGCCTTGGCCGGTGGCCGCAATGCTCTGGTTTCACGCGGCGAGCTGATCGAAATCGGCGGTTCCTTCCGTATTCCCGACATTATGGCCGCCAGCGGTGTCGGTCTGGTCGAAGTCGGCACGACCAACAAGACACATCTCAAAGATTTTGCAGACGCCCTCGACAATGAGACGGCCCTGATCCTCAAAGTCCATACCAGTAATTATCGCATTCTCGGCTTTACCGAAGCTGTGAGTGGTGAAGAGTTAGCCGTACTGGCCCATCAACACGAGATCCCGGTCCTTGAAGATCTCGGCAGTGGCCTGCTGATGGATTTGACCCCTTACGGCCTACCACGTGAGCCTACCGTCCACGAAGCGCTGAAAACCGGTATCGACCTGGTCACTTTCAGCGGTGACAAGTTGTTGGGTGGGCCACAGGCCGGAATCATTGTCGGCAACCGGGACGTGATCGACAAGCTACGCAAACATCCCATGGCCCGCGCTCTGCGTATCGACAAGCTGACACTGGCCGCTCTCGAAGCGACACTCAGACTTTATCTCGACCCACAGAAGGCACTGGAACAGGTTCCTACCTTAAGAATGCTCTCTCTGCCGGTTGCAGAGCTGCAGCAGCGCTGCGCAGAGCTTCTGCCCCGGCTGACGAAATCGACTGGTGATGCTGCCGACTATACCATCGTTGAAGCAACCGCCACAGTTGGTGGTGGCGCTCTACCTTTGGCAGAACTGCCGGGGCCAGTCATTGCTCTGGTGCCGAAAGATATGTCGCTGAACGAACTGACAGCCCGATTACGCAACTGTGAGCCAGCGGTTGTCGGCCGTATCCAGAATAATCAGTTCCTGATCGATCCACGTACCCTCAATAGCAGTGACGAAGAGCTGTTGCTGCAAGCCTTGCTGCAAGTTTTCATTCAGGAATAAATCGTTATGAGCGAATCCACCCGTTACCACATCATCGGCACAGCCGGACACGTCGACCACGGCAAAACAGTCCTGATCAACAAGCTCACCGGCATCAACACCGACCGTCTCAAAGAAGAGCAGGAACGCGGCATTTCCATCGAACTCGGCTTCGCCCCCTTCAAACTGGCTAATGGCAGCATGGTCGGCGTGGTCGATGTTCCAGGACATGAGAAGTTCATTCACAACATGCTCGCTGGTATCGGCGGCATCGACCTGGTCCTGCTGGTCATCGATGTGAACGAGGGCGTCATGCAGCAGACCCGCGAGCATTTGCAGATATTGCAACTGTTGCAGATCCCACGCGGCATCCTGGTACTGACCAAGTGTGATCTGGCCGAAGCAGACTGGATTGATATCGTCGAGGAAGAAGTCCGCGAGACTTTTGCCGGAACCTTCCTGGAGAAGGCGCCCTGCTGCAAGGTCTCGGCGATTCAGGGTGACGGCATCGAAGAGCTTCAGCAGACCATCCAGAACATTCTTGGAGAGCTGCCGCCACGCGACGAAGACGGCCCTACCCGCCTGCCGATTGACCGGCATTTTACGATCAGCGGCTTTGGCACGGTGGTCACCGGCACCCTGCTCTCCGGTCGAATCAAGGTCGGTGATAGTGTCGAAGTCATGCCACCGGGTGAGACAGTTCGAGTCCGTGAGATCCAGGTTCACGGAGAAAAAGCTGAAGTGGCCCGTGCCGGACAGCGGGTCGCCCTCAATCTGGTCGGGCTGGAGCGGAGTGACCTTGTTCGCGGGGCAGTTGTTGCCACTCCCGGTTTCTTCACCATGACGGAACGTTTTGATGCCCGGTTCAACCTCTTGGCAGAAGCACCACGCCCGCTCAAATTTCGTGATCCGGTTCACCTGCACATGGGCACCGCCAAAGTCACTGCCAGAGTTGTCCTGCTTGATCGCGATGAAATGCAACCAGGAGAAAGCGTGCTGGCACAATTCCACCTCGATCAACCGCTGGTCGCCCATCGGCAGGACCGCTTCATCGTCCGTTCCTATTCACCGATGACGACTATCGGCGGCGGCCAGATTATCGATCCGGCCCCGGTCAAGCACAAGCGTTTCCGCAAAGAGGTTATGCAGGCACTCAAAGAGTTGGAATCAGGCGAAGGCTCGTTCATCGTACAGAAGCTTGCTGAACTCGGCTGCGTTAAGCTCAAAGAGTTGGAGCAAGCTTCAGGGCTCGGCCGTGACCGCATCACGGCGTTATTGGAAGACCTTAGCACCGCTGAGCAAGTCAAACGAATCGGTGACCAATGGGTTACTGTTGAGACAGCGCGTTCCTGGCAACGCATCCTGGTGGAATCGGTTGCAAACTACCATCGTGATCATCCCCTGCAACCCGGCATTCCTCATGCCACTCTCAAAGCGACTCTTCCCGTCAAGGTTGCCCCGAAAGCTTTTGAACAGCTGCTTGGCGATCTCATCACAGACGGGCAACTGGCACAGCGTGGTGAATGGGTCGCTCAAGTCGACTTTACAGCCAGACCAACAGAAGCTCAGGAACTGCTGCTACAAAAGCTGGTGAAGGTTTACCTTGAAGCTGGTTTCGAAGCGAAAGGCCGGGTCGATATGCTGGCCCTGGCCAAAGTTCCTGAGACACAGGTCGAATCCTTGCTCGCCTTTCTCTTTTCCAATGGCACCCTGATTCGACTCAACGATGATTCACTGATTCACAAAAAGGCCTACCAGGAGGCCGTGGCATATCTCAAGGCTCACTTTGCCAACAAAGAGACCCTGACGCTGGCCGAATTCCGTGATCTGATCGGTAGTGCCCGCAAACAGACGCAAGCAATTCTGGAACTCTTTGACCGTCTCAAGTACACTATACGCAAGGGTGATGAACGCGTTGCCTGGAAGCTACCTGAATAACGAAACACGAAACGAGGAACAACATGAAGTTAACCCACCTATCTAAAACCAGCGGTTGAGCCGCCAAGATGGCCCCTGGGCCATTGGCGCAGGTGCTGCGCCAACTGCCGACTGTAGAAGATAAAAACTTTTTGACCGCTTCAATTCCCTTCGCTGATGCCGGGGTTTATCGTATCTCTGCAGATTGCGCTCTGGTGCAATCAGTTGATTTCTTTACGCCGATCGTCGACGATCCCGGCACTTTCGGCCGGATTGCTGCAGCCAACGCACTCTCCGATATTTATGCCATGGGCGGTAAACCATTGACAGTCATGAACCTGGTTGGGTTTCCATCCTGCCTGGAACAGGATATCTTGGTTGAGATACTCAAAGGTGGCGCGGAGAAAGTTCATGAAGCTGGTGCAGTGATTGTCGGCGGACACACCGTTGAGGATGACGAGCCAAAATACGGTCTGGCCGTAACCGGCCTGATCGACCCGCAACAGTTAGTGACCACTGCGGGTGCACAGCCTGGCGATGTGCTGGTTTTGACCAAGCCCCTCGGCGTCGGCATCCTGGCGACCGCATTAAAGGGGGAAGTCATTCAGGAAGACCAGATGGGCGAAGCCATTCGCGATATGGAAAGCCTGAACCGCGCCGCATCGGAAGTCATGCTTAAAGTTGGCGTCAACGCCTGCACCGACATCACCGGTTTCGGCCTGCTCGGTCACACTCTGGAACTGGCTGAAGCCAGTCAGATCGGCATTGAGATAGAGGCCTCTGCCCTGCATATCTATCCGCAGGTAATGGATCTCGCCGCAATCGGCATGGTCCCGGCCGGCAGCTACCGCAACCGTGAGCATTATATGCCTAAAGTGGTCAATCGCGAGCGGGTCGCCCCTGAGATCGTCGATATTCTCGCCGATCCACAGACTTCCGGCGGGTTGTTGATTGCGGTTCCGGCGGAAAAGTTAACGCAACTCAACAAGGAACTCGAAGCGGCAGGGTGCAACGCATTTAATATTGGCCGGATCGTCTCTGATCATCGCGGGCAATTGGCCGTCAAGTAGAGCAAGACCAACCGCACGCAACATTGCGGCTAACCCCAAAAGGACGGGTCAAGACCTGGTCCCCTTGGTTACCTGCATAATGCGACAGATTAGAATTGATCTGTCGCTTATGTGGCTTTGCTGTCACCCCAGAGGACATTGCTGTTCATAAAAATTGTGATAAAAGTTAAGTAACCTTGAACTGTTGGGGCCTCACAGTACTTGCCGACTGAGGAGGTGGTGGCTATGAAAGGACGGAGTTCTCTCCTGACAATAAGCACATCCCTGATGTTGCTCGTGACCATCCACTTTGCAGGCTGTGGTGGCAGTGACGGAGGAACCGATGGTGGTGACACACCATCAAATTACCTGCTTTTTTACGGAGACAACACCAATCCGGACACTTCGGGAGACGGCCTGTTCAAAATTCAGGACGGGGCTCTCTGGCTCTTGAAGACCAT
>PVMS01177881.1_pt1 | contig 12788 bp, 11 predicted proteins | sample 1853461 | NCBI WGS metagenome assembly PVMS01 (sample SAMN08582032, study PRJNA380276) | Marine sediment metagenome, whole genome shotgun sequencing project. | isolation source: ocean sediment barecode stripped | collected 2017 | reverse complement strand
GAGGCACCCCCGCTCTCTTGACCCGAGCGTGGAGCATGTCGGCGAATTTCAAGTCATCAGTAAATTTAGTGTCCCCGGTGACCTTACCCAGCCCATCCGGGCGTGCATAGCTGGTGCCGATACCAGAATGCGAGTGACCACTGAGAGCAGATAATCCTTCAATAGTGATTACCTCTTTGCCAGCAGCTCGAGCAGAAGGAAAGGCACAGGAAAGGATCGCTTGACCATCGACGACGACTGTACAGGAGCCACATTCTGCCTCGTTGCATCCAACCTTTGTTCCGGTAAGATCAAGCCGCTCTCGTAATAAATCCACCAGCATCTCACCAGGTAAAGGGTCTATGTTGATCGGTTGACCATTGATGATTAAGTCCATTTCAACTCGATTTAAACCTCCAATACTACCTAACGATAAAGTTATTCACCAACCGATTAACGGCTCCCTGCACGCTCCCAGGCGATGTTCAGTACCTCAATAAACAGAACTCTGGCGAGGTGTTTTCGATAATCCGCAGAAGCGCGATAAGGACTCGTTCTCAAGTGCACTTCACTCAGCAAGATCTGATAAGCGTGTTCTAATCCCGATTGGGAATACTTCACGTCACGTAAGGAATCTTCTGATAATCTGGCACGAAAAGGGACCGGTCCGCCAGGACCTACGGTTACGCGGATATCGTGGATCGATTCGCCCGCCCGGTGAAGCCACACAGCAAGATTTATCACCGGAAGTGCGACACCTTGAGGCCGCATGACCCTGCGAAATGCCGAGGATTGACCTGCTGTACGAAGAGGAAGATAGAAACCAATAATTAATTCTCGATTCGCTTTTACAGCAGATTGTCGAGGCCCGAGGAACAACTCGTCCAATCCAATCATGCGAGTCCCATTCAAGTTCGCCACCTCAACACGGGCACCCAATGCCAGAAGAGCTATCGTTCCATCAGCAGCTGGTAAGGCGTGCGCAACATTGCCACCCAAAGTTGCCGTGTTGCGCACCTGCGGACCGCCGATTAGTTCACAGGCTTCCACCAAAGCCGGCGCATGTTCACTAACGAGCGGAGATTCAACGATCCGATTTAGAGGCACAGCTGCCCCGATGAATAATTCTGTCCCACGAATTTCCATCGAATCTAATTCGGGAATACCATTTATATCGATTAGTTTATCAACAGGAGGGGAAATACCCTGCTGCATTTCAAGCAGCAGATCTGTGCCACCCGCGATCAAGCGAGCTTCACCATCGAGCTGTTCTAATGCATCTGGGATTGAACGAGCGAGGTAGTAATTTTTCCAAAGAGGCATGGATCGGCGACCGGTGGTTAAATGATCGGCTGGGAAGAGGACCGATGACTATTCCACGAGGATGGCGGCACTTTTCGACGGGCGAGATCCCGACGCCGCCGCAGGAATACCCTGCGACGACCGTCGATCCGAGATATGCTAAATATAACACAAGTGATGGATTAATATTCCCATAGAATGAAATTAATTACTAAACTATATGGTTTTTTGGCATATAATCTTATGGTTCATAACCGAGTGAACCAATCCCAGGTCTCTTCAAAGCGATTATTTTAAGATTGAGAACTTATTTGAGGTAATGATTGTGAACCATACAGGTAAAGTTTTATCAATTTACGTTCGCCCAGAACCAAGCAAACAAGTTGTTCCACTCGACCAAACCATGGCTGTTCCAGGTAAAGGTCTGGAAGGAGATTATTATTTCGCAGGAATTACCCCAAAGGGTAGTGATGCCAGTCGTGAAGTGACCTTGATTGAGCAAGAATCGATCATTGCGATTGAACGAGAAAACAAAATTGCACTAAATCCAGGTGATAGCCGCCGAAATCTCGTTACTGAGAATGTGGCATTAAACCATCTAGTTGGGAAAGAATTTCGAATTGGAGAGGTGATATTAAAAGGAGTGCGCCTTTGTGAACCTTGTTCCCATCTTGGAGATTTAACTCAAAATGAGGTACTGCCGGCCCTGGTTCACCGTGGAGGCCTGCGAGCCCAAATCTTGAACAAAGGTACCATTCGGGTTGGCGACCCAGTATATATATTGGAAAGTGATAGAGATGAGGAGGCACGTCATGCGGAGCCCGATCAATAATATCAATCGCTTGCACCAATTTCTCGCAAGCCAAACAGTCTACCCAATTTTGCTTTCGACCCTCTTCGCGCTGGCTCTTTATGTCGCCCGCGTGTGGCAAAGTCATTCATTCGCATACCAGAACTTGATCTGGAATATCTTCTTAGCATGGATCCCATTCTGGTTGAGTATCTGGGCTGCAGCATTGTACACCGCGCGCCCAGATCGCCGGTGGGTGCTCATCCTGCCCGGTTTTTTGTGGTTGATATTTTTCCCAAATGCACCCTATATCATCACAGATTTCCTACATCTCTCAGATCGACCCAGGATACCAATGTGGTATGACATACTTATGCTCGCCACATTCGCCTGGACAGGGTGCTTTCTGGCTATTGCATCACTGAGAACAATGCAGGTGATCGTTAGACATCATGTTGGGTGGTTGTTGAGCTGGGCTTTTGCCGGAATCGCGCTGGGCTTAGGAGGATTGGGAATCTACTTGGGAAGATTCTCGAGATGGAACAGCTGGGACATATTTATTTCACCCAACGAAATTATTTACGAAGTCGTTCTAAGAGTCCTCAACCCATTGAGCAACCTAAGATTTTTCGGCTTCACCATCTTGTTTTCATCATTCCTGTTGATCTGCTATCTAATGTTCGTAACTATACGCAAGGAGCCTCAATTTCCCAATTAACCATGGTTCCGTGCAAATAACAAAAATAAATCCATAGGAGTAAACCATGACTGACGCTAGAGCAGCTGCACTACAATATGCGCGCGACAATAACCCCCGTTTTCTTGAAGAATTAAAAACTTTCTTGACCATCCCGTCGATCTCAACAGATCCACAACACCAGGCGGACATGGAAAGGTCCGCGCGTTGGGTAGCCCAGCAGCTCGAAGATCTTGACCTGCTCAAGGTCGAGATACTTCCAACCGGTGGTCATCCGCTGGTATACGGTGAAATGAAATCCCCCCGCGAAGCGGCAAAGACATTTTTAATTTACGGGCATTATGATGTCCAGCCGATCGAACCCGTTGAGCTGTGGACAAGTGGAGCATTTGAGCCGATTGAACGCGGAGAAAATCTTTACGCGCGTGGGGCATCAGACATGAAAGGTCAAGTCATCGCTACGATAAAAGCGTTGGAAGCGGTGATCCGGACCGGTGACTTGCCGGTTAACGTCAAATTTCTCATCGAAGGCGAAGAAGAGATCGGGTCGCCAAACCTGGGTGATTTCATCAGCAAGCATAAAGAGCTTTTCAAGTGTGATTTCGCGTTGAATCCAGATACTGGAATGCTCGGTCCCGATTTTCCAACCATCACCTACGCTTTACGCGGCTTAGCATACTTTGAGGTTCGTCTGGAAGGACCCGATCACGACCTGCATTCAGGATTATATGGCGGCGCTGTCCATAATCCTGCCCAAGCCCTTTGCGAGCTGATCGCAGGCATGCATGATGATAATGGACGAATCACATTGCCGGGATTCTACGATAAGGTTCGCGAATTAGATCAGGTAGAACGCACCCAACTTTCCCGATTACCGATGGATGAAGAATTTTATCTTGAGCAAACTGGGGCACCCATGTTATGGGGAGAAAAGGGATATACTCCTGTTGAGCGAGTCGGCGCGCGACCGACCTTAGAAGTGAATGGGATCTATTCTGGATTCATCGGTGAAGGCTCAAAAACTGTCTTACCTGCTTGGGCTATGGCAAAAATTTCCACCAGGTTGGTCCCCGATCAAGATTCAAATGAAGTTCTAGGACAATTGACTCAATACTTGGAAGAAAATACGCCGAAGACAGTGAAATTTACTGTCAAAGACCTTGTCTCAAGCCCGGCGTCGATCTCCAGCCGCGAATCGGTAGAGGTCAAAGCCATGGAAGATGCAATGCAGCAAGTATGGGGGAAGGCACCCCTTTTCCGAAGGGAAGGTGGAAGTGTCCCCGTCGTTGTTCACTTTCAAGATATTCTGGGGATTGAATCTGTGAACTGCGGGTTTTCACTGCCAGATGATAACGCCCACAGTCCCAACGAAAAACTTCATTTGCCGACCTGGGAACGGGGGATCGAAACATTAATCAACTTTTACCACAACCTGGCAAAATAAGGTATGCTTAGACACTTATGGATAAATTAAGACTTCCCACCTATGGTGGTCAGGCGGTAATAGAAGGAGTGATGATGCGCGGCAAGAAATCAATGGCTATCGCCATGCGCGCTCCAGACGAGTCGATCGTCATTCACCAGGATGAATTGAGCAGCATTTATCGCAGCAAGATCCTTCAGATCCCCTTTGTACGGGGGATCATCTTGCTCTGGGATGCGCTAGGGTTAGGGGTACAAGCTCTAACAATTTCAGCAAATACACAAAGTGACGAAGATGAAAAAATAGAAGGACCGGCGCTAATCATTACTCTGCTGATATCTTTGACCTTCGCGATTGGTTTGTTCTTTCTACTGCCTGCCACGATCGGTCATATCGCAGAACAAGTACTCAACCCTCCGGTCATCGTCGAGATACCCTTCACAGACCAAACCTTAACTTTTTTATCGGAATACGAATCCACAATTCCCTTCGCTAATGAAGCATCTCAATCCACTGCAGCCGCTTGGAGCGGAAATTTAATCGAAGGACTGGTCCGCTTATTGATCCTGATCGGATATATTTGGCTGATTGGACGCATCCCTGATATTAAACGAGTTTTTGCCTATCATGGTGCAGAACATAAAACTATCAATGCCTTCGAAGCAGGTGCAGAATTGACTCCTGCGTGTGTAAAGGAATTCTCCCTGGAGCATCCGCGATGCGGTACTGCATTCTTGCTGACCTTGATGCTGATATCGATCTTGTTTTTCACTTTACTAGGACCATTACCACTAGGACTACGTTTGGCGAGCCGCATCATCATGATCCCTATCCTGGCTGGTGTTGCTTATGAATATATTCGCTGGACTTCTAACCACATTAGTTCACCATTGGTAAAAATCCTGGTCAAACCAAATCTCGCTTTACAACGCCTGACAACCAAGGAACCAGACCTCGAGATGCTCGAAGTCTCTATCGCAGCATTTAATGCCATGAGAACAAACGAAGAGGAAATCCACCTCTAATCCTTCGACTATTCTCCGATCAGTTGAACAACTAATTCCCTCCGCCGTGAGCGGTTGTCGAAATCAACGAAAATAATCTGCTGCCAGGTCCCCAAAGTCAATCTTTGATTTACAAAAGGGACGCTGAAGGAAGCACCTAATAATGCTGCCCGGACATGGCTGTGACCATTTCCATCACCCCAGCGAGCATTATGAGCGTAATGGCGATCGGGATCAATGATCTCATCAAATAAACGATGGAGATCGCTCAAACAACCCGACTCATACTCGATTGTTGTTAAACCACTCGTCGCTGAGGGTGTGAACACTGTCACCACACCATCGTTAAGTCCACTTTCTGACACCGCGCTGGTCACTTGCTCGGTTATATCCAATATATCTGCGTTACCACGCGTATTGATATTCACCATAATCGTTTTGACTGTCATGCGATTCTACCTTCCTCTCCTAGTATATTGATGAAAACAAACAATGGTAATTAATTGTTTTTTCATCAAGGATACGTTATGATCTGGACAACTTGAATTATACTAATGATATGATCTTAGAAAATTACCAGGATTGAGAATGACTCTCATCAAATCCTTTTCCATTGTGGGTTTCCTTTTTCTGATCTTGCTCCAAAATCAGAGCCCCTTCACAAATACCGAATTATCCTCCTTTTACAGCGAATCGCGGGATGCGATGATTGATTTTGTGATTTTCACTCCTCCCGGGTACGAAAATAGTACAAAACGTTATCCAGTCCTGTATTTCCTGCATGGGAGCAGCGGGAACCATTATCTATATTGGGGAGCGATCAGCCACTATGTGCCAGATGCTGACGGTGATGCAGGGGCGTGGATCTCCAGCTTAATCGAAGAGGGTGAGATCCCTCCCTTGATCATTGTCACCCCTGATGATAACGATGGTCAATGGGGTGAGACGAACCAGGAGATGATCACGGAAGAATTAATCCAACATATAGACGCGAACTGGCGAACGATTCCGAACCGAACTGGTCGCGCTATCGAAGGTTTTTCAATGGGAGGTATGGGAGCAAGCCGCTATTCAGCCGAGTTATCGGAATTATATTGTTCATCAATCATCATGGCAGCTCCACATAGCGATGAACTGGTACCAGCCTGGGAAACCAATAAAGAAAAAATCCTCGCCAATGAACTCGAGGTCCGCCTGGTCGTGGGAACAGAAGACCCTCAATTAGATTCGATGACATTCTTAAACGAGAACCTGAATGCACTTGATATACCTCATCAATTTGAGCTGCTCCCCAACATAGGACATAATGTGGGAGAAATTTACAACGTAGTTGGATTAAAAGGTCTTCAATTCCACGCTGAGTGCTTCCAACGAGCTAAACCGATATTAAAATATCCGATTTATATTCCCAACGTGGTCAAATACCATATCCCTTTTTAGCGCAATCTTCATATGACATTAGACCTGGAACTTTACCGGCGGAAAATCCGCTTACCATACAAGCCGCCAATCAATCTCTCGGTGATAGATATTTCTCCGGAACATCCTTCACATACGATTGTGTTCCTGCATGGGTATGGCGGACAGGCCCTTCAATGGGAATACCAGCTCGATGAATTCTCCATGTCTAACAGGCTCATTGCTCTTGACTTACGCGGCCATGGCAAATCTGATAAACCTAATACCAACTACTATATGGTGAACCTGGTAGAAGATTTGGAACTGGCTCTGGAAGAGCTCGATATTAAGAATAAATTTCTGTTAGTTGGTCATTCCTTTGGAGGGGCGATAGCTACAGAATACGCAATCGCCCACCCGGAAAAGATCAGTCATCTGATCCTGATCGCGACGGCGGGAGAATTCCAGCTGGTACCAATTTACAGATTCTTGTTAAACCTCCCAGATACGTTTCTGCGCGGTCTGGAAAGATTCGTACGTAATTGGTTATCTGCACCCCCGCGAGTTATGCGCGCCATGTATCACCAAAATGTTGCCAAATGGAATGGATGGAGTTTATTCCGCAACCTCCAGGTTCCAACAACAGTGATTCGAGGACAATACGATAGAGTATTTTCGAAACCTCTTTTCGACGAAGTGACACGTGCCATACCCAACGCCGAAGAAATCGACGTAGGAGCCTCAGGTCACTTAGTGATGCTCGAACGCCGGCAGGCGGTCAATCGGGCGATCAAACGCAGTATGGAGACCAGGAAACGATCCTGGAGGGCCGAAGATGCGGATGATGAGATTTCTGACAGAGCGGTTCTACTCGAACAGCGGCCCTGGTTGTCGCATTACGACGAGGGCATCCCTTATACTATTGCGGTTCCGAAAATACCTCTCTCCCAATTCCTCAGGTCAGCTAGCTCGCGTTTTCCTCGAAAACCTGCCTTGATCTTCGAAGGAAAACGAATCTCATACCGTGCGCTGCAACAAGATGTATTCCGATTCGCCAACGCGTTGATTTCACTGGGTGTAAAACCTGGTGACAGGGTCATGCTGTTGCTACCCAACATGCCCCAAACAGTGATCGCCTACTTTGGTGTCTTGGAAGTTGGCGCTGTGGCAGTATTTACTCTTCCAATTACTGACACGGAAGAGTTATTCCGGCAACTTGAATTAACTCAAGCCCAAGTGTTAGTCACTTTTGACCAGTTCGATGAACTCCTCACCAGATTGAAATCAGACCTACCTGATACTGGTTTATCCCATGTAATCGTTACTAATATTAGTGATTATCTGCCATTTACAAAGAAATTACTTCTAAGAGTGAAAAAGGTTGGACAAACACAAATGGATGGAGGCGGTGATAACGGAATTAATATTCATCGTTATAACCACTTGCTTGCCTCTCAGAATTCTGAACCAACAGACATAACAGTTTCACCGGAGACACTCGCCACGATCCAATTTACAGGTGGTACAACTGCGGTACCAAAAGGAGTGATGCTTTCACACCGTAACCTGGTTGCTAACGCATTACAGACCCGACATTGGATGCCAACTGCTGAGGAGGGAAAAGAAAGATTCTTATGTGTGCTTCCCTTCTCACACAGCTATGGATTGACAACTGCATTGAATTTACCGATCGCTCTGGGCGCGACGTTGATCATAAAATCAAAGTTCGACACACTTGATATTTTGAAAACCATCCAACGTTACCGTCCATCATTGTTCCCTGGCGTGCCCAATATGTATATGGCCTTAAAAGATCACCCTGGGGTCCGAAAGTATGGCATCTCTTCAATAAAAGCCTGTATTAGTGGCGCTGCACCGCTTCCGATTGAAGTGCAGGAGGCTTTTGAAAAGCTGACCCGAGGCCGTGTTGTTGAAGGATATGGATTAACAGAAGCGGGCCCAGTCACGCATGGAAATCCATTATTCGGCAAGCGTAAGGTCGGCACAATAGGGATACCCTTCCCTTCGACCGAAGCGCGAATCGTTGACCTTCGCAGAGGCAAGCAGGAGGTAAAAGTAGGTCAAATCGGAGAGTTAGCAGTTCGCGGTCCGCAAGTGATGATGGGATATTGGGAAGATCAGAATTCAACGAAGAAAACCATAAATCCAGACGGATATTTGCTGACCGGAGACGTTGCCCAAATGGATGTGGAGGGGTATTTCAGGATCGTTGCCAGAAAAGCGGACATGTGGTATCCAGAAAAACCGGGAAAGCCTGCATTTCCAAGAGATGTCGAGGAAGTGCTATTTGAGATCCCGCAAGTCAAGGATGCAGCCGTAGTGGCTATCGCAAATCAACCGATCGCATTTGTGATTAGCAATGGTGAACGACCAGGAGGGGATGAGATCATCGCTTACTGCAAACGTCGTTTGCCTCCCAAACAAGTCCCCCGATTAGTGATCTATGTCGAGGAATTCCCGCGAACTTTCATCGGTAAAATTTTACGCCGCGAATTAGCTGCCCGGTTTGAACAATCTCAATTGGATCATCAGGTTATTTCAAATGAACAAGATCTTGAGCAGTAAAGATTCGGGGATAATATATTTTTACATCTATCCAGGATTACATCTAACAATATGACTTTCAACAACAACATCCATTACTCCGTTCATGGTGAAGGACAACCAGCAGTACTCATTCACGGAATTGCAGCCTCAAATTTTGATTGGATCTATTTAACCCCGGTATTGACGAATCTCGGGTACCAGGTATTCGCTCCTGACCTGGTTGGGCACGGGAACAGCACTAAACCTGATCACCCATCTTTATACACTTTCAACATTCTCTACGAGCATTTCACAGAATGGGTAGATGCGACTGGTCATAATGGAGATTTAATACTTATCGGTCACTCTTTAGGAGGATTGATAGCCCTGAATTATGCGATTAACAATCCACATTCTGTCAGCAGAATCGTGCTCATTGATCCTTTTTTCACTCAAAATCAGTTAAACTCAGTATTAAGATGGATCAATTTCAAACCTGAATGGTATCAGAAAGCTCTCCAGTTCACTCCCCGCTGGTTGATCCACACAATTATGAACTTGGATGTGAACGGTATGATCCATTTAGATGGGCATACCCGGCACCAGATTGCAGATGATTACAAACGTGCTTCTCCGCTTATCGTTCATATACCTGGATCGATACCTGATATTTCGGAACATATCGAATCAGTCGACCTGCCTACTTTAGTGGTTTGGGGGACAAAAGATGCCACACTTCATCCAAATTCTTTTCCCAAACTTGTCTCCGCTCTACCCAACGGACAAGGAATACCGATAAAGGGAGCAGGTCACCAGCCTCACCTATCGAAACCACACCTGTTCAACCAGCTGGTGATGGATTTTCTTGTCGATCGAAATTAAAGTTTCTAATCCCGAGCGTCTAGCTAACCCAGCTGTTTAGAAAATTGTAAAATTGAATACTTTATTGCTGTAACCGTTCAGTGGTTAACCAATCAGGGGCTTGCTGGCATGCTGGCAAGCCCCTAAATCTAAGTGAGTCTTTCTTGATCAATATCAGGAAGTTTCCAGATACCTTTCCACTTCCCAATCGGTGACCTTGGTTCGGTAGTCTTCCACCTCCGCCCATTTAGCACGCTTGAAGCTTTCATAAGTCGATTCCCCAAGCGCCTCTTTAACCACTTCGTCTTCATCTAACACATTTAATGCCTCAGCCAGTGAGCCAGGCAATTCAGCGATATTCTGCTCGGATCGTTCTTCCGGTGTCAAGTGATAAACATTGACCTCATTCAAAGGCTCAGGCGCAGAAATTGTATTGTCAATACCATCTAAAGCTGCTGCCAGCATAACCGTCAACGCCAGATAAGGATTGGCGGAAGGATCAGGACAACGTAGTTCTGCACGAATCGATTTCTCTCGTCCAGGCGAATAAAGCGGAATTCTGATCAATGCTGAGCGGTTGATCTGAGCCCAACCGACATATACAGGCGCTTCATACCCTGGAACTAACCTCTTATAAGAATTTACCGTCGGCGCGACTATGGCTGAAAGGGCACGCGCATGCTTCAACTGACCGGCGATGAAACCGAAGGCTAGATCGGATAGATTGTATTGATCCTCGAGATCAAAGAATAAGTTGCCCCCTTCTTGATCGAACAACGATTGGTGACAATGCATTCCGGAGCCATTGATACCGAAGATTGGTTTCGGCATGAATGAAGCCACCAAATCGTGTTGAGCAGCGATGGCTTTAACCGTGTACTTTAAGGTAAGGATATTATCCGCAGCTCGTAAGGCATTTTCAAATTTGAAATCGATTTCGTGCTGACCCAATGCTACTTCATGGTGCCCCATTTCGACTTCCAAGCCCATACCCTGAAGTGCGGCCATCAATTGTGTTCGCACGCGCACAGCCTCATCAGAAGCCGAAAAATCGAAGTACCCACCAACATCATGGGGTACGGGATGGATGCTGGCAGTTCCATTGCGTCTAAAGAGGAAAAATTCTGGTTCAGGTCCAACATTGAAGGTCCACCCACGAGTCTCTACCCGCGCTAATGTGCGTTTGAGCGTTCCTCTTGGGTCGCCCAGGAAAGGGGTTCCATCTGGCAGGTAAATATCGCAAAAAATACGCGCCCGGCGCGATTCGAGCGGGCTCCAAGGCAGTAGGGCGTAGGTATCCAGATCAGGGATCAAGCGCATATCGCTTTCCTGAATGCGCGCAAATCCTTCTACGGAAGAACCATCAAACCAGACACCTTCTTTTACAGCTCCTTCAACCCTGGAAACAGGGACATCCAAACTCTTCACAGCTCCAGTGACATCTGTAAATTGAAGCGCTATGAACTTGACTTGATCTGCCTCAAGTCTCTCTATAAGTTCCTTGTACTCCATTAAAATAATCCTCCTCAGTAATATTCAACTCTCTTTCCGCAGAAAGATATCAATAACAATAGTTATGAATCACAATCTTTCAATTAAATCCTTTAGGATCACAGCCAGCTTATTTTTCTGATCATCGGTCAAGCATGACCAAGGTGTATAAAAATATTGATCTGTTTTAGCTTCAACCCGATCACGAAATAATTTCCCATTTTCAGTCAATCGCAATACACTTCTCGAACCTGAGATATACTCACTCGTTCTCAATTGTGTGAGTGCATCGACATATACCTTCTTTGGATGCCCACGGTTGGATAATTTATCAGTTAATTCTTCCAGCGTGCTGGCTTGACCACGCCAGATCACTGTCATCGTCTCCATCGAAATGGCTGACAGGCCAGATGATTGCCAGGAAGCAAGGTGGGCGTCATCCCGATAAGCAGCCAGACAAGAAATCGCCTGCTCAATGAAAGGCATTTGCGGATCGCTGGGCGGCATCAACTTCTTACTTAATGAGATCGACCATGTATTCGGAGGCGGAGGCGTTTCAAGACATTTATTTACCAACTTATCTAACATCTCGGCTAAATCCTGAGATTCTCCTACATCAAGTGGATCTGCCTGTACCATAGCTTCCCTGGCCAATCGAATGAATTCTTGGGTCGCAGCACGACCGGTGGGTGACAGCTGGAATCTACCACCGGAAGTCCTAATCAGATACTCTTGATCCGCTGCATTCTCCAACAAAATCAAATACCTTTCACTCGAGGTGTAAGGACCACGCACCAGGAGATGGGAAGGTGTTGTATCTTCTGGTTCGAAAGTCAAAGCAGCTAATAACACCATCCAGGCACGAATATTCAACTTGCTTTCTGCGACCAGTGGTTCTATTGCTGGCTCATAATGCGCTTCTAATTTCATCCAGGCCTCGCGCATCAATTGCCAGAGTGACTGATCATCCATTCATTTACTCCACCTATGATTCGATTTTTGGTATAAGGATACTTTCACTGATAGTTGCCCCGAGGGTGCAAAGAAGGTAAATATTGTAAGATTAACTCCATGAATATAACAGAAATTCCTGATTATTGGCTTAATATTTTTAATAGCGATGATAAATCTCTAAGATTATTAGAATTGATTTCACGAAATGGTATAATTCCGCCGAACTTAAAAATTGGTATTGACGGGGGTGGTTGGGTCCCGGTGGGCTCCCCGGTCTTCAAAACCGGTGGCGGGTCGCGTTGCGAGCCGCGGTGGGTTCGACTCCCATCCACTCCCGCCTTT
>PVMS01050006.1_pt1 | contig 12790 bp, 13 predicted proteins | sample 1853461 | NCBI WGS metagenome assembly PVMS01 (sample SAMN08582032, study PRJNA380276) | Marine sediment metagenome, whole genome shotgun sequencing project. | isolation source: ocean sediment barecode stripped | collected 2017 | reverse complement strand
TGACTGTGCATATAGAAAAGCTTTCAGGTATTCTACATAACTATCAATGCTTAGTAATTCGGGATTATTAAAATCATTGAAGTTACTATCAAGTCTTGCGTTAATAGTTTTTTCTCTCCTTTAAACCGTTCATGATAGTATGGATATTCTACCAATAATTTATCAAAAGAGTATTGAATTTCTTTTGATTCTTTGATTATTATATTTTTATCAAAATCCGGATTTTCTTTTTCTAACCGTTTTAAAAGGTCTGAATATTCTTTTTTTAAGGAATCAATTACTATGATAAATCTTGATTCATTTAAAGAATAATTTTTTGAGTAATTTCCATAAAAGTATTCTGAGAAAGATTGGTTGATTTTTTCCTGTTCTGATAAATATTTTTTATAAATATTGTCATTTGATTCATTTTCCTGAGCAATACTTATATTTATTGTAGCGATTATGCTAATTATCAGGATTATATATTTTTTCATTTTTACTTCCAAATTTTGCTATTGATATGGTTTGTAACAATTTAAAAATGCTAAAATATTATATAAGCGTATTGTATTTATTTACAATATATCACTTAATGCACAAAAGAAATAATCTATAAGATCCAGCCAAAAGAAAACTGAAAATAATCAACCGTAAAATCATCGGGTACATCAACAAGTAAAACCGGCATTGGAAAATGAGAATATCTTTCCTCTTCATTGTATATATTTTTCAAGCCTTTTTGATAGCTTACCTCAAATGAAGAAGATGATTTTTTTATCTTTTACTTACTACGGATTGCACTAAGATAAAAATAATTTCTGGTAACATATTTAGGCTTTTCATTAATATAAGTCCTGTTTTCACGAGTATCGGTGTATCGATAATCTTGTTCAACAGAAGCATTGATCAACCTGGAATACATAATACCAGTTTTAATATATGGAGAAAAATTACAAACCGGATAGGTGAAAAATATATAAAAAGGTAAATTGATATAATTAAGGGTTTGCCTTTTAGAAAAATTATAACCCTCAAGTTTAGTCAGATCCAGTTGAGTGCTGTATTTTAAATTAGTAACTGAAAGGCCTGTTCCCAATCCAAACCATTTTGAAATATAATAATTAACATCAGCCCCAATCTTAAAACCTGGCTTTGATATTTCTTCTTTGTAAATACCATAGCTGGATAAATATTCATATATATAATCTTTTTGCACATTTCTTTTAGCAATGGTCATCCCAGCAACTAGTTGAAATTCAAATTTTTGATCATGTGCTTTTTCATTATTCTGACCAAAAAGAAAGGAAGGAATTAAAAATGAAAAGGAAAGCAACAGGAATAATGTTTTCATATTAAAAAATAAGATCGATTTTGGCAATAGTAAGAATATTTGAAAATGCATATTCGAATTATCCTATATTCAATGACACATCCAATATAGGAATGGTTCAATGGCTCAATCTAATTAAAAAACCAAAAATCCCCAATAGGTTTTTTCATCCAATCATTTAATTGATTGCGGATAATCTTCTTGCTTTTCGGAGAAGATACTACGATCATAATCTGTGGGTTACTTAAATCAGGGATATGTTTATAGCCTTCCATGACGATACCGTATATTTCCTTACCAATTTTTTTTGGATTGTCACATACCCAATGAAAGTGTGCTTCTCTTATCTTTAATAACTTTGCCATATCTTTTCCATTTCTTCCTGCGCCCCAAAGTACAAGGGGCCTCTTATTGTCCCTATCCAATTCATAAAAATACCTGAGCTTAAGTTCAAAATACCGGTTGTCTTTATAGCAATCCCAGGTTCTGGAAATCCGGTCTGACCTGTCCCTCCAGTAATGTAATACTATATTTATTCCTATTATTTTTATTCCTGCTTTATAAAAACGGAAACAAAGATCATAGTCTTCCGGATATACCATGGGATCAAATGCGCCCACCCGATCAAAATCATCTTTATGTATGATCCATGAATGGGAAGGTATTACACATTCCTGGTAGATTTCTTCTGCATGCAAACCATGTTTTGCTACTCCATTAAGCCATTGTTCATAGCGAACAAAACCATCACCTACCTTACCCTCATCTACAAAATGCTCTGTACCACCGGCTATCACATATCCTTTCCCATGTTTCTGCCATTCTTTAACCAATTTCTTCAGTTTATAATCCGGCATCTTATCGTCTGAATCCATTCGGTTGATCAATGGTCCTCTACAATGTTTTACACCTGTTTGGAGTGCAGGTATTAATTTTTGGCCTTCACTGTTAAATACCCTTATTCTTGAATCTTTTGAAGCATAATCATTTAAAATATCTAAAGACCGATCGGTTGAGTGATCGTTTACAGCAATTAATTCCCAGTTAAAATAACTTTGTTCTACGATCGAATCCAGGCAATCCCTAAGATAGGGTTCAGTATCTTTTACCGCCATGATAATAGAAACCAATGGATCTGTATTTTCAACATTCATTTATCTTGTAAGTAAATTAAATGATTCATAAATATTGATGGCCGGATAAAATAGAAAATGCCGGCACCTTTTCAGGATGCTTATTTCACTTCATGATAAAACAAATCTGTTGCAAATTCAATTTTCGTCTTTTTCTCACATTTTAATACGATGCGTTTCTTTTTTACTTCAGGGTAGATCACCACCCAATCATTTTCTCCACAATGGACTTTTGTTGGCATATTAAAATCTTGATCAACATTCTTCCAGTGATATATCAACTTTTTTCCATCTTTATTCTCTCGTATTTTAACTTTCAATACAGGTATATCTTTATTGGTAAGAAAATTATTAAAGATGGGTTCAATATCATACTCGACTTGTTCATTCATGTAATTTATTATTTCATTACCCGAAATGGTTTGATATTTAAAATGCTGGTAAGTGTTTTTTATTAATTTGAACCATACTGAATCGTCTCCAATTGTATTTCGAATGGAATGAAGCATCCAGGCTCCTTTATAATACATATCACTATCAAGCCATTCATCAAAATTAACAGATAAGGGTCCTGATATCGGATATTTATTTTCTATAAAATCCTTTTGATCATCCAGGTAATCTATGGCAGTAGAGTAACCGTTGTTATATTCCAGGAATAATGACTCCATATAAGTAGAGAAAGCTTCGTGAATCCACAAATCGCCAATATCCTTTGTTGAGACACTATTTCCCCACCATTCATGTCCGCTTTCATGGACGATGATATAATCAAATCCAAATTCATCATTCTGATATTCATTTCCATAGGCGATGCAACTCTGGTGTTCCATACCCCAGAAAGGGGCTTCTACCAATTTGTATCCATCATTTTGAAAAGGGTATGGTCCCAAATAGTGCTCATAGCTTTCAAGCATTTTCTTTACTTGTTTAAAATGGGGCCTTGCTTTTTCTAAGTTGTAATCCAATACATAATAATCTAATGTATATGCTGCATTATTTGCAGAATAGATATCGGTGAAATGGCTGTAATATCCAAGATTTATGGTTACGTTATAATTATTAATTGGATAGCTCACTTTCCAAATCCATTTTTTTAAGTTCTCGGGCAATTCATAGGTTTTAAATAATTTACCATTTGAAACCGCTACGAGTGATCTGGGTGCAACGATAGAGATTTGCATGCTATCCGGTTCATCCGAAAGGTGATCTTTGTTAGGCCACCATAAACTGGCACCTTTTCCCTGGCACTCAACTCCGACCCAGGTGCGGAAAAGAGAATCTTTGGCCCAGACAAATCCTCCATCCCATGGAGGGTTCTGAGAAGTAATAGGATGCCCATGATAATATACCTTCAGCTTAACCTGTTTATCTGCAACTATTGTCTCTTTAAAATCTATAATTATTGTATTCCCATCCCGGGTATAAGAAATGGACGGGTTATAAGCTATAATTGAATCAACAATCATATTTTCAAACAGATCTAGCTGAATACGTTTGAAATTTTCTACTGCTCCTAAAGTGATTTCATTAGATCCCGAAATAGATTCAGAGAGCGTGTCAATGCTCACTTCCAGATCATAGTATAATATATCATAGCACGAACGATTTAAATTCAAATGTCCTCTTAGTGAATCGGCATGAGAGTAAGACTTTCCCTGTTGGCTATTTGCAGGATTGAAAATAGGAAAAAAATAAGATACTAAAATAAATATGAAGGAGATTCGAATAGTAATAGGCACTAATACCTGTTTATTTTTTGACCATTTCAATCAACTCGTTTTCAACATGCCAGTCTTTGGCCAGTTTTAACATAGCAGTGGCTTCCATTTCAGTAATATATCCTTTCCTATTATTTGCTTTCCATACCTCGTCAAGGTAATTTAATCGGGTTTCTTTTTTATAATTCCCAATTGTTTCATTCAGATATTCACGAGCTCTTTCAAAAGCTGATAAGTAATCTTTAGATATAAATTGGTTGGCCCATTTCAACTCCTCCTGTGCTTCTATTTTCTTGGCTGTTTCATCCAGGATTTTTTGCTCATCCTCATCCAGTCCATGGTAAAGGAAGATTACTGATTTTAAAAGCAAGAAAGCTCGTTTCTCTTCACTCGTCATCACAGGATAGGGTTTCAAGGCCAAATATAATATACATCAATTAATGAAAGGTTAAATATCACTCTATTTTAGTAAATAGTTTTAATAGCTTCAACGCTTTTTGTTAATAATAAACAAATCCGAAGAAATTTTATCAGCAATTAACATTCCATTCTTATTTAATTGTAATTTTCCATTAAAAAATGTGGCCAAATCATGTTCAATCAGCTTTTTAATATATTTTTTATGAATTCCATAAAGGTCTATTTTATAATCCTTTTTCAATCGATTGAAATCACAGCCCCATTTTGTTCTCAATCCTACCATTATCTCTTCATTAATCCGGTCAACTTCAGTAAGGTAATCCGTTTGTGATGGTATTTCTCCTTTTTCAATACTCCTTATATATAATGAGTTATTATTAATATTAAACTGACGAGAGACTCCATTATAAGAATGTGCTGAAGGACCCACTCCTAAGTAAGGAATCCTGCGCCAGTAATTACTGTTATGTTAGATAGAAATCCTGGTTTTGCAAAATTTGAAACTTCATATTGTTCATATCCTTGTCTGGATAATATTTCTATTATGAATTCAAATTCCTTGGCAGAATTCTCAGCAGATACTTCTGCTAATTTCTCTTTCTGGAGCCAGTTGCCAAAAACTGTTTTAGGTTCTATCGTAAGGCTGTAAGTTGAAATATGGGGGACATTATATTGTAATAAGGTATTGATATCATTTTTTGTGATTATAAAGTGATTGTCGGAAATAGCAAATATCAAATCAGTGCTGAAGTTTTTAAATCCTGCCATTTTCGCGTTTTCAATGGCTTTGTATGCCTGTACAGCTGAATGCGACCGATTTAAATATTGTAGTATTTCTTCCTGAAACGACTGGATACCTATGGACAATCGGTTGAATCCGGACTGGCGGAGTTCCAGGCTCTTATTATAATTCAGGTCATCCGGATTGGCTTCAAGAGTTATTTCTGAATCTTTGGAGATGTTATAATTATTGTAGATTGCCTTAAGAATTCGATCAAGGTCTGATATATCAAGTAATGAAGGTGTACCACCTCCAAAGTAGATCGTATCTACCATATCTTCACCAAGGTAATCTTTACGTAGTTTCAATTCCGAAATAATAGAATTAATTAATGGTTTCTGGAGCCCCTGGTAGGTGCTGAAGTGAAAGTCACAGTAATAACAAGCTTTCTTACAGAATGGTATGTGAAGATATATTCCCGCCAATTTTCGATATTTTTACATAAATTAAGTCTGTAGTGAAGATAAATAAAATACTATTTCTCATTTTATTATTTGTTTTTGCTTCTTTCCTGTCAGCGATGGGACAGATAAAGGAAGCGTATACCCTGTTTTTATCTGACCAGGATAGATACATTTTCGATAATAATAAAGCTTTGAATTCTTTTTCAGAGATAGTTAAAAGCGAAAAGGACCTCAGAGAATGGATGTATCTGGTTTATGATCAAGGATATCTCCTGGCGCATTATGAACTGATTCAAAATGACTCCACGCAAGTCCGGGTAAATTTATTCCTGGGTGAGAGATTTGCATGGGCGAGGTTGAACCAGGGTAATCTTTCTGATGATGTATTAATTAAATCCGGATTTAAACAGGGATTTTTCAGCCAGAGATTTGTGAATTTTAAAAAGATATCCAATTTATTTAAAGCTGTAATTACCTATTCAGAAAACAATGGTTATCCATTTGCCCAGGTTAGGTTGGCTGGATTAGAGATCCTGGATCAAGAACTATCTGCAGAAATTGATTTTAATCCTGGACCATTTATTACTTTCGACAGTCTTATTTTAATCAATAAAAATAAAGTAAAAACCGCTTTTTTGGCTGCTTTTTTAAATGTAAAATTAAACTCGCCCTATGATCAAAGAAAAATAAATAGAATCCCTTCTCTTATAGATCCTTTGCCGTATCTATCGATCAATAAGGTTCCCGAATTACATTTTGCAAATGAAAAATGTGAAATATTACTTGACTTAACTGATGAAAAGGCAAGTGCCTTTGATGGGATAGTAGGCTTTCTTCCCAATCAATCCGAACCAGGGAAGATTTTAATTACCGGACAGGTGTACCTGAAAATTGAAAACCTTTTCCGAAGTGGTAAACGACTGGAGCTCGATTGGAAAAAGATTGATGTACAAAGCCAGGAATTGGGAATAAGTTATAATCATCCGGCAATTTTCAGGTTTCCTTTAGATTTTGGAATTTCATTTGATCTATATAAACAGGATACCAGCTTTCTGACACGTTATTTCAATTTAAATTTTCTGTTTAATAATTATAAAGGAGGGCAACTAGGAGTAAATTATCAAAATATTAGTTCCAGACTATTGGGAATCCCTGAAATTCCGGATTCCGTTAATCTGTTAATTGCTGATTATAATTTAAATTATTACGGATTGTTTTATAATTATAATTCATTAGATCATCCAATATTTCCATCAAAGGGATGGAAGATTGAAATTAATGGAGATATTGGGTATAAAAATGTGATTAAGAATTCCGCTATCGATCATGAATATTATGCTAATATACTTCCTAAAAGTCTGCAATGGCAGTCTACCTTATCAACTGATAAATATTTCAGCCTCGCTCCCAGGAATGTATTGGTTGCTAAATTATCAGCCGGTTATATGCAAAGTGACCAACTCTTTCTAAATGACCTGTTCAGGCTTGGAGGCATTAATTCTATTCGGGGATTTAATGAAAAATTCTTTTATGCTTCAAAATACATAATTGGAACACTAGAATACCATTATTTATTTGAAAATGAATCACAGTTGATCGCTTTCTTTGATGGGTCGAGTTTAGGGTTTGACGTAAATGACCAAACATATAGGGATCAACCATTTGGTGTTGGTGCAGGGATCAGCCTTTCTACGCGAGCCGGCTTATTAAACGTTATTTTTGCTATGGGAAAGTCAAATAAGCAACCTTTTGGATTCAAATATTCCAAAATACATGTTGGTTACACAAATAGATTTTAATTATCCTGCTCCTCTTAATATCATTTGATAGTTTTGCATTAAACAAATCGAATTTGCATATCAATAAGACAGTATTCTTTTTACTAATAATATTATCCTGTATTTCATTTTCTTCAAAAGCACAGATTCAGGTAAACGATCAGGAATATTTTGAAATCAAGGATATTAGCAGAGAATGGTTTGTTTATTCCCGGGATGAGAAATTGTTTGTTCCATATATAAGTTCCATCAACCAAATAACAAATAATATCTACCTGAATTTAGATCTTGATTTGTATGTGGGAAGAAACCTATATATTTATTTACCTTCAAAGGCTGGTTTATTTATTGACAATAAACTTATAGAATATTCGGATAATGGCAATTATTTCATTTATTCAATAGATAGTTTGAATGCTATATCCGGGCAGGATAATTTATTTATATCCATACATTCTTCCAAAGGTGTCAAAGAGATTCAGACCAAGATTATTTCAAACCAGAAGAAAAATCCATTTTATTCAATGGAATCGGTGTTCTTAAGTGTTGAACCTGTAAGCCGGATTGTCATTTGGGACTTTATCAAGATATCCGTACTCTTGATTCTTATATTTTACATTATTCTTATCAATTTTGGGAACCGGGTATTTCTAAATTACTATAACATTTTGAATACTTTTACCCGGGCAGGTGCAGATGAATTTCTTTCCAGTTCGAGAAAAATAAATAGAATCGATGCCATTTTCATATTTGTTCTGGCAATGGTGTTATCATTGGTATTGGTATTAATTTATTACAGGTTGGATCCTGGGCAGGGGTATGGAGATATTCCATCTATTCTTAATCCTTTTATTTTATGGGGAATTATTTTTATTCTGGTGCTGGCCTGGATCGTATTTCGTTTTTTTGTCATATCCTTATCCTGTACCTTATTCAATGTACGTGAGTTAAATTCAATTCATACCTTTGAATATCTTCGTATTACTAATTTCTATGGCTTATCAATAGTTATTCTTCTCATTTTATTATTATTCGTTTTCCAGATAGAGCTTACTCTATTTAGCAGTTTCTTAATTTATTCACTTATTTTTATAAGTATTTTCCGGGCTATAATTCTCTTTAATAAATTTTTGAATTCTTCTCACTTCACAAAATTGTATTTATTTGCGTACCTTTGTGTAGCTGAATTAATACCAATGCTTATTGGGCTAAAGTGGATCTTAAAATCTACCTTAATGGACTTTATAATGTAGAATTTCAATATAGTAACATTTTAGATAGGTTTAATTATGTTGATAGAAAAGGATAGAATTTCGCGTGTAGAGAGTATTTTGGTATCACAACCAGAACCAAGTAATGGACACTCTCATTATGATATATTACGAACAAAGTATAACCTGAAAATAGATTTCAGACCTTTTATTCAGATCGAACCGGTCTCGGTAAAAGAGTTTAGATCACAAAAGGTGGACATACTTAGTCATTCGGCTATTATATTTACTAGCAGAAACGCAGTCGATCACCTTTTCAATATGGCCATAGCCATGAAGATTGAAATGCCTGCTGATATGAAGTATTTCTGTATTTCAGAACAGACAGCAAATTATTTGCAGAAGTATATTGTGATCAGAAAGAGAAAAATATTTACAGGGTCTAAAACTGCCAAAGAATTAATTGAGATTCTTAAAAAGCACAAGAACGAAAAATTTCTTTTCCCATGCAGTAATATCCGGAAAAATGATATTCCTGATTTTCTCCTGGATAATGAATATGAATATTCAGAAGCGGTTATATACAATACTATAGCCAGTGATCTCACTGATCTTGCGGATGTAAATTACGATATAATCGCCTTTTTCAGCCCATCAGGTATAAAGTCATTATTGCACAACTTTCCTGATTTCAAGCAAAACAAAACACGAATTGCTGCCTTTGGGCCTACTACCTCTAATGCTGTTCGTGATGCCGGATTAATCCTGGATATCGAAGCGCCACACCCCAACGCTCCTTCTATGACCGGGGCTCTGGAAGTATATATTAAGATTGCAAACAAATTGAAGGATTAAGATTGTTAATTTACCGTATCGCAAAGATTTTTTAATTTCTATTGTTTTTGTAATATATTAGTAACATAATTACTAAACTTTTTTAAACAAGTTATTGTTAACGAATTGATGCGGAGAGGATTATTATCTATATGGCTCATTTCTTTTAGTATTGTTGCTTTTGGCCAGCAGGATCCACAATTTAGTCAATACATGTTTAATCAAATATATTATAATCCTGCCTATGCTGGAATACCTGGAGCTACTCAATTTACAGCTATCCACAGGACTCAATGGTTAGGGTATGTATCTACATTTGATGGTGCCGGAAATCCTCAAACACAATTGATAAGTGCTAATTCTCCTATATTTAAAATTAAAAGCGGTATTGGATTGTATGTAAGCAACGACAATCTGGGAGCATTAAATAATCTTGAGATACAGGGATCGTATGCCTACCATCTGGCACTCAAGAACTCCAAGCTTAGTTTTGGTATACGAGCAGGCATTTATTCACAAACTATTGATTTTGATAAATATAGATGGATTGATCCTGATGATCCATTAAGACAAGCGGGAAAAGAGACCCAAATGAAACCCGATTTGGCTGCAGGTGTATATTATCGTGCAGAAAAGTACTTTTTAAGTATCAGTTTTGATCATCTGATAAATAGTGAATTTGATTTCGGAAACGATTCATTGACAAATGCTTTGAGTACACATACCTATTTTATAGGTGGATATAATTATGAAATTAATTATGATTTAACATTGGTACCTTCGGTATTGATAAAATCAGACTTTGCCACCTATTCTTTTGATATTTCATTATTGGCATACTTTAGAGAAAAATTGTGGTTTGGGTTGTCTTTCAGACAATCTGATGCGATAATTGCTATGATCGGATATAGCTTCCTAAAAGACAATGCTTTACAGCTAGGATATTCATTTGATTATATAATCAATGCTCAAGAAGCAAAAGCACCTACTTCTCATGAATTTCTTCTAAGATACACTCTCCCAACGCTTTCAAGTGGCGAAAAACGAATTATTAGAACTCCAAGATTTAGACATTAATCATGAAAAAATTTTGTTTTTAGAACAAATAGTACAATTTTTATGGCTGAATTTATATAATTAAATAAAATAGATATTAAATTTATCCGTTACATGAATACAAAAAAAAGAAGATTCTAAAATAATGATGAACTTTGTACGTTAAAACATTGGAAATTAAATTTCTTAATAAAACAGGTGTTATTAATAAGTTAAGTTTTAATTCCTGGTTATCTCCCATACTAATATTAGTATTGTTTGTTCTTGGTGGTTGTGGCCTATTCGGAGGGAAAGGTTACGATGACAGAGGAGAGTTGGTCGGGGTCCCTGGACGAGATTATACTGGCATGCCGGTTCCTTATGGCATGGTTCCTGTCCCAGCTGGCACATTTCATATGGGGCAAGCTGATCAGGACGTAGCTGCAACACAAATAAACTTTAATAAGCAGATTACTATTGGAGGATTCTTCATGGATGATACGGAAATCACTAATAATGAGTTCCGTCAGTTTATCTATGCTATTTTTGAAGATTCTCTTAGTGTCTTGGGAGAAGATTTCGTGATGAACGAGATTTATCCGGATACTACTGTTTGGGTTAGAGATTTTACCCACCATTTGGGTGATCCTTTAATGATCTATTATTTTGCCCATCCTGCATTTGATAATTATCCTGTTGTGGGAGTTGATTGGGAAGCTGCAAATTATTTCTGTCAATGGCGAACAGCTTATTTAAATGATTACAGACAGAGCCGTGGTGAATGGATCATGCCTGATTTCAGGTTGCCGACAGAAGCCGAATGGGAATATGCTTCAAGAGGTGGCAGAGATATGGCCAAATACCCTTGGGGGAATCCATATATTAGAAATGCTAAAGGATGTTTGCTGGCTAATTTCAAACCAGGAAGAGGCAATTATTTTGATGATGGCTATGCATATACTGCACCTGTATATTCATTCTTCTCGAATGATTATGGATTATTTGAGATGTCAGGGAATGTATCAGAATGGTGTCTTGACGCCTATCATCCAGCATCAGTTCCTTTGGTGTGGGATATGAACCCACAATATATTGATGATAATGAACCAAGAAAAATAATCAGAGGTGGCTCCTGGAAGGATATAGCATATTTCTGCGAAACGGGTACCCGTGCGTATGAATATGAAGATACAGCCAGAGCCTTTATCGGTTTCCGATGTGCTATGACCTATCTTGGTCGATCATCAGGAACTGAATTCTAATTGAAATTTTATATTGTTTAACAATTAATTTTTAATAACCAAAAAACCTTTATAATTATGAGTAACAAGAAAGGCGGTTTCCAGGTTCTGTTGTACAAGACTATCATGCCTAAGATATATGGAATTGGGGCATCAGTAGTTATTTTGGGAGCCATGTTCAAAATTCTTCACTTACCCGGTGCAGAAGCAATGCTTGGTGTTGGACTCACAACCGAGGCAATTATTTTCTTTTTAAGTGCGTTTGAACCACCTCTCCATGAACCGGATTGGACAAAGGTTTATCCTGAATTATCTGAGGATTATGAAGGGACAGCCCCACATTCCAGACGAATTGGTAAAGGTGGCGACCAGGTATCTCAAAAGCTTGATAAAATGCTTGAAGATGCTAAAATCGGACCCGATCTTATTGAAAGTCTGGGTAGAGGCATGAGTAAGCTTTCGAATAATGTTGAAAAGATGAATACTATGGGAGATGTTGGTACAATAACCAATGAATATGCTACCAGCCTTAAGAAGTCGGCTAATGTAATGGGTGAAGTAAACAAGTCATATGAGACTACATTAAAAGCTATGCAGGAAATGGCAACTGTTTCTAAGTCAGCCACCGCTGATTTGGCAAGTTCTTCCTCTAATGCGAAAGAGTATCATGTGCAAGTGCAGGGTGTCACAAAAAACCTTGAAGCATTGAATGCAGTGTACGAACTTGAACTTCAGGACGCAAATAGTCATGTGAAGGCTATGAATAAGTTTTATTCTAATTTAACAACATCGTTGGAAAGCATGACCCAGGCTACTCAGGATGCAGAACAATTTAAGTCAGAAATTCAAAAACTGACTTCAAATCTGGCATCACTCAATAATGTATATGGTAATATGCTTACAGCAATGAAATCATAATT
>PVMS01155788.1_pt1 | contig 12796 bp, 12 predicted proteins | sample 1853461 | NCBI WGS metagenome assembly PVMS01 (sample SAMN08582032, study PRJNA380276) | Marine sediment metagenome, whole genome shotgun sequencing project. | isolation source: ocean sediment barecode stripped | collected 2017 | reverse complement strand
TTTAAATTATCATTAGCACAATGGAAATATCATAAAAAAATTCAGAGTGGTGAAATGAGCCCTTTAGATTTTGCCCAAAAAGCCAGTGAGCTTGGATTTGAAGGAATTGAATATGTAAATCAGCTTTATAAGGAAGAATTGAAAAAAGATGCTGATCCCAAAGTGGCAATGGACATGCTGTTAAAAACATTAAAAGAAAAAAGCAAGACATATAAGGTTCAAAACGTATTAATTATGGTTGATGGTGAAGGCCATTTAGCAACACTTGATGAAGCAGAGAGAGCAGAAACTGTTGAGAATCACAAAAAATGGGTGGATGCAGCAAAGTACTTAGGGTGCCATTCCATTAGGGTGAATGCTCATGGTGTTGGTACTGCTGAAGAAGTTGCAGATGCAGCAGTTAAAGGCTTAAGCGAACTGTCAGATTATGCTGCCAAACAAGGAATAAATGTTTTGGTAGAAAACCATGGAGGATATACGTCTAATGGTCAATGGTTGGCTGATGTAATGAAGAGAGTTGGAAAGTCAAATTGTGGAACCTTGCCTGATTTTGGTAATTTCTGTCAAACAGTTGGTTATGGATCAATCAATGATGAAAACTGTAAAGATCCATATGATATTTATAAAGGTGTATCAGAATTAATGCCATTTGCAAAGGCTGTGAGTGCGAAGAGTTACGATTTTGACAAAGATGGAAATCAACCCAAAATTGACTATTTAAAAATGTTAGAGATTGTAAAAGAGGCCGGTTATAAAGGCTTTATCGGAGTTGAATACGAAGGCTCTAATTTAGGGGAAGAAGAAGGAATTATGGCAACTAAGAAACTTCTTTTAAAGGCTGCAAAAGAATTGTAAGACTAAAATTATCATCGTATTAAATAAAATAGATGTACAAAGAATAAATTCAATAATTAAGATAATTTGAAATGGCTAAAAAAATTAGATTAGGAATTCTAGGAGGAGGAGGAAATTCGCTCATTGGAGAGTTACATAGAATAGCTGCTCTAATAAATGATAATTATGAAATTGTGGGGGGTGTATTTAGCTCAAAATGGGAGGAAAATATTGGTTTCGCCGAGGAAATAGGATTAGCCGCTGATAGGATCTATTTAGATTTAGACAGCATGGTTGCAGGAGAACTGAATCTTCCTGAAAGTGAAAGAATGCAGGTGGTCTCTATATTAACACCTAATTTTCTTCATTTTGCTGCTGCGAAAAAATTGATCGATCACCGTTTTCATGTAATTTGCGAAAAACCGATGACCACAACTTTCAAAGAAGCAAAATTATTGGAGGCCGCAGTGGTGAAATCAAAGATCGTATTTGCTTTGACCCACACATATACAGGATATCCTATGGTAAGACAAATGCGTGAGATGATAAAGGATGGAGTGTTGGGGAAAATTCATAAAGTGGATGCACAGTACTATCAGGGATGGATCAACACTTTAATTCATGATCCGGAAAAGAGAAAGACCACATGGAGATTAGATCCTGAAAAATCCGGTATAAGCTGTTGTATGGGAGATATTGGAGTGCATGCTTTCAATTTAATTGAGTTCACAACGGGATTGCAAGTAAAATCTATTCTTGCAGATCTCAATTACCTCTATCCGGATAATAAAATGGATATTGATGGAACGGCCCTACTTCGTATTGATGAATATACAAAGGGAATTGTTCGTTCAAGCCAAATTGCCACAGGAGAAGAAAACGGCATCACTATTAGTGTTTATGGAGAGGCAGGTGGTTTAAAATGGGAACAAGAAAACCCTAACTATTTATATGTTCTGTCAGACGAGAAGCCGATGCAGGTGTACAAGCCCGGGCATGCATATAATAGTGCAATTTCCTTAGATGGAACAAAACTTCCACCGGGTCATCCGGAAGGAATTTTTGATGCTATGGCTAATATTTATAAAGGTGCTGCCAGAGCAATTCGGGGTGAAAAATACAATGACGGCGAGTTTCCAACCATGAAAGATGGTGTCCGGGGAATGAGTTTTATTGAAAAATCGGTAGAATCTCATTTAAAGGGAAATGTTTGGGTAGAAATAGAAAATTGAATTATGGATTCTTTAGGTTTAAGAACAACGGTTTATACGGTAGATGATTTGAACACAGCTAAGGAGTGGTATGCCAAAGCATTCGGTTTCCATCCTTATTTTGACGAGCCTTATTATGTAGGATTTAATATTTCGGGATACGAATTAGGATTGATAAAAGAGCAGGAACCGATGGATAAAGGAGAAAACGTCATTGCCTATTGGGGAGTAGAAGATATAAAAAAAGCATTTGATGGATTGATCGGCATCGGTGCGATAGAACATGAAAAACCAACTTCTGTTGGCGGGAACATCATGGTTGCTTCTGTAAAGGATCCCTGGGATAATGTAATTGGGATAATATATAATCCCGAATTTAAAATTAGATTAAAAAATAAATAAAGCATGAAAACAGTAAAAGGACCAGCCGTGTTTTTGGCACAATTTGTTGATAGTAAGGCACCTTTCAATAGTTTAGATGGCATGTGCAAATGGGCATCAGACCTGGGATATAAAGGAATTCAGATCCCAACCTGGGAATCCTTTTTAATTGATCTGGACAAAGCAGCAGAAAGCAAGACCTATTGTGATGAATTGAAAGGTTTAATTAACTCCTATGATCTGGAAATTACAGAACTTTCAACACATTTGCAAGGACAGTTGGTTGCTGTCAACCCTGCATACGATATCATGTTTGACAACTTTGCTCCGGATGCGGTAAAAAACAATCCGAAGGAACGAACCAAGTGGGCAATTGCAACTGTTAAAAAAGCGGCGGCAGCAAGCAGGAATTTGGGCTTGGACGCGCATGCTACTTTTTCCGGAGCCCTGTTATGGCACACTATGCACCCCTGGCCTCAAAGACCTCCGGGCTTAGTGGAAACAGGGTTTAAAGAATTGGCAAAGAGATGGCTGCCAATTTTAGATTTTTATGATGAAAATGGGGTAGATGTATGTTATGAAGTTCATCCAGGAGAAGATATTCATGATGGAGATACATTTGAGCGTTTTTTAAAAGCAACAGGCAATCACAAACGTGTAAATATTTTATATGATCCATCACATTTCGTATTACAGCAATTGGATTATGTTGCGTATATTGATCATTACCATCAATTTATCAAAGCCTTTCATGTTAAAGACTCCGAGTTTAATCCAACAGGTAAGAAGGGAGCTTTTGGCGGGTATAATGATTGGGGAGACAGGGCAGGCAGATACAGGTCCCTCGGTGACGGTCAGATTGACTTTAAAACAATATTTTCAAAATTAACACAGTATGGATGTGATGTTTGGGCAGTAATGGAATGGGAATGCTGCATTAAAAGTCCGGAACAAGGTGCGCGTGAGGGGGCTAAATTTATTAAAGATCATATAATTGAGGCAACTCAAAAAAAGTTTGATGATTTTGCAGGTGCACAAATTGACGAGCAAAAACTCAAAAATATATTAGGGATATAAGTAAATACAGACATGATCTATATAAAAAAGTCATTATTAATTATGCTCTTAATCTCCGGATTTTTTGCATGTAAAAAAGCTGAGGAATCTACTAAAGATAAGCTTACCATTCCAACTAAACAGGAAAAAGAATCTGGTTGGGAGAGTCTGTTTGACGGTAAAACTTTTGATGGGTGGCACAACTACAGAACAGATACCATTTCTGATGAATGGCAAATAGAAAATGGAGCCATGGTATTCACGCCAAATCCGGATAGAATTCACGGAATAAATAATATTATTACAGATAAAAAGTATACTAATTTTGTTCTCTCTTTAGAATGGAAGATATCAAAAGAAGGGAATAGTGGAGTTTTTTGGGGAATATTTGAAGATGAAAAATATGCGGTTCCTTATCAAACCGGACCTGAAATACAAATACTTGATAATTTAAACCATCCGGATGGTGCTAAAAGAACAAATCAGGCCGGTGCTATTTTTGGCATACTCGGTCCTGCTGTTGATCTCAGTAATAAAGAAAATGAATGGAACCATTTTGTAATTAGAATTGATCACGAGAAGAACCTTGGAAGTGTAATTTTTAACGGAGAAAAAATTATTGAATTTCCTGTCCATGGAGAAGAATGGGACAGCATGATTGCAGATTCAAAGTTTAAGGATTGGGAAGGGTTTGGTAAATATCAAACCGGTCATATTGGACTACAGGACCACGCAAATAAAGTATGGTTTAGAAATATAAAGATTAAAGAATTGGACTAGCTTTTATCTTACTAAAATGTATCCGGGTTGTCAATTGGCTATTTATGGTATACTGTTCATGGTAATTATTGATGTCTTCCGGATGCTATTGAAACCTGATTTTTTTAGATTAAACATTCTATGAGATAAATAATTATTTAGATCGAACTGAGGTTTGTAGATTTCTTATTATATTTACACAGTTTGTGTTTTTCCGATAAAATATTGAAAGATCCTTTATAAAAAAGTGGATGGGCTGAAGATAGATTTTTTAAGTGAAGAACAAGTATCGACATTCTAAAAATATAGTTTAGCGAGGGGGAATCTTCCTTTAAATTGTGAAATGCTATAAAGTATAAAGAATAGTTTAAATCAAATATAAATCATCAATTTTTAATTATTTAAGTTTAGTATTATGAGTAAGATCAAAAAAGAAAAGACTTTGTCCCGAAGGGATTTTGTTAACAGAACTATGGCTGCAACGGCGGGCTTTACCATTGTCCCTTCCTTCGCGGTTAGTGGTTTAGGGTATAAAGCACCCAGTGATAAATTGAATATAGCCGGTATAGGTGTAGGTGGAATGGGTTTTGGAAACCTTAAAAGAATGGAAACTGAAAATATTGTGGGCTTATGTGATGTGGACTGGAAATACTCCGATAGGGCTTTTAAGCATTTCCCAAATGCTAAAAAATTCAAGGATTTCAGAAAAATGTATGATGAAATGGGTAAGTCAATTGATGCTGTTATTATTGCAACTGCCGATCATACTCATGCCATTACGGCTGCCCAGGCTATTGCCATGGGAAAGCATGTTTACCTGCAAAAGCCTTTGACACATACGGTCTATGAATCACGACTTTTAACGAATCTTACAAAGAAACATAATGTAGCAACCCAAATGGGAAATCAGGGAGCATCAGGAGAAGGGGTTAATTTAATTACCGAGTGGTTGGCTAACAATGAAATTGGTGAAGTTACCAAAGTTGAGGCTTTCACGGATAGACCAATCTGGCCACAAGGGCAACCAAGACCGGATGGTATGCCAGTACCGGATACTTTAGACTGGGATCTTTTTATTGGTCCTGCGAAAAGCCGTCCTTATAATGCAATTTATACACCTTGGAACTGGAGAGGATGGTGGGATTTTGGTACAGGCGCTCTGGGAGATATGGCTTGCCATATATTGCACCCAGTTTTTGTTGGTCTTGAATTGGGTTATCCAACTTCTGCTCAAGGAAGTTCAACTTTATTACTTGCTGATTCAGCACCAAATGCTCAAAAAGTGTCCCTTAACTTCCCCAAACGAAAGTCCAGCTCTAAAATGAATTTACCGGGAGTAGAGGTGATATGGTACGATGGAGGTTTACAGCCAGATAAGCCGGAAGGATGGCCAGATGGGAAAAACATGAATCATGCAGGAGGTGGAGTAATTTTCCACGGTACAAAAGACAAATTGATTTGTGGATGTTATGGTATGGATCCTTGGTTATTATCAGGAAGAGTACCTGATGCTCCGAAATTTAGACGACGCATTGAGGTAGATCACGAACAGGATTGGATAAGAGCTGCGAAAGAAAGCAGTGCAAATCGTGTGGAAGCTTCATCTCATTTTGGAGATGCCGGTCCGTTTAATGAAATGGTGGTTATGGGTGTTTTGGCTGTTCGACTACAAAATTTGAATAAAAGACTGGAATGGGATGGTGCTAATATGAAATTCACTAACATCAATGATAATGAGGAGCTTAAGATCATTACCAAGGATAATTTTGAAATACATGATGGTCACCCTACCTTTAAAAAAGAATATACGGAACCAATGAACGCAAATAAATTTGCGCAGGAATTGATCAAACATGAATACAGAGATGGATGGTCTCTGCCGGATATGCCTAAATAAGCATATTAACTTTAATTTATCAATATAAATATTAAAATTATCCATGATTTAGATCTACTTTTTTGTTGATCTAAATCATGGATTTAATAAATCTAAAAAATTAAACAAATGACAACAAGAATTTTAATTGTAATTTTTAGTTTGGCCGTACTCCCATTTATGACTGGTTGTGACACAAAACCAAAAAAAGATGTGGAGACAGAAACTAAATCCGCAAAGGAAGAAACTAAAACTGATAAAGATGATGGCTGGATCTCACTTTTTGATGGTAAAACAACAGATGGTTGGAGAGGATTTAAAATGGATCATTTTCCTAGTGGTTGGATAGTTGATGACGGCTCATTACATTGTATTGGATCCGGGCGTGGAGAAGCTGGTAGCAAAGAAGGAGGGGATATAATTTATGATAAAGAGTTTCAAAACTTTACATTAAGTCTGGAATGGAAGATCTCTGAAGGAGGTAATTCCGGAATTTTTTACTTAGGTCAAGAAGGGGATTTTGAAACTATATGGAGAACAGCTCCTGAGATGCAGGTCTTGGATAATGAAAAACATCCAGATGCGAAATTGGGTAAAGACGGAAACAGACAATCCGGTTCTCTATATGATCTGATCCCAGCGAAACCACAAAACGCAAAACCTGTTGGAGAATGGAATAAAATTGAAATAACCGTTTATAAGGGAACAGTAGTTCATATGATGAATGGAGAAAAAGTAGTGGAATATCATTTATGGACACCTGAGTGGAATGAATTAGTGGCAGGGAGTAAGTTCCCTGGTTTAAATCCAACTTGGGCTGATGTTGCTTCGAAAGGTTATATCGGGCTGCAGGATCACGGTGATGATGTTTGGTACAGAAACATTAAAGAATTATAGTGAAGAGAAAACTTGTTCTTTTTTCTCTGATTTTTCTTTTGGGATATAGTGAACTTCAATCACAAGAAATTCAGAAATCAAAAAAAGAACCAACTGAACCGAAGGAAACTGAGATTTGGGAACCAAGAGTACCGGTTGTTATTCCGGTACTAAATAATAAAGCTCCATCGGATGCATTCGTGCTGTTTGATGGAGCTAATTTTGATGAATGGGTTAATGTAAAAGATTCGACAGCGGTTAAATGGACGTTGAATATGGATGGGAGCATGACCGTTAAAGATAAATCGGGGAGTATTCAAACCAATAGAAATTTTGGTAGTATACAGCTGCATATTGAATGGAAATCACCATCAGAAGTATCGGGAGAAAACCAATCTCGAGGAAATAGTGGCGTGTATCTTCAAAAAAGATATGAAATACAAGTATTGGATAATAACAATAATGACACCTATGTTAATGGACAGGTAGGTTCAATATATAAACAATCAATTCCATTGGCAATGGCTTCCTCGCCAACAGGAGAATGGAATACGTACGATATTATTTTTCATGCCCCAGAATTTGATATTGAAGGCAACAGGATTAAATCAGGAACTATTACGGTATTACATAAGGTGTTTTAATTCAAGATCACTTTGTATTAAAAGGGACTACGGAATATATTGGATGGCCAAAAAACAATGCCCATGGCAAAGCGCCAATTATGTTACAAGATCACGGGGATAATAGTAGAGTGAGCTATCGTAATATTTGGGTGAGAGAACTCGACTAATTATTTCTCCTGTGGATAGACCAATCCAACTTCGTCGCGTATATTATCCAAGATAGTAATTAAATCCAAACTATTTTGGTGAGACCAAACCTCACTTTCAATTTTATTGGCTCGTATACACTTATGGCATTCTACAATTTCATAGCTAAACCCCATTCCAATAGTTGGCAGTTTAAAAATTACTTCTTCATTATTTTTTATGACTTTATATTCTTGCGCAGCATGCCAGGAATTTGGTATGATAATTTGACCCTCCGTACCACTTATTCGTACAGAGTTAACCGAATTTGACGTAAAACCAGCATATAGAATAGCTTGGGCCTGATCATAATTAAAAATCATGGAGGTCTGCATATCACATTTGGAGATCTTATGGAAAATTGATTTTGCCAGTATATTTTTTGGAACTCCTAATATTAAATAGGCTAGAAAAGCAGGATAAATTCCTATATCCAAAATGGCTCCGCCACCCAAATCTAAATTTAGCACCCTACTGTCTATTGGTTTATCCAACTTAAAAGAAAATTCTGCGTTAATGTATTTTATTTGACCAATCTCATCATTGGCAATACTCTTTTTTATTGCAACAATACTTGGATTGAAACGAGACCACAGAGCCTCCATAAAAAAACGTTTGGTCCGATTCGAGCTTGCAATAATGGCATTGGTTTCTTTGGCATTGAGCGCCAAGGGTTTTTCGCATAAAACATGTTTGCCGTTCTTCATTGCTTGTATGCTCAATACCGCATGAGAAACATGAGGTGTGGCTATATAAACAATATCAACATCTTTATCTAAAAACAGTTCGTCATAACTACCATGAGCCTTTTTCGCATTGTGTATTTTTGCAAAATTTTGAGCTTTTTTTATAGATCTTGACGCAACGGCTGTTATTGTCGCATCTTCCATGAGAGCCAGATCAAGGCAGAATTTATTGGCGATGTTACCACAACCAATAATTCCCCATTTTATTTTATTTGATAGACCCATAATATTTAATTTTAGCAATTGACTTGTGAAAATACCATTTTATTGGCAAAAATCCTATGCTATTAAATTATACTCTATCTATTCCATTTTTTATAAGATATTAAACAGAATTGTTTCGAAAAAAATATTATTATTAATTGAAATTATATTAGGCTATTTATTCATAATCATTCCTCAATTAATTGGATGGAGATCATTACGAACAGATTTTTTTTGATTAGCATAAGGAGGTCTAATTACCCAACTGCTCATCTCCTTTTTATTGAAAATCATCCACCAGGAAAAAAATATTGTCGTTGAAAATTGCAGTATTAGAGGGAACCAAATAGGCAATGTTTGACTTAAGTCGACCAACATTCCATCAGTAGGGAATATGCCAAAGCCTATAAGCGCCGGAAGTCGATACCAATAGTATATAGAAACTGCTGCTGTAGCAAATAAATTGATCAGTAAAATTTCATTTTTTTTAGAAACTACTTTCTTCAGGAAGAGGAATACCACTAAGGTTGTTGTCATTGCAACAAAAGGAATTGAATATGTGGAAATTAAATGATGCCAGCCTTCATTATTGTAATAATCCTGTACATGAAACCATCCCCAAATATAGCCTGGAAATCCGCCAACGATTAAAGTTCCTACAATTTTTTCGTTTAACCTCTTTTTCTTTTTAGGAATAGGATTAATAGACTTAGTTGAATCCGGGCAGTTAGTAACACAATTAACACAAGATTTGCAATGTGCATTTGGTAATTCAAACAAGCTTTTCCGACCGTACAACTTTTCTACAGGATGAATTGGGCATAAACCTGAACACCAGGCACTTTTCCAATCATATCGAAAGCTTAAAACTATTGCAATTAATGCCAGCAAGCCTATTATGAGTGCTGTTGCCGGTCCATTTGTATCGAAAATCGTATGTCTTAACGGAATAATGAGTAATAGTGAAATTACCGAAATTAGCTGGAATTTTTCCTGCTGCTTTACTTTTAGCTTTTTATTTCTTGCAAAACCTAAATGACGAGAAAGAAGAGATGTTGAAGCTAAGGGGCAAACATTTCTCCACAATCCGACAGAAACTACGAATAAGGCCGGAGCTACGGGGATAAGAACGTTCCAAAAAGCATGAATTCCAATTTCCGGAATAAATATTAATGAGAAGAAAATACTCAACCCAATCATACCTACTAAAATTTGTGCTATCCTCCAATAGGTTAATGTGAGGGATGACAAAATTGATTTTTCTTGTATTTGCATAAAATTAAAAAGAGTTAATATTTAAATTTCTTTTGATCTTTCTCAACCTTTGATTAATTTCAAAACATAGAATGATCAACTTAGAAAGCTTTTTTATATTTTTCAATAGCTCATATCTCTTCATAAAAAAAAAGCTAACTTTAAATGCCAGCTTTTTTTTTCTAACTTATTATCTCTATTGAGAATATGTGCTAATGTATTTCATTTATTAGTATATCAAGATTAATGAAAGTTTAAAAAGATTAATAAAAGTTTAAAAAGATTAATAAAAGGTTAAATTAAATATTCTGAAGTAAAAAAATCAGAGTATAAATTTATTCTGCAGATATTTGCGCTAATGAAGGGTAAAAAAGTTTATATAGTAATATTTATAATTTCTATCATAGGAATTTCCATTGTGCAGTATCAATATTTACGCATTGGCTTAAACCTGGCCAAAGTACAATTCAATCAAAAAATTGGTCTTGCTGTAAATGAAATCAAAGAAGCACTCCGTTCGGAAGATGAATTGACGTTTTTGATTGGTAAAGCCATCACCAAAGATGACAAGTATTTCAAACTGAGCATGGATAGTGTTCATGACGCGGCGAGATATTTTATGAATGATTTTTTAAAAGATAAATTACTTCAGCAAGGAATTAAAACGAATTTTACTTATACCCTAAATGCCAGGGATTCAACAGAATATTTAACTTCGCCAACATCTTATAATAAAGATGAAATTCTTTTAAAATATCCAATTCCTCTTGATGGTTATTTGATTGGATTGATCAATAAAAATCTAATTTTAGAATTGCAATTTAAAAATTTGAACAAATATTTTTTGTCTCAATTAAATGGCTTAACTATACCTGGCTTACTTTTCATTGTGGCAATAGTGCTTGTGATAATATGGGTTTTTAGATCTTTTTATTTGCAAAATAAAATAATCACCATTACTAATGAATTTATAAATAATCTGACACATGAATTAAAAACCCCTGTTTTTTCAATTGGAATTGCATCAAAAATATTATTGGAAAAATCTACTAATGAAAATAAGGAATTGGTAAATTTAATTAGAATACAAGTTGACAAACTTAAAAATCAAATTGAAAAAGTATTAGAATTGGCCAGTTTAGAAGATAAAAAGAGCTTCATCGAAAAAGAGATTGTCGATTTTAAACCAAAAATTTCAAATTTGAGCGTAGATTTTGAAAAGTTGGCCGCATTAGAGAAGATTGATTTTTCGAGTGAGTTAAAAAAGGATAATTATATGCTCAATTGCGATGCTTATCTTCTAGAAAGTGCAATTAACTGTCTGTTAGAAAATGCAAAAAAGTACACTAAGGGAAATATAAAAATTATACTTTTGGCCAATAAGGATGATGAAAATTTGATTATTAGAGTCAAGGACAACGGTATTGGGATTTCTGACGAAAATAAAAAGAAAATATTTGACAAATATTATAGAGTTTCCATAGGGGATGTTCATGATGTTAAGGGCTATGGTTTAGGGTTGAACTATGTAAAAAGAATTGTAAAACTCCATAAAGGCAAGATAATTGTAAATAGCACGCTTGGAAAAGGGTCGGAATTTATTATTAGCCTACCATTATATAAGTATGATAAATAGAAAAAAAATATTGCTCGTTGAAGACGATGAATCTTTGGGTTATTTACTTTCCGAATACCTTATGATGAAAAGTTTTGATGTGGTTTGGAGAAAAAATGGAAAATCCGCATGGGAGATACTTCAGCACGATTATTTTGATTTAATTATTTTAGATGTAATGATGCCCGATATGGATGGTTTCACCTTAGCAAATAAAATTAAACAGCAGTTTACATCAACTCCTTTTATTTTTCTAACTGCTCGCTCCTTAAAAATTGATGTATTGAAAGGTTTTGCCCTGGGAGCTGTTGATTATTTAAAAAAGCCTATTGATGAGGAAGAATTGGTTGTAAGATTAAACACGCTTTTAAATACTTTATCTATTAAAAAAGCTTCTTCTATCGATAATAGAAAAGAAATAATTCTTGGCGATTATGTTTATAACAGAGATAATTCACAGTTAATTTATAAGGATGGATTAATACAACAATTAACATTTCGTGAAAACAAGTTATTGCATCTCCTGGTATTAAAACAAAATGAATTATGTTCTCATAAGGAGATTTTAAATAGCATTTGGGGTAGGAATGATTTTTTCAGTAAAAAGAGTTTAAATGTTTTTATAACACACTTGAGAAAATACTTAGAAAAGGATCCCTCAATTAGAATAGAGAATATTCACAATCAAGGATTTATTTTAAAAATTAAATAATATTATTTATTTATGCCGAGTGGCGTTCCCATTTATTTTATTGTTTAAAGTTAGTTTAATAAATTATTTAATCGGTAAATAGATTTCGGCAATCCAATCAAGTTCATTTCCCCCGATAAATGGATTATCATGAAAAATTTCCAGTGGCTTTCTATCTATATCAATATGATGACGATTAGCGTATTCATACAGTGCGAACCAAGCCTTGTCAGATCCTATATAATTTCCGTTATAAATTGCTTTTAATGCCTTTTTTGATTTGGTTCTGCCAAATTTTATTAGACTATCGATTGGTAATGAATCTTTACGTTTTATTTGGAACCCAAATTTGTAGTTTAAAGTGTTTTTTTCAAGATTCCAATCATCTATTATAATAATGGGCAAGCCCCAATTTCAACATTATTATTTTTTAAGAATTCCACAATTTTAGAATTCTTAAAAAATAATAATGTTGAAATTG
>PVMS01134823.1_pt1 | contig 12797 bp, 9 predicted proteins | sample 1853461 | NCBI WGS metagenome assembly PVMS01 (sample SAMN08582032, study PRJNA380276) | Marine sediment metagenome, whole genome shotgun sequencing project. | isolation source: ocean sediment barecode stripped | collected 2017 | reverse complement strand
GTGCACGGATTGGAGGTCATCTCCCTCACGGGACAGGTGCTGGGCTTTTTGCGGGGGTTTACTGCGTTGTAGGATGTCATCCAGTTGCTGGATGTCGCCGCTTTCCAGAGCCAGTGGAAGACAGATGCTATTAAGCCTGCAGTTGCCACAGTTTACCTGGTAATCGTGGGAGCAGGGCGAGAGCGCACCGCTGTCCCGAGTTTCCGCAAGCTGAATTGTCATAAGTGCTTCCATGGCGACAAACTGCGGCAAGTATAATCCAAATTGCCAGCGGGCTCTAATTTGTTTTTTGAGTGCTAGATCGTCGCGGAGAACCTCGGCGGCGGCTGGTCACCGCGGTGGGCTTCCAGATAGGCATCGAAGGGCATGCAGATATTGCGCAGGAATGGCCTGCCCCGGTGATTGACATTGATTTCCCTGTCGCTGATGTCCAGCAGGCCGTCCTGCACCATCGGGCGCAGCGCCTGCAGTTCCCTGACAAACTTACTGCTGAAGTCTATGCCGAACTGCCGGTTGCACTCTGCGATATCCAGCCTCAGCTCACAAATGAGGCCCATGATTATGTGACGCCGCAGCTTGTCATCCTCGCTGACCTTACAGCCCCGGGTAGAGGGTAATTGGCCCTGGTCTATCATTTTATAGTAGGCGTCCAGCCCCCGCTCGTTCTGCAGGTAGAAGTCGCCAATCTGGCTGATGGCCGATACTCCCAGCCCCAGTAAATCGTCCGCCATATGCAGCGAGTAGCCCTGGAAGTTGCGTTGCAGGCGGCCCTCCTGCTGGGCCAGGGCCAGTTCGTCGTTTGGCAGGACGTAGTGATCCATACCAATGTACAGGTAGCCCGCATCCTGCAGGGTGTGGCTGATCAGCTGTTGTAACAGCAGTTTTTCCTGGGGCTCAGGCAGGGTCAGGCGGTCGATGGCGCGCTGGCTGCTGAATCGCTCGGGAAGGTGAGCATAGTTGTAACAGGCGATACGATCAGGCCTCAGGGTGATGACTTTGCGCAGAGTTTCAGCCATGGTGTAGCGATCCTGGTGGGGCAGGCCATAGATCAGGTCAAAACTGAGTGAGCGAAAGCCGTGGGAGCGGATGCAGTCCACCAGCGGCACGATCTCCTTGTAGGGCTGGATCCGATTGACCGCTTTCTGTACCAGGGGGTCGAAGTCCTGAATGCCGAGGCTGATGCGGTTGAAACCCACACCCTTGAGCAGCGCGATTGTGCTGTTTTCTATGGTGCGCGGGTCTATCTCAATTGAATATTCCCTGTAGCCTTTGTCCAGCAAGCGAAAATGACTGGCGAGCATGTGCATCAGCTCAGTGATTTCCGCATTGTCCAGGTAAGTGGGTGTGCCGCCACCCCAGTGCATCTGGGTAATGGGGCGCTTATCGCCGACTAATTGTGACTGCAGCTCGATCTCCGTTTCCAGGCGGTTCAGATACTGGCGTGCAACCCCCTTTTCACGGGTGACGATCTTGTTGCAGGCGCAGTAATAACAGATGTCGTTACAGAACGGCAGGTGGACGTAGAGGGACAGGGGGGCGCGCTTGTGATCGCCGTCTTTGCCCTGCCAGGCAATGTACTGGTCCAGCGGGAAGTCCTGGCGAAATTGGGGCGCAGTGGGGTAGGAAGTATAGCGCGGCCCCTGGCAGGCGTACTTTACCGCGAGATCCATGTCCCGTTTGTGTTCTGGCGCGATGCTGGTAGTGGCTACCAGATCCTGGGGAATACTCGTCATATTTTGGTGCAGCTTGTCATCTAAACGAGGAGGAAGATAACAAGAAGCGGCCTCGGGGGTGTTGATCCAGGTCAATCCTTGATGAGCGGGCTGTGTAAAGAGCTTCAGCCCAGGGACGCCACACTCTTTAGAATCAACCGGACCAGCTCCGCCTGCCTCGACACGCGGGTTTTAGCAAAAATTGATTTGAGCTGCGCGCGGGCAGTGTGCGGGGAGATAGTCTGCGCTGCGGCTACCTCGGCCAGGCTCAGGCCCCGGGCCAGTAGCATCGCAAGTTTGGCCTCGGCCGGTGTCAATTCGAACAATTCACCCAGTATGTGCTGTGAAGCGGGCGCTTGCAGGTCGGGGTCGCTGATGAATACCGCCGCACAGGGGCTGGATTGCCCCTCGCTCCATGCGGAGACGGGCACAGGCCGGATTACCAGCCCCAGATCGGAGCGGCCCGCCGGACGCGGTACGCGAAGTGCCCGCACCACCGCTGTTTCCCCGCGCTGCTGGGCTTTGATAATAGTGGCCAGAGACTGCTGCAGTTCCCGGTTTATATCCCTGCCCTCGATATGCAGGCGCTGGCCGCGCAGGCTCAGGCCGTCTGCTTGATCGAGCAGTGTCCTGGCCACCGCATTGCTGCTCAGTAATCGGCCCTGCTCATCGAGGATGATACTGGCTACCGATAGCTGGTTCACCGCCCCGGCGTAGACATCCCGCTCGGACGCCATGCGATTCAGCTTGGCGTAGATCTGGATGGCGCGGCGCAGGTGCGGGGTGATGCGCTCGACTAACTGGCGGTCTTTCGGGGTAAAACGGCGTTCACTGCGTCTGCGGGAGAACCGCAACCGGGCCAGCATGCCATCGGGTTCCGCGGTATCAACTCCCAGGATGCGAAACAGATCAATAGGCTGCAGGTAGTGAAGATAGTAATCCGAAGCCATCAACTCCTTATCCGGCAGGATATCTTCAAGGGCGATGACTTTATCCAGGGGCAGGTTGACGAAGGGGTCCAGTGCGAAAAATTGCTCGCGGTAGGCGCTGACCTCCCAGTCGGCAGGGTCCGCCAGGGTGGCTTCGTGTGCACCCGGACTCGGGTCCGGTCTCAGGTAATTGAGTATCACGCCCTGGTCATCGGCTGATGGTGGGCGCAGAATCAGTGACACCACCTGGGCGTCCAGGGTTTCGCGCAGGGCGGGTAAGGCGCTCTGCCAGGGCTGCGCCTCCAGTGCCCCCTGGTAGATCAGTCCTATCAGCCGGTCGTAGTCATGGTCGATCCGGCGGGGGTCTATCGTCATGGAGGAGTCTGTTATTTGTCGATACTGGAGAGGTTTTCCGTGACCTCCGCCAGCAATTTGGGCTTGCCAATGCCCCAGCCCTGTAAGTAATCAACGCCAATTTCTTCGAGTTTCGCGATGATTTCATCATTCTCTACTGACTCTGCGATTGTTTCTTGTCCCAGGAAGTGGGCCAGGTCGTTGATAGAGCGGGCCATCGCATAGTCGCTGCGGTTTTTATGGATGCCGGTAACAAAACTGCCATCGATCTTGACATAGTCAACGGGCAGTTCCCTCAGGTAATTGTGGCTGGCCAGGCCTGTGCCAAAGTCGTCTATGGAAAATTTGCAGCCGATATTGCGGAAGGCGCGAACAAAATCCGCCGCTTTCACCAGGTTTGAGATGGTGCTGGTCTCAGTAATTTCAAAACACAGGCGACTGGTTCCCACGCCGAACTCGGATATTTGTTCCAGCAGGTAATCCATGAAACTGTCGTCGGTGACACTGCTGCCAGACAGGTTGATGGCCAGATTTGGCACGGTTTTCTGTGCGTCCATCAGCTGGCTGATCCAGCTGAAGGCCTCCCGTATCACCCAGCGATCCACCTGGCTCATAAAGCCGTGGCGTTCAGCGGACTGGATGAATGTTTCAGGCGATGCGATCGAACCGTCCTTGTTGCGCAGACCGAGCAGCAATTCAAAGTGCAAGCTGCTGTTTCCGGTACCGTCCACGGTGGTCTGTACGATGGGTTGGGCGCGCAGTACGAAGCGCTCCGTGGCCAGTGCTTTTTCCAGATCCTGTCGGGTTTGAGCTTTTTCGCGCTGGTAGGCCTTGGCCTTGAATTGTTCCTGTGCGAATGGGATGACCCGATTGCGCCCCTGTTCCTTGGCGTGATGCATCGCCGAGCGGGCGGCATTCAGCACGTCCTCTACCCCGGGGCTGTGCTCTTGAATGGGTGCCACCCCGATGGATACGGTGAAGGTGACACTCTCGCCGTCGATATCCACACTGCTGGCCTCAATGTCGCCGCGGATCTTCTCCGCCACCTGCAGAGCCTGCTCCATCGAGCGATCCAGCAACAGTATCGCAAACTCATCCGCATCTATCCTGGCCGATGATGACTTCTTGCCGTGCATCTGAGACAATAACTTGGCGAATTCGAGTAGTACCTGATCGCCGTTAACCCGGTCGTAGACATCGTTGACCAGGCTGAACTGGTCGATATTGAGGTATAACATCGCATGCTGTGAACGTTTGTGCTGGGCGTGCCGCAGCGCTCGTGACATCTGGTCCAGGAGGGTTTCACGGTTGATCAGCTTGGTTAGCGAGTCGTGATTGCGGGCAAAGCTCAGGGTTTTTTGTACATGCTCCAGCGTTTGGTACATGCTTTTGTCGACCACTGAGAGTTTGTCGGCCGGCGCCGGTGGCTGTACGCCGCGGCTCAGTTGCCGGGCGAGCTTTACGGCGCTCAGATCCGCGATTTTCTGGCCGCGTTCATTGACGAAGATATAGCGATCCCGCGCCTCGCTGATCCATGCCAGTTGCATGCGGCGTTTTTTTCCCGTCTTTGGCGCGATAGGTCAGCCAGCTGTCCTTTTGCAGTTGCTCGACGCGGTTTACCCACCGGCGCAGGCGGGGCAGGTCTTCGATCCTGGCGCGTATCTCGGCGGGTTCAGGTTGCACGTCCGCCAGTTTGTCACTGACGGGGGCACATTCCACCTCCATGTTGCCCGCTAGTATGTCGCGCAATTCCAGCAGCACGGATTCATGTGCTATGTTGGTCGGCAGTGCATTGGTAATCTGCTGCCCGATCAAATCTATCAGCGGCTCTGCTTCGAGGCTGCGCTGCACGATCAGGTCTTCATCGGCATCCCCCTGTTGCTGTTCGCTTAACCACAGGCAGAGTAAGTCGAGAGTTTTTACATATTCCGCCCAGGCCTGGCTATTCGTGCCCTCCTTGATGTGGGTTAGTACCAGCAGATCGCGCCAGCCATTTTCGACCAGATCCATCAGCACCCTGGGGGCAGTTGGGGATTTAATCCTGGCGCTGATCGTCTTGCCGACAGCCTGCCGTGCCTTGTGCAGTTTTTCCTGCCCTTCCTGGGTGCGCACCACGCGCTCGATATTGCGTGCCAGGGCGCGTTCCTGTTGCGCGACCAGCTTGCCGATTTTGTTCAGCGCCACATCGAAAACTGAGCTGTCACTTTCGTAATCCGAAGTGATTTCATTGACGATGTCGTTGATGCGGCCCTCCAGCGCCTTATTGGGGAAGTTGGCCGAGGTGGCCAAATGCGACAACTTGTCTACCACGGAGCGGGCGACGTGGCTGCGATCCACAAAAAACCGCGGGTCCAGTAGGGCGAGCTTGGCCAGTGGGATTTGGAGGTTACCCAATGCCGGTCTCAGTTCAGAGGTCACATCCAGCTGGGACTTGATGGTGCCGAACAAATTGTCGACCATGTCCAGTTGGTTGAGGCTGTCTGCGGTCAGTCCGCTGGTGTTGCGCAGGCCATCGATTTCTTCCTTGTTGTTGGCCAGATATTCCCGCAGGGAATCACTCTGTTGCACATCGGCGCGTACCTGTGAGTTACGCTGCAGGGCGCCCAGGGCTTTGGCTATGGCATGGGCATCGGCGAGGCTGTGTTGATCGACTTCAGTGCTGGCGACTGTGGCGCCGGCCCAGGTGCCGCTCAAAGCCGTGCCACTGGCCAGTGTTTCGCCATCAGCAAGCCCCTCCGCCTCACGCTTGAAGTTGAGTGCGTCGATGACGGAGCGGTACAGGCTCGCTGGACTGAAATGACCGATGGCGCCGGCGAGCTGCTCGCCGAGTTTCTGGTGCGCCTGATCCAGGTTGACCGCCCCCGATGTGTTGGCCACGGTCTCATTCAGTGAAGAGTCAGTTGGCGCCGCCTCCGGTTTGGCGGTGGGCGCCTTGCGCGGGGTCCTTCGCACTTGTTTTTTATCTCTTAGCAACGAGCCCTGGTTTATTATCTCCTGCTCCACACCGGGGCGTACGCCGCGTTCCGCCATGATGGCGTTCAGGGAGAGATAAAAGTCATCGAGCTGGCGGATAAAGTACTTGGCGAAGTAATCGAAGATATGGGGAAGCACTGCCGCAGGGACTTTTTGTGCTTTGAGGGCCCGTTTAAATGCCCCGCACAACTGTCGCACGTGCATGGGAAGTCTAAGCTTGTTGGGGTCGACGTCGACCAGGGTTGCAAGCCGAATGACCAGTGCTTCCAGCGGCACTTTATACAGGTCCTCGCCCAGGGTTATCATGCGGTCTATGGCTAGAGAATCCTCAAAATCCTGGATATCTATCAGGCCGAGTTTGTCCGCATCGTCAATATTATGTCGCCACAATTGATCATCGCTGTGTTCTGGCGTCAGGTCCTGAAAATTGTCGGCTGTTTGCCGCACGATATCACGGGTGATTTTTTTGCCCTTGCGCCGCACAATCACCGCGGCTTTGTAGTGCAGGTTTTCACCGGATCTGGCTTGTTTGATGCGAGAGGACAAGTCCAGCAGGTAACCGGTGAGGTCATTGAAAAACGGCAGCAGCAGCTGTTCCAGTTGGCTCCGGCTCTGCTGCTGCAGGATGCCCAGAATCTCGGTGTACTGTGCAGTGGCTGCGGTGAGCAACACATTGCTGTCGCTGCTGACTACGCCGGTGATCGCGCTGCGATAACAGCGTGCGGCTTCCCCGTCGGGATCGGCAAACTCCAGGGTAATACAGTCGCCGGACATACCCGTGATACTGACCTGGATCTCGTCCAGTGCAGCGCTTTGCGCGTCCGTGGAGGTAATGGATAACACGGCGGCGGTACCTGCCCTGAGGCTGACATTGCCGCCGCCGGCAGGACCCTGCAGTAAACGGGTCGTGCCCAGCTGCAATCGTCCATCGAGCAAGGTGGACAACTCACCGCTCAGGCGCACGGACCCGTCCAGCTTGAGAGTGGCCTGCAGCGCGCTGGGTTGTGCCTGGGCGTTGAGCATTGGACCTCTGGTTGAGTTCGCCACGGGGCGTCGCGTTATCCGTGTACTTATTTCGGGTTCGCAAAAACTTGTGGAAGTATACCCCGATATTGTGTGCGGACAACATTTTGGGCGGCAATCACCGCCGTTGTTTCAACCCGCCGTCCCTGTCTTGCCAGGTGTTGGCGGCATCGAGGAAGGCGGGTTTCTCTCCCCCTCCGTGCACGGCAAAACTGGTCCCGCTGACGTAGGAGGCCATGGGTGAACCCAGGAACAGGCAAGCCTGGCCGATATCCGCAGGAACCGCCATACGCCCCAGAGGTATGGTTGCGCCGACCGCCGCTACGCCCGCCTCGTCACCGTAGTGCAGGTGGGCCTGTTCTGTTTCGGTCAGGCCGACGATCACAGCGTTCACCCGAACCTTGGGTGCCCACTCCACTGCAAGGGAGCCGCCGAGGTTGACCAGGCCAGCCTTCGCGGCGCCATAAGCGGCGGTGCCGGGGGAGGGGCGAATAGTGCTGACGCTGGCGATATTGATAATACTGCCCCCGGATTCCTGCTGCTGCATTACCCGGTTGGCCACCTGGCTGAAGTTGAGAGGGGCGATCAGGTTGAGGCCAATGATGGACTCCGAGAAACGCGGCGATGCCGTGGCCGCCTCGGCATAGGGTGCGCCGCCGGCGTTGTTGACCAGTATATCCAGGCGCCCGAACTGCTCTACAGCATACGCCACGCAGGCTTCGATCTGTGCGTAGTCACGCACGTCGCAGGCCGTAAACAGGGCTTGCCGGTCGCCGCTTCGGGGCAGGCTGGCAGGCTCCGACCGGCCACAGATAAGCACATCGGCGCCGGCGGCCAGGAAACACTCGCTAATGCCTCTGCCTATTCCCTTGCCGCCTCCGGTTACAATCACCGCTTTGCCGCTAAAATCCAGCGGGTTGTCCATAGTGTTGACTCCTTGTGCCTGATAGCTTGACTGGTTACGCGTGGCGCCCTGCCACCCTTGAGATAAGCCTTTGATTTACATAAGATGCGTGGACTGTGCTTATCCTAACTGAATTCCAGTAGACTGGAAATTGCCAGGGAGTGCATTGTCAGGAAGAAAAGAGTCACAACGACACAAGACAATCCAGGGTCGGTAGCAAATACTGTACCCGGACGCATCGATACATCATCGGGAATAAAATCTATGACGACAGAAAGCTTACCCGTGCTGGCCATTTTGGGCGGTACCGGGGATTTGGGAACGGGTTTGGCCCGGCGTTGGGCGCAGGCCGGCTACCAGGTCATTATCGGTTCGCGCACGCAGGAGAAAGCCGAGGCCGCTGTTGCTGATCTGCGTGAGGTAATGGCCGAACGTGGTGTGAGTGAGGTGACTGTGCAGGCGATGGAGAACCTGGCGGCGGCCGAGGCTGCCGATATTGTGACCTTGACCGTACCCTTTAGCCACCAGACCAGTACCCTGGAATTAGTGAAACCGGCACTGCAGGGCAAGATACTTATTGACGTGACCGTGCCGCTGGTGCCGCCCAAAGTAGCTCGTGTGCAGTTGCCACAGCAGGGCAGCGCCGGGCAGATTGCCCAGGAATTACTGGGTGAGGAGGTGGCTGTAGTTTCCTCTTTCCAGAATGTGGCCGCGGCGCACCTGCAGGAAGGCAAGGGAGTGGAATGCGATGTGCTGGTCTGTGGCAACAAGAAAGCGGCACGGGACGAGGTGATCAAATTGGTTGAGGCGGCCGGCATGCGCGGTTTTCACGCGGGCATGATCAATAATGCCGCGGCGGCAGAAGCGCTGACATCGGTGTTGATTGTGATTAATAAGCAGTATGGTTGCCATGCGGGTATCAAAATCAGCGGGTTGCACGATGCAGGCTGATATTGGATGACAGCTCGACTGGAGCTTATTCCCCTTGAAGGCTTTCCCCTGGTACAGCCGGGGGACGATCTTGCACAGCTGATTATGGCTTCTCTGGAGGCCAATGACCTGCCCCTTGAGGAGGGGGACGTGCTGGTGATCGCACAGAAAATCGTGTCCAAGGCGGAGGGCCGTTACGTGCGCCTGGCGGACGTTAGCGTAGGGCCCGAAGCCCTGGCGCTGGCTGCACAGGCGGATAAAGACCCGCGACAGGTGGAACTGATCCTGCGCGAGAGCACCGCGGTGATCCGGGTCAGGCCCGGGGTGATTATTGTCGAGCACCGCAATGGTTACGTGCACGCTAACGCCGGTATCGACAAATCCAATATTTCCAATGACCACGACAATCCGCAGGTGTTATTGCTGCCTGAAGATCCGGACCGCTCAGCACAGGCATTGCGGCAGGCCCTGGCACAGAGGGGCGCGGTCGCTCCACAAGTGATTATCAATGACAGCATGGGTCGTGCATGGCGCAATGGCACCGTGGGCCTGGCCATCGGCACCGCCGGTCTGGCGCCGATAAACAACCAGGTCGGCGAGCTTGACCTGTTCGGCAATGTGCTGGAAGTCACCGAGCCCGCCGTGGCGGATGAACTGGCGGCCGGTGCGTCTCTGGTGATGGGTCAGGCTGCGCAGGCGTGTCCGGTGGTGTTGGCGCGTGGCGCGGGCCTGAAACCGGCTGAGGGTGGTTCCAGCGCACTGATTCGGGATAAAGCCATGGATATGTTCCGCTGATGAGCGATGATCAGCGCGACATATTGGCCCTGTCCGGTGGTGTGGGCGGTGCGAAGTTGGCTCTGGGCCTGGCGGACGAATTGACGCCCGGGCAATTGCATGTGCTGGTCAACACCGGCGACGATTTCGAGCATTTGGGCCTGCACGTCAGCCCTGACATAGACACACTATTATATACATTGGCCGGGCTGGCCAACGATCAGCTGGGCTGGGGCCTGGCAGGCGAGACATGGAATACCATGGGGGCGCTGGAGCGGCTGGGCGGTGAGACCTGGTTCCGGCTGGGTGACAGGGATATGGCCACGCACCTGTGGCGCACCGTGCAGCTGGACGCGGGCAAGGGCCTGGGGGAGGTCACCGCCGGCCTGGCGCAGCGGCTGGGTGTTCTCAGTCATGTGTACCCCATGACCGACGAGCCGGTGCGCACCACAGTGCACTGCGCCGGGGAAAACCTGGCCTTTCAGCATTATTTTGTGCGGGAGCAGTGTGAACCGGTGGTAACCGGGTTCAGTTTCGAGGGCATATCGGAGGCGCAGCCCAATCCCCACATTATGCGACTGCTGGACGACAATGCATTTTCCCGTGTGGTGGTATGCCCCTCCAACCCCTTTGTCAGTGTCGACCCGATATTGCAGGTTCCGGGCTTATGGCTGACCCTGCGCGATAACCCGGCACCGGTAGTACTGGTCTCCCCGATTGTGGCCGGGCTGGCGATCAAGGGCCCAGCCGCCAAGATGATGGCGGAACTGGGGGTGCCGGTCACGGCGCTGGGTGTGGCCCAGCATTACTGCAGCCGTTATCCGGGGCTGCTGGACTATTTCGTTATTGATGACAGTGACGCTACACTGGCGGATGAAATAGGCGAACTGGGAGTCGAAGTGGCGATCACATCCACGGTGATGACGAGCAGGGAAGACAAGCAGCGCCTGGCGCGCTTCACCCTGCGATTGGGCGGGGACAATATGAATGATGAGGTACACTAGATGGCACAGGCACTGGTGCCCCTGAAGGATCTGGTCCAGGCCAAGTCGCGCCTGGCTGGTCTGTTGCGCCCCTCCGCGCGGCGAGCCCTGGCCCCGGCGATGGTGGAAGATGTGCTGTCGGTGCTGTCGCGCCATAAAGGCATTAACAGGGTCACCCTGGTCTCCGATGACCCGGGCGCGGGCTTGCTGGCAAATACATACGGCATCGACTACTGGGATGAAAACGCACTGGGCTGCAGCGGGCTGAACCCGGTTGTACAGGAGGCCAGCGCGCGGTTGTTGACGGACGGCGAAGAGACGTTACTGGTTCTGCATGGGGATCTGCCTCTTTTGACGGCGGCGGATATCTCGGCGGTGTTGCGCGCACAGCGGCAATTGGCAGGGCTGGTGATTGGCTGTGACCTGGCCGGGACGGGAACCAACCTGCTGGCATTCACCCGCGGCAGCGCGCCACGCTTTTGTTTTGGTGTTGACAGTTGTGCCAGGCATCTGGCATTTGCGCGCGGCAGCGGTGTGCCGGTGCAGGTTCTGCAAAGGTCGGGTATCGCACTGGATGTGGATGAGCCACGGGATATGAAACTGCTCATGTCCGCGCTGGAACGCGAGACGGCTGGCGAGACATTTAAACTGCTGCATGGCAGCGAGCTGGGAGCGCGAGTAGAATTGGCCCTGGCGACATTGGATGACAATCGGGATCTTACTGTGGGAGTTGCAAATTGAAGGTAGCCTGGCAGTCTTTACGGGAGCAGTTGCTGCGGGGACACCTGCCCGGTGATCAGCAGGCGCTGAGTCTGGCGGATTTCGATGACACGGCGGCACTGACCGAGGTGGCGGGGGCGCTGCGCGATCACGGTCACCACAATGTGGTGACATATTCCCGCAAGGTATTTATCCCGTTGACGCACTTGTGCAGGGATGTCTGTCATTACTGCACCCTCGCACGCACCCCCAAAAGGATTGAGCAGGCCTTTATGCCTGTCGACGAGGTACTTGCGCTCTGTCGCCAGGGCGCTGCCATGGGCTGTCAGGAAGCCTTGTTTACCCTGGGAGAAAAGCCCGAGCTGCGCTACAGCGCGGCGCGACGCGCCCTCCAGGAAATGGGTTTTGCCAGTACGCTGGACTATGTCAAAGAGGTGGCGTCCCGGGTGCTGGCGGAAACCGGGCTGCTGCCGCATATCAATGCAGGCTGCATGAATGCGCAGGAAATCGCCGGGCTGCGCCAGGTGAGCGCCTCGATGGGCATCATGCTGGAGTCTGCTTCTACGCGCTTGTGTGGCAAGGGTATGCCGCACTACGGCTCCCCCGACAAAGAGCCGGCCCGGCGCCTGCAGACCCTGGAGTTAGCGGGGCAGGCGGGTGTACCTTTCACCTCGGGCATTCTTATCGGTATCGGCGAAACCCGTCGCGAGCGTATCGAAGCCCTGCTGGCCCTGCGCGATATCCATCAGCGCCACGGTCACCTGCAGGAGGTGATCGTACAGAATTTCCGGGCCAAGCCCGGCACCCTGATGGCCGCCGCGCCGGAGCCGGACCTGAACGAGTTGCTGTGGACTATTGCCGTCACCCGGCTGGTTTTCGGTGCGCAAATGAATATCCAGGCGCCACCGAACCTCAGTCCCGGTGTGCTGCCGCAATTGATCGCCGCCGGCATCAACGATTGGGGCGGTGTCTCCCCGTTGACCCCGGACCATGTCAATCCCGAGGCGCCCTGGCCACACCTGGAACAGTTGGCGCTGGAAACTGCCCGGGGGGGTAAGTTTCTGGAGCAGAGGCTGACGATTTATCCGGACTATGCGTTGGCCGGTGAGCGCTGGCTGGATACGGCGGTGCGCACTGCGGTATTGCGGCAAATGGACGGCGCGGGATTTGCCCGGCGGGACGACTGGGCCCCGGGAGAAGAGCGGCCGGTACCGGCAGTCGAGGCCGAACTGTTGAGCAGTAATCCCCACTGCGCGGCGGTCTCTGCTGATGTGCGCGATATTGTCGCTCGTTGTCGAGGCAAGGGTGAACTGAACGAAGTGGATGTAGAGCGCCTGTTCAATAGCCGCGGCGCTGATTTCGCCTACCTGGTGCGCCAGGCGGATGAGCTGCGCCGACAGGTGAATGGCGACACCGTAAGCTACGTGGTCAATCGCAATATCAACTATACCAACGTCTGCTATTTCAAATGCCAGTTCTGTGCCTTTTCCAAGGG
>PVMS01122687.1_pt1 | contig 12797 bp, 12 predicted proteins | sample 1853461 | NCBI WGS metagenome assembly PVMS01 (sample SAMN08582032, study PRJNA380276) | Marine sediment metagenome, whole genome shotgun sequencing project. | isolation source: ocean sediment barecode stripped | collected 2017 | reverse complement strand
ACAGAGTTTTAATGGCACCGCGACATACGCAGGTGACGATCAGGTTGCATTTACGAGCTCTTATGATGCTGACTACGATCTCACGCCAAGCTTGAATGACATTGCAGGTACATATTCGGGTTCTGGATCATCTGGCAGTACGGAATTCACAACGGTCACCATCACTTCGGCTGGGTTTCTCACTGGTACTAGTGCAAGTGGCTGTAATTTCAACGGTACTGTTTCTACACGTGCTAATGGAAACGTGTATAACGTCTCAGTGACGTTTGAGGGTGGTGTTTGTGCTAATGGAACCAGCACTGTAATTGGCGTAGGGTACTACGATGCTGCAATTAACCAGCTTACCAGTGCAGCTCTCAACAATACCAGAACCAACGGGTATATTTTTGTTGGAACAAAACCCTAAGCAACCCAATACCCTCCTCTTACCAAGAGTACATATTAAGGTTTGCTTTAAATATTCCCCCGTAAATGATTTTACAATGGAGGCAATGTCTTCAGGTGTTCCAGTTGCAATGACTTTCCCTTCTTTATTTCCACCTTCAGGGCCTAACTCAATATTCCAGTCTGCAGTTTTTATAACATCGAGGTTATGTGCGATTACAATCACTGTATTACCACTATCTCTTAGTCAGAGTGACTTTATTAGACAGTCTCTAAAGGTTTTATACACTTGAGTTTCATTTAGCATTTAAGTGATTGAAATCTGGTGCCGGTGAGGTGATTTGAACACCCGACCTACTCATTACGAATCAGAGATGAGTGCAGCTTAAGAAATCAAAAGATCTGTCAAAAGTGTACCCAACTGTAGCACCAGCGTAGCACCAGGTTATAATGAAAAAAGTTTGAATGAGTAAGTGATTGAATTAATGGCTCCCCGGGACGGGCTCGAACCGCCGACCTAGTGATTAACAGTCACCCGCTCTACCAACTGAGCTACCGGGGAATAAGGGAGCGCAAGATGGTAACGGCCTGCAATTAGTCGGTCAATATAAAGTTTAACTCTATATCATTTAAAAGCATTGGCTTATTACCAACTGGTTGTTTTATAGGACCCAGTTTCAAATCGCCGTTCAGTTCAAAATTCCCACCGTTAGAGCGAAAGTCAATTTCCCCCATTTTTGCATAGATTAGCCAAGATTCTTAGATCAGTCGTCTTCGAGAGTCGGTTTAGGGAATTAATCTATAGATTCCCCTCAGATTGTCTGGCTGATAGTACCAATAAGCGGCAACCGTCGTCTGTAGGTCTTTGATCATTCTATAAATATTTCTCGAATACGGCATCTGGTCGTGTATGAAAACGTCATGGGTGAAAACAAGGAGTGACACAAGTGGGAAACATTGCGCTATTTGACTATGGTGGTTATAAGATAAGGATCGTCAAGGATGAGACTGGTGGTGGCCCATGGTTTGTTGCGGCGGATATTTGTCGTTGTCTTGGATTGGCCATTAACAAACGTACCGGGAAACCGAATGTAACGGTTGCAACGCGTGGACTTAATGATGTGCAGAAACGCAAGTACCGTATCGATACGCCAGAGAATCCAAAAAATCCCTGGATAGACATGATGATATTGTCTGAGGATGGTATGCATAAAATGCTACGTACAGAGAATATTGATGTGCGACGCTTTAAGCAGCACGTGCAGCGAGAAGTGATGCAAGACTTTCCAAGTAGTAACTCGCGAACGATGCGAGCGAATCAAGGTTAATTAACAACCTGTTCTTTATTAAAACTCATGGCAGATCCCATTGAACCAATGGGATCTGAAGTGAGTGCTTATCTAAAGCGCTTTAAGGCGCGTGATCGCTTTTTGTAAAACATCCATGCTCGTAGCGTAAGATATGCGTAAGTGGCCAGCTAGGCCAAATGCAGATCCAGGCACGACCGCGATACCCGCTTCATTGAGTAGGTATTCGGCAAATTCAACATCATCTGCCACACCTGAAATTTTTTCAATTAGGCCTGCCACGTTTGGGAAGCAATAAAAGGTTCCATCTGAGGGTAGACAATGTACCCCATCGATTTCATTCAAGGCTTTAACAATATAGTCGTGTCGTTCTTCAAATGCGTTACACATGGTCACTACACAGCTCTGGTCGCCGATTAGCGCTGCCTCAGCCGCAGCTTGTGAAATAGAGCTGGGGTTGGATGTGCTTTGCGATTGAATATCGATCATCGCTTTAATAATAAAGCTGGGTCCTGCCGCATAGCCAATGCGCCAACCAGTCATGGAATACACTTTTGAGACACCGTTTAACACAAGGGTGCGGTTTTTAAGTGAAGGTGTGGTGTTTAAAATGTTTACAAACTTTTGACCACGAAACATGATGTGTTCATAGATGTCATCCGTAACAATATGGATTTGCTTATGTTTTACTAATACATGTCCAAGCTCTGCAAGCTCATCTTCGTTATAGCCAATGCCAGATGGATTAGAGGGACTATTGATGACAAATAGTTTGGTTTTATCGGTAATGGCATTTTCTAAGTCGGCAGCGGTAATCTTGCAATCGTTTTCGTCATTACTAGGGATGATGATTGGACTGCCATCCGCTAGCAATACCATGTCTGGATACGATACCCAGAATGGTGCAGGAATGAGCACTTCATCTCCTGCGTTTAAAATAGCTTGGCATAGGTTATAAAAAACCTGTTTGCCGCCATTGGAAACCATCACCTCATTCATTTCGTAATGGAGCTGGTTGTCACGCTTGAATTTTTCAACAATGGCTTGTTTGAGGGACACAGTGCCCGATACAGGAGTGTATTTTGTTTTGCCCGCTTTCATCGCAGCAATTGCGGCTTCTTTGATATGCTCAGGGGTGTCAAAGTCAGGTTCGCCAGCCGCCAAGCTCAAAATATCTCCGCCTTCTGCGCGAATTTGATTTGCACGTGCGGTTATCGCTAAAGTGACAGAGGGTTTGATGCGTGCAACACGATCAGCTAATGGACTTTTCAAAGGATCTTTCCCTGGTTTGTTGATTGGTAAATACGAGTACTCTACAGCGGCGGACAATCATACTGGAACTTTCAATAAGAGATAAGCCAATAAATTAATATGCATAAGCATTTTCAATTAAATAGCGATTTTGTTCCTACAGGAGACCAGCCTCAAGCGATTCAAACCCTAGTCGAGGGTCTGAATGATGGGTTGGCCCACCAAACGCTGCTTGGAGTTACGGGATCCGGTAAGACCTTCACTATCGCTAAGGTCGTGGAGGCAGTGCAGCGGCCCACCATCATATTGGCGCCCAACAAAACCTTGGCGGCTCAGTTGTATGGGGAAATGAAGGATTTCTTCCCAAAGCATTCTGTGGAATATTTCGTTTCTTATTATGACTACTACCAACCTGAGGCCTACGTACCCTCCAGCGATACCTTTATAGAAAAAGATGCCTCGGTGAATGAGCATATTGAGCAAATGCGTTTATCGGCGACTAAAGCGCTGTTTGAGCGACCCGATACCATCATCGTCGCCACAGTATCGGCGATTTATGGCTTAGGTGACCCTAAAGCCTATCTGGATATGGTCATGCACCTCGATCGTGGCGATCGCATCGATCAACGCAAATTGTTGCGCCGATTAGCCGAGCTTCAATATACGCGCAATGATCTTGAATTGCGTCGCGGCACCTTTCGAGTACATGGCGAGGTCATTGATGTGCATCCTGCTGAATCCGAGCGTGAAGGAATTCGTATTGAACTGTTTGATGATGAGATAGAAAATCTAAGTTATTTTGATCCACTTACCGGAGAGATGATTCGTAAAGTCCCGCGTCTGACAATTTATCCGAAGACTCATTATGCAACCCCTAGAGAGATCTTATTGCGCGCGGTGGACTATATAAAAGAAGAACTCAAAGAGCACTTAGAAGTACTGAATAAAGCGAATCGATTGGTCGAAGCGCAACGCCTTGAGCAACGCACAGGTTTTGACTTAGAGATGATTCAAGAAATAGGCTACTGCGCAGGGATAGAAAACTATTCACGGTATCTATCAGGTCGTGGACCCGGTGAACCGCCGCCATGTTTATTAGACTACTTGCCAGACAATGCGTTAATGGTCATGGATGAAAGCCATGTATCAGTCCCCCAGTTTGGTGGCATGTACAAGGGTGATCGCTCGCGTAAATGCACACTAGTTGAATATGGATTTCGACTGCCATCCGCCTTAGATAATCGCCCACTAATGTTTGAAGAGTTTGAGTCTCTCGCTCCACAAATGATTTATGTTTCCGCCACACCGGGGCCTTATGAATTAGAAAAGTCTGATGTCATTGTGGAACAAGTTGTACGCCCCACTGGTTTAATCGATCCTGAAATTGAAGTGCGGCCTGTCGCTTCACAAGTGGATGATGTGTTATCGGAAATTAATCATTGCGTTGCGAAAGGTGAGAGGGTGCTAATCACTACACTGACCAAACGCATGTCAGAAGATCTCACAGAGTATTTAGCCGAGCATGGTGTGCGTGTGCGGTATTTGCATTCTGATATCGATACCGTAGAACGTGTGGAGATAATTCGCGGCTTGCGCAAGGGTGATTTTGATGTGCTAGTGGGAATTAATTTATTGCGTGAAGGCTTGGATATTCCAGAAGTCTCATTGGTGGCGATTCTAGATGCAGACAAAGAAGGCTTTTTACGGTCCGAGCGTTCACTGATTCAAACAGTTGGTCGCGCCGCGCGCCACATTAATGGCCGAGCCATTATGTATGCGGACAAAATTACCGGTTCTATGCAGCGTACCCTAGATGAAACGGAGCGGCGTCGCGCTAAGCAAATTGCTTTTAATAAAGAGCACGGTATTACGCCAAAGGGTATAAAAAAGAAAGTTTCGGATATTATGGAAGGGGCGCGTTCATCACCTTATGAGCACGGTATGAGTAAGTCGCGTGCAAGAAAAGTGGCTGAAGATGTTGCTACTTATTCTAATATGAGTCTGGAGCAGGGCATGAAGAAGGTCAAGCAACTTGAACAGCAAATGTATAAACATGCGAAGAATTTGGAATTTGAAGAGGCGGCGAATCTGCGGGACGATATTATTCTATTGAAGGATGTTATTTTGGGTAAACCAGTAACGAAGGCAGGATGATAAAATCTATGGTACCGAATCATTGTGTTCTATGTTAATTTCACAGACAGTATTAGGCGCGTAGCTCAGTTGGTTAGAGCGCTACCTTGACAAGGTAGAGGTCGTTGGTTCGAATCCAATCGTGCCTACCAATATTTATTTTTAAACATCAGAATAGCGAATTTTGTTTTTAGACAAGGCGCGGGAATTTTGAGAAGCGGAGTTTACATGTATGTAAATGAGCATCGAAAAAATTATCGCAACGCCGTATAAGGACAAAAAATGAATTCTGGCAAGTGACCCCTGGTATAGGTCACCACTGGAGATTTGCATGCCGACGATTACTCTTCCCGATGGAACTCAAAAAGAATTTGCTGATTCGGTAACGATTCAACAAGTGGCCGCATCGATTGGCCCTGGATTAGCCAAAGCCACTATAGCTGGGCGTATTGATGGGCAATTAGCAGACGCCTGTGTGGATCTTGTTGAAGACGCCAAGCTCGAAATTGTTACCAGTAAAGATGCAGATGGAGTCGATATTATTCGTCACTCGTTTGCTCATTTGATGGGCCATGCTGTTAAGCAATTGTATCCCACAGCAAAAATGGCGATTGGGCCAGTGATTGAAAATGGTTTTTATTACGATATTGAGTTTGAGCGACCCTTTACGCCAGAAGATTTAGCTGCCATCGAAAAACGTATGCAAGTACTGATCAAGCAGGACTATGAAGTAGTTCGTGAAGTGGTCAGTCGTGATCAAGCGGTCGAAATGTTTAAGCAACGCGGTGAAGATTATAAAGTCGAGATTGCATCTGAAATTCCTGATGGTGAGGTCATTGCTTTGTACCACCATCAAGAATACACCGATATGTGTCGTGGGCCACACGTGCCCAACACCCGTCATTTACGAGCATTTAAACTTACTAAGTTGGCGGGTGCCTATTGGCGCGGCAATTCAGATAATAAAATGTTACAACGCATCTATGGCACAGCATGGGCAGATAAAAAACAACTTAAAAATTATTTAACACAGCTGGAAGAAGCCGAGAAGCGCGACCATCGAAAACTGGGCAAGCAAATGGATTTATTTCATTTCCAAGATGAAGCGCCGGGCATGGTGTTTTGGCATGATCGCGGGTTTACACTTTATCGTACAGTAGAAAATTATATGCGTGATAAGATTCGTGCGTATGGTTATCAGGAGGTCTCAACTCCACAAGTGTTGGATCGTAAGTTATGGGAGAAATCAGGCCATTGGGATAAGTTTGGCGACATGATTTTTGCAACGCAATCGGAAAATCGTGAATACGCGATTAAACCTATGAATTGCCCAGGGCATGTGCAAATTTACAATCAAGGCTTAAAAAGTTATCGGGATTTACCGCTAAAATTATCTGAATTTGGTTTGGTGCACCGTAATGAGCCTTCCGGAACTTTGCATGGTTTAATGCGATGTCGGCGATTTGTGCAAGATGATGCACATATATTTTGTACCCGCCATCAATTGCAGCATGAAGTGGCTGAACTGATTAAATTAACCTTCGATGTGTATAATGATTTTGGTTTTACAGATATCGAACTGGCATTGTCGACTCGCCCTGAAAAGCGCGTTGGTGAAGACAGTTTATGGGACGAAGCCGAGCAGGCCTTGGACCTGGCATTAAGCAGTCAAGGACTGGAATTTAAACTGCAGCCCGGTGAAGGGGCCTTTTATGGCCCGAAAATTGATTTCACGCTACGTGATTGTATTGGGCGCGCTTGGCAATGTGGCACTATTCAGGTCGATTTCTCTATGCCGGGGCGCTTGGATGCGGATTATGTCGCGGATGATGGCTCGCGCCAGGTTCCTGTAATGATCCATCGTGCTATTTTGGGCTCTTTAGAGCGGTTTATAGGCATTTTAATAGAGAACTATGCCGGTGATATGCCGTTTTGGCTGGCTCCTACTCAGGCGGCAATTCTGAATATTACGGACCGACAGGCGGAATATGTCGGTTTAATGGCAGAAATGCTCAAAAAGCAAGGATTCAGAGTGATTTCTGACTTGAGAAATGAAAAGATTGGCTTTAAGATTCGCGAGCACACGATTGCCCATATTCCTTTTATGCTAGTGGCAGGCGATCGTGAAGTCACCGCGAATCAGTTGGCCGTTCGTACGCGTAATGGTGAAGATCTGGGCTCGATGGATGTAGATGCTATCACACAGATGTTTGCTGAGAAAAACGCGCACCGCGGCCATTAATTTTTTTGGAGGATTAAGATATCAGCGCAGCGAAAGATAACCGTTTAAACGAGGAAATTACCGATCGAGAAGTACGTCTTATAGACATGGATGGAGAAAATATTGGCGTAGTAGACATTGATAAAGCCCAACAGATTGCGGTTGATGCAGAACTTGATTTAGTAGAGATAGTTCCAAATGCCAAACCCCCAGTATGTCGGGTGATGGATTACGGTAAATTTAAGTTTGAGCTAAGTAAAAAAGCCCAAGTTGCGAAAAAGAAACAAAAAATAATCCATGTAAAAGAAATTAAGTTTCGTCCTGGTACAGAAGAAAGTGATTATCAGGTTAAGTTAAGAAAGCTAACTGAATTTTTAACGAGTAATAATAAAACTAAAGTTACGATACGGTTTAGAGGTCGAGAAATGATGCACCAAGAGCTTGGCGGCAATTTGCTTGATCGAATTGAAAATGATTTAAAAGAATTTGGTGAAGTTGAGCAGCGACCAAAACTAGAAGGCCGACAGTTAGTGATGGTGTTTTCACCTATACGTAAATAAATAATTGGGAATAGTAATAATGCCGAAGTTAAAAACAAATAGAGGTGCGGCGAAGCGCTTTAAGAAAACTGCAAAAGGTGGCTTTAAATGTGCACAGTCACATGCAAGACATATACTTACTAAGAAAAGTACAAAGCGTAAAAGGCAGTTGCGGTCCGGCTCTTTAATCGCTGATTCAGACATTAATGCTGTAAAACAAATGCTGCCTTTCGCATAAGGCTTAAATATAAAGGATTCGGAGAGAAGAAATGGCAAGAGTAAGTCGATCAGTGGTTGCGCATGCTAAGCACAAAAAAGTTCGTGCTAAAGCGAAAGGTTATTATGGCGCACGAAGAAACGTATATCGTGTAGCTAAACAAGCTGTTATTAAGGCAGGGCAATACGCTTATCGTGACCGCCGTCAGCGTAAGCGGCAGTTTCGATCACTATGGATTGTGCGTATCAATGCTGCTGCAAGACAGTTTGATATGTCCTACAGTCGTTTGATAGATGGTCTTATCAAGGCTTCTATAGAAATAGATCGCAAAGTGCTAGCGGACTTAGCCGTGCATGATATTACTACCTTTGGCAAGCTTGCTGAAAGAGCAAAAGCGAGTTTGGCTAGTTAATGTTACATTAAATGGCTTGGCTCTTTTTTCTGTAAAAGACTTGTTTTGCTAGTATTAAAAAAGGGAAAGGCATTGCCTTTCCCTTTTTTCGTTTAACATATTTAATTTAGCTTATACAAAATGGCGGATCTTAATTCTTTAGAAGTTCAAGCACTTAAAGAGATTCAGTCTACCTGTGAGATGGATGCCTTAGAGTCGTTGCGGGTTCAATACTTGGGCAAAAAAGGCGTTCTCACTGAGAAGCTCAAAGAACTTGGCAAACTCCCAAAAGAACAGCGTCGTGAAGCCGGGCAAAAAATAAATTTGATTAAAGCCAGTGTTCAACAAGCGCTAGAAGAAAAAAAAATTAAGTTAGTAGAATCAGCTATTGCTGAAAAATTAAAATGTGAAGCATTAGATATTACCTTGCCGGGACGTGGTCAGAGCTTAGGTAGCTTGCACCCTATCACTCATACTCTTGCTCGAATTGAAGAATATTTTCGACGCCATGGATTTGTTGTCGAGGAAGGGCCAGAGATTGAGGATGAATTCCATAACTTTGAAGCCTTGAATATCCCAGAGCATCATCCTGCACGGGCTATGCACGATACGTTTTATTTCGACGATAAGCTTTTGTTGCGTACCCATACATCATCGGTGCAAATTCATGTAATGCAGGAGCAAAAACCTCCGATCAGAATCATTGCGCCAGGTAGAGTGTATCGATGTGACTCAGATCCAACGCATAGCCCTATGTTTCATCAAGTCGAAGGTTTGTTAGTGGATGAGCAAGTGTCATTTGTTGATTTAAAAGGCATCATCATTGAGTTTCTGCAAACATTTTTCGAAGATGAAAATTTAAAAATACGTTTTCGACCCTCTTACTTCCCATTTACCGAGCCTTCCGCTGAAATTGATATTGCGGTGGCGAATAGCAATTCAAAAAATACCAAATGGTTAGAAGTGATGGGTTGCGGCATGGTGCATCCAGCAGTATTTGAAAAAGTGGGTGTCGATACAAATAAATACAGCGGCTATGCATTTGGGTTGGGTGTTGAGCGCCTTGCGATGTTGCGCTATCAAGTAAATGACTTGCGTTTATTTTTTGAAAACGATTTGCGTTTTCTACAGCAGTTTGCATAAGGTCTAAGAGATGCGTGTAAGTGAAAATTGGTTGCGTGAGTGGGTAAATCCTGCGGTGGATACTCAGCAATTAGCGGATACCTTAACCATGGCAGGCTTGGAGGTCGATAGCATAGAGCCTGCTGCACCGGTTTTTTCAGGCGTAGTGGTTGCAAAAGTGCTTGAAGTGGTAGCACATCCCGATGCAAAAAAACTTCATATTTGTAGCGTTGATGATGGATCGGGAAATCCTCTATCTGTAATTTGTGGTGCCAGTAATGTGCGTGCAGATTTGTTAGTGGCATTTGCAAAAGTTGATGCAATCCTGCCGAATGATTTCAAGATCGAAGCAAAAACACTGCGTGGGGTCGACTCATTTGGAATGTTGTGCTCTGCATCTGAATTGGGTTTAGCTGAATCTTCGCAAGGAATATTGGAGTTGCCAAAAGATTGTGAGCTAGGCGCAGAAGTATTTGAAGCTCTAGCCTTAAATGATTCTGTTATTGATATTGATTTAACGCCCAATCGTTCCGATTGTTTGAGTGTTCAAGGTATCGCACGAGAAGTGTCGGCGCTTTTAAATATCAGTATGGAGCAGACGCAAATCGCCTCTGTAATTGATAGTTCTAGTCAAGCAGTGTTCCCGGTTTCAATTGAGGTGCCTAAAGATTGCCCGGGTTATGTTGGCAGGGTGATTGAGGGGGTATCTGGCAAGGTACAAAGTCCGATGTGGATGCAGGAAAAATTACGCCGTGCTGGAGTTCGTTCCATCAATGCACTCATCGATATTACAAATTATGTGATGCTAGAGCTGGGCCAACCTATGCACGCATTTGACCTGGATAAATTACATGATGGAATAGTCGTGCGGTTCGCTCAGCCAGAAGAAAAATTAGAGTTGTTGGATGGCCAAGTGGTGGAATGTTCTGCTGATGACTTGGTGATTGCTGATGCAAAACAGTCTGTTGCACTAGCAGGAATTATGGGTGGAGCTGGCACGACTGTTGATGATGATACTGCCAATATATTTTTAGAAAGCGCATCATTTAAACCTGAAACCATTGTGGGGAGGGCGAGACGTTACGGCTTGCATACAGATTCTTCGCATCGTTTTGAGCGAGGAGTCGACCCGCAGTTAGCACGGCCTGCAATTGAAAGAGCAACACAATTAATTCTCGAAATTGTAGGTGGCACTGCAGGCCCTGCTGTTGTATGTGAAGCAGATGAATCTGCGACGATGCAAAATGTAAGTATTAATCTTGATCATGCAAAAGTTGAATCAATATTAGGCATTGTGATTTCAATTAATGAAGTCGAAAAGCTCTTAACGCGTTTGCATTGCAAAGTGCAAATTGATGGAAATAGTTTAAGCGTTGTGCCGCCAAGTTTTCGTTTTGACCTCGCCATAGATGTTGATCTAATTGAGGAAGTAGCTCGTTTGGTAGGCTATGAAAATATACCGGGAAAAGTAAAGTCGATCTTGTCGGGTGATGGTGCGGTGGCTATCAGTGTGGATAAGTTTGCTTTATTGAAACAGGCACTTGTTACCCGCGGCTATCATGAAATCATTTCGTTTAGTTTTGTCGATCAGGCAATTGAAACCTTGCTTAATCCAGGGTATGAAGCAAAAACACTGGCTAATCCGATTTCTCAAGAATTGTCGGTGATGCGCAGTAGTATTTGGCCTGGGTTAATCAAAGCGGCGCAATACAATTTGAATCGACAGCAGAGCCGCGTACGATTATTTGAGTATGGGTTGCAGTTTGTGCAGACAAACGAAAGACTCAATCAGTTACCTATTCTTGCCGGCCTTATTTGTGGAGAGTGTGAACCACAACAATGGAATGCAGCGTCGAGAAAAGTAGATTTCTATGACATTAAAGGTGATGTGGAGCATCTGTTAGAAATTGCTGCGATATCTGGCGGAGAAATTAAATTTGAAGTTGCGGATGATCCTGCATTACATCCAGGGCAAGCTGCAAAAATTATTGTTAACCACAAAACTATTGGTCGAATAGGGAAGTTGCACCCGCGTATTCAGTCTGCACTCGATATCGACCAAACTTTTTTACTGTTTGAATTACAGTTAGAAGATTTTTTGAAAGAATCTTCCGAGGTTGTGTTTCAGCCGTTATCAAAATACCCTTCCATCCGTCGGGACATCACTTTTATTGTGGATGAAAGTGTAGACGCCGCTAAAATTCGATCAAACATTGAACAAATGGGAATCTCATTTCTACAAAAGCTGGAAATCTTTAGCGTGTATACCGGTAAAGGCATCCCAGATTCAAAGAAAAGCATCTCTTTAGGCTTGATTTTACAAGAGTTTTCACGCACGCTTACAGATAAAGAAATAGAACAAACAATCTCATCAATTATTTCTCAACTTAATAATAAAGTTGGAGCGGAAATAAAAAGCTAAGTGCAATGGCGCTAACGAAAGCCGAAATGGCCGAAAACTTGTTTGAGGAATTAGGCCTCAATAAGCGGGAAGCAAAAGAACTTGTCGAAATATTTTTCGAGGAAGTTCGTATCGCTTTAGAACAAGGCCATGAGGTAAAACTATCGGGTTTTGGTAATTTTATTCTGCGCGATAAAAATCAGCGCCCTGGACGCAATCCAAAAACCGGTGAAGAGATCCCAATTTCTGCAAGACGCGTGGTAACATTTCGTCCTGGACAGAAGTTAAAAGCGAGAGTTGAGGCGTATGCTGGAAATCAATAATAATAATCAATTACCGGCGATTCCTGGGAAACGCTATTTTACAATTGGTGAAGTGAGTGAGCTTTGTGGGGTAAAGCCGCATGTGCTGCGTTATTGGGAGCAAGAGTTTCCTTCTTTGAAGCCGGTGAAACGCCGCGGTAACCGCCGTTATTATCAACGACACGATGTAATCCTAATTCGCCAAATTCGCAGCCTATTATATGAACAAGGCTATACCATTGGAGGGGCTAGGCTTAAACTAGCAGGTTCCTCAGCCAAAGAAGACAATAATCAAAGTCAGCAACTTGCTCATCAAATGCGAGTAGAGCTAGAAGATCTTCTACAAGTTATAAAACGCTAGATATTCGCTCCATAATTCTTGTCTAAGTATCTGCATATATCGGGGTGTAGCGCAGCCTGGTAGCGCACCGCAATGGGGTTGCGGGGGCCGGAGGTTCGAATCCTCTCACCCCGACCAATGAAATCAATAAGATATGCTGTTTCTATCCAGCTATGAAAACTGTCAATT
>PVMS01152167.1_pt1 | contig 12798 bp, 10 predicted proteins | sample 1853461 | NCBI WGS metagenome assembly PVMS01 (sample SAMN08582032, study PRJNA380276) | Marine sediment metagenome, whole genome shotgun sequencing project. | isolation source: ocean sediment barecode stripped | collected 2017 | reverse complement strand
TCTTTGCGATAGAAATGCCCGTCCAGTCTCTGAAGCTTAATGCAATACACACAATTCTTTACATGGGGGTTATTGCCGGCGTATTTTATTTTTGGGTGTTAAGTGCTCCTAAAATTTTTATCGCAATGGGGCTGAGTTCCCTGGCAGCTGGGCTATATTTCAAAAGTAGACTTAACTGGCAATGCCGGCATTTGGCTATTAAAGACAGCTATATTTCAAATTGGAAGTACGGTAAGTGGGCATTATTAGGTGTTTTTGTAACTCATGTCCAAAATTACAGTTATATTTATCTCCTTGGTGTACTGTTGGGAAGTTACGCAGTGGCTGATGTGTCTGCTGCCCGGTTTTTACTGATGCCTTTAGCGTTGATTCCGGCCGGATGGGTTAAGGTGATTATCCCTTACGGATCAAGACTACGCGAAGAGAGGAAACTGTATCGATTTTTTAAAGAACAAATGATTTCCAGTCTGATTTTTGTAGCCGGAGTAACCATTTATACTACCATTTTGTTTTATGCTTCAGATATACTTCAAACGTATGTCTTATCCGAAAAATATACTGATTCTTTCAACTATCTCGTACTTTGGGGGGTCTATTTTGCATTTGGATTTATCGGACTGAATGCGAGCTTCGGATTACAGGTGACGAAACGGTTTGATATTATATCAAAAATAAATTTGTTCACCATGTTGCTGACAGTCGCATGTGCCTATTTCTTTATTCAAAGCCATGGGATTAGAGGAGGATTAACAGCGCTTATCATTGGCCAGATCGTATTGAGTTTTGCCCTTTGGATTTATTTCGCCAGGGAAATTTTTTTTAATAATAAGGTTGATTCCAAAATTGGTGCTAGTGAAGGCTGGGCGGGTTAGATTTTTCAGGTTATGGAATTTCCAAATTTTCATCAACATAAAAACGATTCTCAAGAAATTAACGGGAAAACGATTTGTTCTGTTTGTATCGCAACCTATCAACGCCCCGAACTGCTAAAAAATCTGTTGGTTAGTTTAGGACGGCAATCACTGCCGTATAATACTGAAATGGAAATCATTGTGGTCGATAATGATGACCGAAAATCTGCAGAGCCAACCTTCAAGGAATTCCAAAAGGAATTCTCGGTACCATGTCACTACTTTATCCAGCCGGAAAAAAATATCAGCCTTACCCGAAATATGGCGGTAAAAAATGCCTCCGGGGATTATATCCTATTTATCGATGATGATGAAGTTGCCTCTCCTCAATGGATTTATCATTTGCTAAAGACATTGAAGGAATATGAAGCGGATGGCGTATTCGGACCAGTTATGCCTGAATTCAATGAGACAACTCCCGAATGGATGAAAGAAAGTAGTTTGTTTTATAATCCTGTAATCGGCACAGGAATAGAAGCCAAACACAGATGGACAAGTAATTGCATGGTATCGGCTTCTCTCTTAAAGTGTATGGTCGAACCTTTTGATGTCAGATATGGCATTACCGGAGGTGAAGACGCTCATTTGTTTGACAGACTTGAGTGTCAGGGTGCGCGCTTTGTTTATTGTAAGGAGGCCTGGGTGTCGGAATTTTTACCACCAAATAGAACACACATGTCTTATCTATTGATACGCGCAATGAAGGGCGGCAATACTCATACTCGCAGGGTCATTGAATTTGCCGGTAAAAAACACATGGTTATCAGGGTATTTATGGTGATCAAGGCCTTAATTTATGGAACCATTAGTCTGGCTCTAATGATATTACATTTACCAAGTGCTTTACGCCGAACCAAGTGGCTGCTTAAATTCGCTTCAAATATCGGTAGATTTACTGCGGCCTGTGGATGGATTTATAAAGCATATCGATAAAGATACCCCGTCAATCAAACGGACAGTTGCTATGCATTATACAATAAATCAATCAATAGACAGATTGGCGAGTATAGCGAATTTTTTAGCTAAATTTTCTTTTTCGGCCTATCTGTTCTTTGTATTTTTTGGAACGACCATACCATTCATGCAAGAAATTACGGATGTTGAAGACATCATGACGTCAAATCCAATAAATCAATACGGATTCTCAATTCTATACGTTCTTTCTTCGCTAAATCTAGTCTTAAAACGAAATCAAGTAATAAAGGTGATAAAGAGAGAAAAATTTCTATGCTTGTTTATCCTATGGTCGTTTTTAACCATTTTATGGTCCGATGCTCCCTTTGTGTCTTTGAAACGATGTGTGCAAATATTGGGTGGATCGATGATTTTCTTATCGGGACTTTTAAATTTTAAATCGAGCGATGAAACATTCAAATATTTTAAACTAATTTTATTTTTTTATATTCCAGCGACCTATTTGGCGATCCTTATTATACCTTACGCGCGTCATTCAGCTGGGGCCTGGAAAGGTCTGACAACCCAAAAGAATCTGCTTGGGCAGATGGCTCTGATTAGTCTGATTGTATGGTCTTACTACTTGAAGGGCGGCAATATCAAGACCAAAGCAGTCCCCCTTTGTTATTGGATATTGTCGTTTGTACTTTTAATGGGTTCACGGAGTGTTACGTCGATTTTAACTGCCATGATGTTAGTAGCTCTTATTGGAGCGCTTTATTTGGACAGAGCAATTTTTAGGCAACTCATCGGAGGCTTTTTCTCTTTAACATTTTTCGGTTCATTCTTTCTATGCATATTCGGAATCCTAATTCTTTATCCGGAATTGCTGGAAGCCTTTTTTGGGTTATTCGGAAAGGACTTAACTTTCACCGGTAGAACTGAATTGTGGTTGCGTATTTTTGATGAAACGAAAAAATATTTTTTATATGGTTGCGGGTTCGGAGGATTTTGGGTGATGTCTCTTCCTACATTAAACTTGATCTATGAGGAATTTATGTGGTTACCCAATCAGTCCCATTTAGGGTATTTGGATGTGCTAAATGAAACCGGCTTTATTGGATTTTCATTATTCGCACTGATGATTATTTACTATTTTCGAAATATATCAAAATTAAACAAACTCCATTATTTTAAATGGATCATATTTGCTGCTTTAATTATAAATTTTTCCGAGTCAACCTTATTTATACCAAAAGCAGTCACAGGCACTCTTTTTCTTTTTTCCTATTTGGCGCTTTATGTTGATCACCTGCGAGAGCACCAGGCGTATTTATCGGATACCGAACCGGCCGCGCATCACTATGAAACCTTCTATGATTAAAAGCGGGGCTCTGTATTTTCTCGCGATTATCCATTTTCGGCATTAAGTTTCTGCTAAGATTTTATACTTCTACCCCGGTTAATTTCTTGCAAGAGATACCCCAAAAAATCGTTTTTATCGCATGGGCTTTTCATGGCCGAAGAACCGAGGTACTTTCGCATGCACTCGGGGCAGAAGATTATTACATTGAGTATTTAAAAGGAAAGACCGCTCTTTTACACCCGCTGCGCTATTTAATTCAATCAATCAAAACTCTGGCCATTTTAATACCCAGACAGCCGGATATTGTCATAACCCAGAATCCCCCCATTTTTTTGCCCTTAATTGTCTACCTGTACTCGCTTTTCACCAAAACAAAATTTATCATTGATTCTCATACCGGTGCCCTGATTGGGAAATGGTCCCGTTTTATCCGTCTGCATAGCTATCTTTCCAGAAAGGCTTTCATGACTATTGTAACCAATGAAGGCTTGAAAGACATTGTAGTTTCATGGGGCGCAAAAGCTTTTGTACTTGAAGACAAACTGCCGAATTTACAAATTAATGAAGAAAAAAATCGCTTTGAGCGTTTCAGTATATGCGTGATTAGCTCGTTTTTAGAGGACGAACCTCTAGAAGAAATTATGGAAGCGGCTAAAAATATACCGTATTGTGATTTTTATGTTACCGGAAGGATTTCTCTTGCACCGCAGCCTATTCTCGACGGTAAACCCGCTAACGTCCATTTTACGGATTTTCTTCCCGATCAAGAATTTTTTAAATTTATTGACCGGGCCGATGCCACCATTGTTCTTACGACAAGAGATCTAACCATGCTGTGTGGGGCTTATGAATCGGTAGCTTTAGAAAAACCGCTCATAACCTCTGATTGGGCGGTTTTAAGGAATTACTTTAGCAAGGGCACCCTGTATGTTGACAACAGCCCTGAGAGTATAAAGCAGGCTGTTCAGGAGATGAAAGCAAGGCAAAATGAGCTGCGTAAAGAAATGAAAGATTTAAAGAAACAATTGATTCCTCAATGGGAAAAGAAGTTCAAAGAATTGATTTCATATCTTTAAATGTCGGCGGACGGGGATGATTTTACAACATAAGTGTGGACCACGAAGGGGGAAAGTATCGATGCGCATGAAGGGGGCGACTCCTCCTCCTACCCGATTCACAGGTTGGGTGATGTTTGGTTTACGGGCAGGTTTTGGTTTGAATTTCAAGATTAATTTTTTCTCTAACCGCTTACCTCGATTTATCTCTCTCATAATTGTTTTTTTAATAATTATAAGTACTTACTTAACTCTTTAAATTACTTAATTTATATACCTATATAATTTTAAAAAGTATCGAAGTAGAGGCTCGAAGGCGATAGAATGTCCTTTTCGCGCTTTTATACGACGAACAAATTTTAAGGTTTATTGAAACACAACCGTTTCAATTCCTATAACTATAAGAGGGGTACAGCATGGTGAGAAAAATGTTATCGATATATATGGTATTATCTATTTTGATATTTTCCTTTGTATATGTTGGATGTGCAGGTGGCGGCGGCGAGTCTGCATCGAAGGACCCGAGTGGTTTAATTAAGTCTCTGAAAAAATTGAATATCGACAAATATATGGGGATAACTTACAAGGAGCGGTTCCCCAACCCTGATGATCCCGAATGGGATATTTATTACTATGACAAGACCGATTGTAAATGTATTTATGAAAATGAATTTTACATAGGCGCTCGCGAAAAGCCGGATAATTTCAATGTCATTTTTATGATGTCGGGGGGTGGCGCTTGCTGGCCCGGGAGGGAAGAATGTGAAAGCGAACCGCAAAACATTGTCACCAGCGATGACGATCTTACATCAAACCAACCGGATAATCCAGTGGCCGGTTGGAATGTCGTCTGGGTCCCCTATTGTGACGGATCGGTTCACATGGGAGATAATAATGCAGACTATGACGGGGACGGCGAGACCGATCATTGGCATTGGGGATTCAAGAGTACTTCCGCGGCGGTAACGTTAATGGAAGAACTGTTTCCGCACCCTGAAAAAATTCTGATAACCGGCTGTAGCGCCGGCGGTTATGGTACTTTTATTGCGACCATGTTGATCAGGCTGGTCTACCCAAACGCAAAGCTTTACGTGGTAAACGATTCAGGCCCCGGGCTCTTTGACCCTGAAAAACCCGATACATGGCAGCTAATCAAGAACACGTGGAAGATCGAGCCGCTGCTGCCAGATGACTGTCCTGAGTGTCATGATCAAGTAATCTACCTTTACAAATGGGTGCTCGCAAGAGATGATAATTTAAAAATAGGGCTTTTTTCATCCTACCGAGATGAAGTAATCGGAGGAGATTACTTGGGTATGGCACCAATAGATTTTGAAGAGTTACTAATGACCGAGTCGGGAGTTCTTAGACAACTTTTTCCTGATACTTTTAAGCGATATTTTATCAATGGCTCTAGTCATTGCATTTCCGATTACGAATATGAAGTAAATGGGATTTCAATTATAGAATGGATCGACCATTTGGTGAATGATGAAAACCAGTGGGCCGATGTTCTGGAGTGAAGCGGTACCGTTCAAAATACCTATTTAAAAAATTTGCATATTTTGGTTGGATAGAATTTTGTATTATCATCTTCAGGCCCAAACTTAACAGCAATTTCAAATAATTATTTTTGCATCCCAACTGCTTTAAAACAGCTATCATTCGCTAAAAGGCTAATTGCAATGTACGCTATCTTTTTGTATTGATAGTATTTAATTTTTTTATCTTTATGTATATACCGAATCTTCTCTTCTACTGTCTTATTCTTTAACCCGCAGTTCGGTTGGAGGGCTTGGGGCAGGATAACTAGAAGAATTGTGATATTCAAAAGCCCCGATATCCCAGCCGGCCCCTTGAGGCCTGGCGGTACCTTCTTTATCATAGTTAAAAGCGTTTATACTGGTACCGGCATCCACCACGGGGGCAGAATCGTTGGGTTTGAATTCGGAGCTAAGGTCTGCGTTTTGATTCATTCCATTCGCATCTAAACCGGTACCCTGCCATTGACCCCAGCTTTTTGTTCTGCCGGAATAACCAACAGGATAGTTGTTATTTTCATAGAAATTATAGTCGACTTTTGAAGGGTCGTCGACGCCTTTGTCTATATAAATTGCGTAATAATCACCGGTAATACATATGTTATTTTTAATCTCACCGATTTTTGATGCTGGCGTATTGGCAAATCGACACGCAATGCCGGAGGGATGTTGAGCGATAACCGTGTTATTCCAGGCATAAACCGTTCCTGTTGCGCTGTCATTATATTGGTCGATAAACAGAGCCTGCCACTTTTGGTAGGTCGAGCCCAATACGACATTATTGTAAACCTTAACCCATCCATATGTGCGCTGGATTATCATTCCCTGGCAGGCAGAGTTATTGCGGCCATCGACCAACTCGGCATAGTTATTCCTAACTGTCAGATTGGTCTCCTGCCATGATTGAATAGGATCATGATGGCACATCGGGCAATTGCTGTCGTTTGCAATCCTGCAAGTATTTCCATCAATTATATTATCTCTTCCAAGCTGGATGTATATACCATCAGTTTGGTAGGGCTGATTAATATACCCCGTCCATGTCGAATTATTTGCAATCAGCGTGTTACTGCAGTTTGATACATATATACCCCACGTCTGCGTGTGAATAATATCCATGTTTCGAACAATAGAATTGTCACTGCCGTTGAGGTATATAGATGCTCGTGATACTCCATCATATACTTGGTTTCGAATTGTGAATCCATCAACTTCAATCCAGTCGGATGCGCCTATATAAATGGCCATTGCCCGTTTATTGCTGCCATCAATAATTACTTTTCCATTATGACCGGTATCTGTACCAACAGTAATTTTTATTCTTTTTCCACTAGTGCCACTTTTTCGTATAATAAGAGTGTCAGGGTAACTCTTTGAATCAGATCCGCCTGATACATAAATAATATCGCCAGGTGAAACTTTATTCCAATTTATATCCGCAAAGCTTTCCCAGGCGTCATTCCATGATGAGCCATTATTTGCACCGATTGCAGCATTATCCACATAGTGCGATGCAGCATAAGAATTTGCGTATGCCCCAAATATAAGTATCAAAAGACTCAAACTTATTAGTGCAACTTTATATAAATGAGTTCTACATACCATTTTTTTGCCATCCTTATTAGTGATTGATTGTTCTGGCAGATGCTGCCGCATCTGGGTTTAAATTATTGATAAGGTGCTGGTTTTTTCTTTAACTCATCTACAATACCCGATCTATTTCACCAGCTGTAAAATTAATTATAAACAGATTCCCCGAAAAAACAATTATTATTTATCCATTATCAAGCTCCATCATTCGGGGATATAGGCCGGATCAGCTGTTATGACAATTTTATCCAGTTTAGTTCCGTCTTCTCGGTGCATGATGATGAGGATGTGGGCTCCGGCTTCTAATTGAATACTTGCCGGGTCCGCACCGCCTCGGTTGCTCACCTGATCCCATACCCACGATTTGGACGTTGTTACAACCCACAGCGCATAAGCACTGTTATCGATGGAAAAAAAAAGGAATTGTCTCTTTTGTTTCTGGCCAGCACACGGCACCACACAACATAGTCTCCGGCGGCCGGCACCTCAAAATTATACTTTACATAACCCGAATTCTGACTTGAAGCCCATGAATTCCCCCTTCCGTTGGGGACCCATACAAACCCGTCAGATGAAGCTTCTCCGTCCCACGCATACTCAAACGGATAATTCAAACTACCGCTTTCAGCTTCAATTTCAATGATCGGCTGTATGTCATCTACTTCAGGGAGAACATTTTCGGGCGAAAAGAGAATAATAATGTCATTAACATATAAATTGCGATCATGGCCTTGTGCCGGATCATAGAAGTCGTTGCTAAAGCCGATGGCCAAATTATGCAAACCTGCTGAGACCTGTATATCGAATACGAAGATTTGGGCCTTATCTGTATCTACCGAATGGGTGCCTCTCGTCTCTCCGTCAATTATCAGATGCATCTCAGGTCCCACACCGTGCGCAAGGTCACCCCTTGCCGTAATTTCAAAGTGATAAATACCGGTATCGGGAAAATCAACCTCTTCATTCATGGTGCCATTTGCCCACAGCAGCCATTCTGTTCCTATCTGTGTCCCGTTGGCATGATAATTCATATCCTCGGCTTCTATAGTGGTTGTCAAAAAAACGTTCCGGTATTCAAACGTTTTTTTCTACAACCACTTATGCCGCAATTCCGTCATTCGGAACATTATTATGGGAAGCGGTATATGACCATCTCTCCGGTATTGTTGCCGCCACCACCATTTATATCAGTTAACAGAAGGACAAACTTACTACTTTGCGGCAACTTCGTCTAACGTTAATAATATTGAAAGCAAATTTTCAAAATTATTAACGTTAGACGAAGTTGCCGCAAAGTAGTAAGTTTGTCCTTCTGTTAACTCGGAAATCGAACAGCTGTCATAATTCTCGACATCAACGCTAAATTCATAATTACCGCTGGAAGTTCCGTAATGAAATTTATAGCCGGCAATAATGGATTCTGGACTTTTATCCCATCGAATTGTGACATCAGCCCCGTGGACGATGTTAGGTAAAAGGAATAATAAAAAAGGTAAAAGGAATAATAAAAAAGGTAAAAGGCCTGATTTAAAAAACGGATTACGTAACCGACTTGGGAAATTAACGGCAACAGATTGTAGACGTAACAAAACAGCACCGCCACTGATTGCCTTCTTTTAGAAATTGCCAAGCGAGATGCAGCCATGGGGGTAACTGCCTCCGCTCGAGAGCCCTGCTGCCTTTCCTTCTCCTTGGAATAAAGCCAGTGGCTTTGCGTCCTGCCCTTTCGAGCTTTTTTATCTCACACAGAGATCTCAGAGATCACTGAGAAAATAAATTCTTTAGGTTAAAAACCCTCTGAGCACTCTGAGGGCTCTGTGAGAGATTATCAAACTAAGAGCAAAACAGATGCCAAGTATGCGCGCACGGGCCGGGCCGGGGTCGTTATAAAAGAATAATCAACTTAACGAGGAGATAAAAGTATGTAATTGTAATGGGTTAGATCGGAAAAATTTTTTTTAAAAAAAAGATGAGAAATGCGAATGGGGATCTAAATTTGTAAATTGAAAAGAAAAAAGCGGGCGGGTTTATGATTTTGTATAACCTGGCCGTATAGTTTTCAGCACAGAAAGATAGCCGGTCAATCAACTAATCAACCTAATAAACCAATCAACTGAATCAACATTACTATAAGTCAATACATCCACATAAACGCGCGCCAATGCAGGTAAAAGCAAGCAAAAGTTGTTGACACCGATCCTGGATTATAACATTTGCTCATGACGGCAGTACCCGATTCAAATAGATAGAATATCATCAGTTTATCGTTCCGTCATGAACAGCAACTCAAGCAAAGTGCCCGCCTGCATTTGCCGGACTGCCGTGGCAGCGCTGATTTTTCTTTTTTTCTTATCGTCATCTTACACCAAAAATCTTACCCTGGCCTGGGACCCAAATGAAGAGCCCGATTTTGAGGGCTATATCGTCTACTATTCAATCAATATTGCCGAATTATCTTCGTTAGCATATCAAACAGCCTTTGCAATATCGGCACATTATCCAATTGTCACTTATTGGTGTTCAGGGAAAACCAGTTCTTATTTTATTAAACAGGAGGTATACAAATGATTATTCCGATGGAAAGAAGGCATGCCTTAGGAGTTGCCGAACTCCACTACAAATCCGTCAAGAGTCTGTTGCAAAATATCGGCAAACAAATGTGTGTTGTCTTCTATGAAAACGTCTTAAAATCGAAACAAAATTTCGGTTTTGTCTATGTTAAAAATTCAAAGGTATTGGGATTCATATTTGGAACTGAAGACAGTTCTAAACTGTTAAAAAATCCACGAATTCTTTTCGGATTGGGTATGGGCTTAATCAAAAAGCCAATTCTCATCAAAAAAATCTTTCCCCGTTTTAACCAAAAATTGGAGACGGGTCCGGAGGTTTCATATGTGGCTATCGATTTAAGGTCCATTGCAATGTTAAAAAAAAGGGAACCCGATTTTAGAGACAAGCGGATTGGCGATCAAATGGGAGTGGCGATGAAGAAGGAATTTAAAAGGAGAGGTTTTCCATATCTGATTAACTGGATAGAGGAAAATAACAAAGCTAGCCTGGCGTTTAGTCTTCGAAATGGCTCAAAAATCGTCGGTGAGTTTTGGGAAGACGGAAAACGCACGATTGTACTTCGCACACCCACCGAAATTTTAGATTAATGGTTTTAACAAGCACGGAAGTTGGGATTTCAATGCATCTTATAGACCATAGAATTGATGTTCATGCCTGCTCCAACAGAAGCAAACACAACGATATCTCCTGAATGCAGTTTATGGTTATTTAGCTTTCCTCTCTGCAACAGATCCAGCATGGTTGGTAGGGTTGCAGTCGAACTGTTGCCCAGCCAGGAAATCGTCATCGGCATTATATGCTCAGGGACGTTTTTTATTTTGTATAACTTAAACAATCTTTCCAGGATGGCTTCATCCATTTTTTGATTCGCCTGATGTATCAAAACCTTTTTCACATCCGCTAAAGTCAAGCCGGCTTTATCGAGGCTTTGCTTTACGACCTCCGGAACGGTTCTGAGTGCATATTTATATACCCGGTGTCCGTCCATTTTGATGAACAAATCATTGCCATCATGGTCCGGGTTATATGATTTATCAACCCATAACAGATAGGCATGCTCAAGCGTATCCGACCTGGTAATATGCGCCAGAATTCCAGCATCCCTTTCGGTTGCTTCCACCAGGACGGCGCCGGCTCCATCAGCATATATCATGCTGTCTATATCATGAGGATCTGTAATCCTCGATAATGTTTCCGCTCCAATGACCAGCACTTTTTTGGCATCACCGGACTTTATATAATAATCCGCTATCGTCATCCCATGCAGCCATCCGGGGCAGCCAAAGGGAATATCATAAGCAACCGTATAGGGATTTTTTATTCTTAATCTGTGTTTGACCCTGGCAGCAATGGTTGGCATCATATCAAATCTAATGTTATCCACCTTAACATCACCAAAGTTGTGCGCAACGATTATGTAATCAAGGCTTTCCCTATCGATGCCATCCAGTGCATGTTTTGCAGCCAGAAAAGCAATATCAGACGTATTAAGATCGTCTTTTACGTATCTCCTTTCCCGGATATATGTTATTTTTTGAAACTTGCGAATGATGTCCTCGTTTGACTTTGCCAGTTTTAACCCATCTTTTTTATAAAAAGCATGCTCAAGAAATTGATTGTTGGGTACCTTTACGGCCGGGATATAGCTACCCGTTCTGGTGATAATCGAATTTTTCATAATAGAATCAGCTGACCTTTCTTTCATTTTTATCTTTGCTGCCTTAGGGATTTTTAAAAATGTGTGTTAAGCGGCGGAGACGACATATAGATACTGAGGTGATATGCAAAAACCATGCAAGAACAGTTGTTTTAATACCGGCCTGTTGGAAATTTACATTTTTACAGATAGTTACATTAAACGGGCAAAGGGGCTATTAAATATATTTATAGAATTCCCTACCTATATTGCTGTAAGAAATTTCTCATACAGGATCTGTAAACTTGCCGCAGGCTGATCCACCACTGTGCCGCGCATCGGGATTCGCATTCTTGCAGGGCCTCCACTTGAATTTCCCCCTTAAATCGAAACGACAAGTTCCCACATTTTATGTTAAAGCGTGGTTCACAATCGCCTCATCTGATCTCTAACTTCAAACCTGGCAATTTTTCTACCTTGTACTTTGCTTCCTGCACCTTACATCTTGTGAAATGTGTCAAATAGTGTCAAGATATATAAAATGCTGTAAACTATTGTAAAAATTAGTATTTTATTATTGCAGTACTGTTTTTGTTTCTGATAGAATTGGTTTACCCAATGCTTCGAAAGGTACTGATATTTGTATATATTGATACCTGAATTTTGCACCAAAATTCAGGTATTCGTAAATAACAATTGAAAAACCATCTGGGGCTCCTGTAACAATTGGGTTTAGGACAAACTAAATCCAAAAACAGGAGGTACCCAGATGGTAAAACAACGCAAAAAAAATAACAAAAAAAGGCCCAGGGGTAAAGGTTTTAAAACAAATGGCGCAAAAGCCAGAAAAATCAATGCTTCCACGGCATACGAGACCTGCACTGAGCAGCTGAGCCCATTTGGCGGGCTTTTATCGCTGATAAAATTTTTTGATTTGGTCGGATTTAAAGAAATTTTTGACTCTGCATATTTAAAGCCTCGCCGAGATCCTAAGCTGGGACACCATTTGATGGTCGTGGGCATATTGATGCTACTGTTTATCGGCTTTAATCGGCTCCTCCAGAGGCGGACAAGTTTGGCATTTTACGTATATACAATTGGACGCCATGCTTTGCGGATTTTTCCAGCTCACCCGTTTGCCGGGGGCCAGTACCTTTTGGCGTTATGTGGACAGTATGGGAATCAATCAAGCCCATTCACTTGCCTATACACGCCCATCGGCTGGGCTGCCCCG
>PVMS01111434.1_pt1 | contig 12799 bp, 17 predicted proteins | sample 1853461 | NCBI WGS metagenome assembly PVMS01 (sample SAMN08582032, study PRJNA380276) | Marine sediment metagenome, whole genome shotgun sequencing project. | isolation source: ocean sediment barecode stripped | collected 2017 | reverse complement strand
TTTTTCCCGCCTGATCCCCATTGCCCCCCACGGGCTACGGATTCTTAATACGAGTTCCGCCCCGCGATTTTCGCACCATTTTCCAACAAGCGGCGCGGTGGCTTTGCTAGCGCCCAAACCCCCGTCGACGGATTGGCGCGCATTTCCACGGAAGTGCTGGTGCGTATCGAGCGGCTTGACGGGTCTACCGAGGTGGCTCGCATGACACCCGTTTCGCCGTCATTCGTGGTGACAAAATCGCCGCAGTTCTGGGAGGTAGCACGGACCTATCTAGTGTTTGGCATGCAACATATCTGGCAGGGGAACGATCACCTGCTATTTATTGCCTGCCTGGTCCTGATTGCCGGCAGCTGGCGACGGATACTGATTACGATTACCGGTTTTACCCTGGCGCACTCGATTACCCTGGCACTGGCAGCACTTGAACTGGTACGAGTCCCGATTCCACCGGTCGAAGCGGTGATTGCCTTGTCAATTGTATTCCTGGCCAGGGAAATTGCACTCGACCGACGCGATACGCTGACCTGGCGTCATCCAATTGCGGTATCGAGTAGTTTTGGTTTATTGCACGGTTTTGGATTCGCCTCGGCGCTGAGCGATATTGGGTTGCCGCAAACCGAAATACCAGCGGCCTTGCTGGCGTTTAATGTGGGGGTAGAGATTGGCCAGGTGGTATTTGTTGCAACCATTCTTTCAATTTTCTGGTTAGTTACGCAAAGCTTAAAAAAATTGAAATTGGAGTCTGTAAACTGGTTATTGAATATTGAAAAACCGATGGCGTATACGGTCGGTACTATCACCATGTTCTGGACCGTAGAACGTATTTCAGCATTCTGGGTGTAATCATTCTAAAGATACTTAACGATCAGTCAATCGATCAGGACTGCGCCTTTTATCACGGAATCGGGCAGAATACTGGGCTTTGGGTACGACTGGATGTATTTGATACTGGTCATCGGAATGATCATTAGCGAACCTTCCACCTCAATTGACAGACTCGGATTATTGATCAGTTTCTGAATTTTATCCGAAACGTTGATATCGTCCAGCTGTGCCGGAAACTCTATTTTTTTACTGCTGCCATCGATGAAATGAATTACGGCATAACGGTTTTCAGACATATCTATCCTCATCTATAGTAAGTTTTATTGCAGGCATCATATCACTGACAAATATTGATCAACACGAGAATATAGAATCAAATCTGCTTGCCGAATTCCGACAGGCCAATACCACCGAGGACCAGTGCGAGCGCTAAGGCATGGAATATCCCCGCAGTTTTTGCCTGGATTTGATATAACTGGAAATCTGAAGCCGTCATTACGACCGGGACAGAGTAGTGGCATAGTTGACTATAATGTCTAAACAATGGCAACAGATTAATTGTCGAGTACTTGATTATTACCCTAAGGAGTACCTTTGAAAGGGAAGGGCTTATTTCTCTGTATACCCCTGCCTGTCAACTATTCTTGTGTTTTAAATCACTGGTGATTTTGGAATAAATGTGAATACTCGTGGTTTCGTCAGAATTGACGATATTGCACAATCACCAAATAACCTTACTGGAGTTCTATTTGAAATTTACCGTTGAAGAGTTTCGCGCCTGGAAAAATAAAAAGGTGACGCTATTGGGGATGTCGGGCGTGGGCAAATCACATCTGTCGGCCAAATTACACGGCACCGACTGGTTTCACTATTCAGGGGATTATCGTATCGGGACCCGCTACCTGGATGAACATATCCTCGATATGATCAAGCAGCAGGCGATGCAGGTACCATTTTTGAAAGACTTATTGCGCAAGGACTGGATATATTTTCGCAATGTTATCCGCGTTAATGACCTGGGTCCGGTATTGAGCTTCGTGGGCAAACTGGGTAATCCAGAGCTCGGTGGCGTCGAATTGGGCGATTTCATTCAGCGCCAGGGAATTTATCGCCAGGCCGAGATCGATGCGATGATGGACGTGCAGGAATTTATACAGAAAGCACAGGATATCTATGGCTATGCCCACTTTATCAATGACGTGGGTGGCAGTGTTTGCGAAATTGATGAACCGGGTATGATTCAGACACTTATCGATTACACCCTGATTCTTTATATTAAGGTTACCGACCAGGAGCAGGAGAGTGTTTTGATTCACCGTTCCCAGAGTTCCCCCAAACCACTGTATTACCGTCCTGAGTTCCTGGAGGAACAGTTAGCCATTTATTTAAAGGAAAACGGCATTCAATATGCCGCACAAATTGATCCGGATGCATTTGCGCGCTGGATATTTCCGCATCTGTTCCACTCTCGAATTCCCCGCTATGACGCCATTGCGCAACACGGCTACACGGTAACTTCGGACGAGGCCGCACAGGTAGAGAACGAGGAAGATTTTCTGCAACTACTGGAACTCGCTATCGAGCGGCATAACTGATGCCGCTGGTCGCACATAACAATCTACCCGCGTTTGAAAAATTGACCGAGGAGGGGATCAACGTCCTCAAACCAGGTATTGCGTTTCGGCAGGACATCCGGGAGTTACATATCGGTTTACTGAATATGATGCCCGATGCGGCACTGGCGGCTACCGAACGGCAGTTTTTTCGGCTTATTGCGGAAAGTAATCCAATCGCCCGGTTTTATGTACATCCCTTTACTCTCGATGATCTAGCGCGGGGTAAGTCTGCGCAGAAACATATAGATCAGTATTATGAAACCTTTGAACAGCTGCGCGAACAGGGCCTGGATGCGTTGATTATCACGGGCGCCAACGTCGTCGGTAACGAATTACCGAGTGAGCCTTTCTGGGATTCCCTGATCGAGGTTGTCGACTGGGCCGATGAAAACGTAACATCGACCTTGTGCTCCTGCCTGGCGACTCACGCGGTACTCGAGTTCCGATACGGGCAGAAACGGGAGATGCAGGGTTTTAAAAAATGGGGTGTATTCGAGCATACCGTGATCGAACCGCAACATCCACTGGTAGCCGATATCAATACCAGGTTTGATGTACCGCATTCACGCTGGAATGCAGTATTTCCGGAACAGTTTGAGGCCGCTGGATTGAGATTATTAGTGACTGGAGATGACGGTTGTGCCCACCTTGCTACCAGCCAGGATGGTATCCGTACAGTATTTTTTCAAGGCCACCCAGAGTACGATTCGGTTTCGTTATTAAAAGAATATAAGCGCGAAATTGACCTTTATACCAATGGTGAAACAAAAATTTATCCACCCCTTCCTGATAATTACTTTGACGAATTTATAGCTGCATTGCTAAGCGAATACCGTGCGCGGGTGAATTTATCGATACACGATAAAACTGATTTGCCTGAATTTCCGGAAACATTGATCTTAAACCATTTGCATAACACCTGGCACGATACCGCCTGCGCGGTGGTCGGTCGATGGATTGGACTGGTTTACCAGATAACGCATAGTGACCGGAATAAACCGTTTAAAGACGGTATCGATCTGAACAATCCGTTAAATTTGTAATCACCGATCGATGCTTTCAGCGCTATATATCAGATCGGGCTGAAAAAATTCTGCGGGGCAGGGTTTGATACCAATTTCTGGGGTTATCAATCCAGTCATCAGTAGCGATACGGGCCAACACCAGGCCTGGACTTGATCACCGATATTTCGATTTGAGACCCAGGTCTCATAAATCACCTGCCATCTACTTATAATGACCCTCGTACCCCCATAGATTTATCTTGTGTGTTGACCCCATTGAGATATGGGGTTTTTTTTGTCCTGCATAACCCAACGCTTATCGGTGTCAGATTTGTTAGATAGCGAATCACAGGCATGGCACAATAGTCGTTTTCTTAAGATCCCCCCCCAGGCCAGCAATGAAAATTGTGAATCAGGAAGACGATGACGAAAACTTGCGGCAGGAATTTCAAGCCCTGCGCCAGAGTCTAAAAACCGTTCAGCTGGCAACCATTGGAGCGGACGGTAATCCACAAGCGAGTTACGCGCCTTATGTGTGGATTGAAAACTACTACTACCTGTATCTCAGCGAACTGGCGAGGCATACCAGAAATCTAATCACCAATCCCGCCATTAGCCTGCTTTTGATCGAAACCGAGGAAAAGAGCAATAACCTGTTTGCCCGACAGCGCATCATTTTGCAGGCTAAGGTAACCAGGATCGACCGTGAAACCGATCGGTTTCAGCTGGTCATGGCTGAGTTCAAAAGCCAGTTTGGTGATTTCATTGATATCATAGAACCCCTTCAGGACTTTCATCTGTTCCAGATTAAGCCTCAAAGCGGTCGTTTTATCAGGGGTTTCGCCCAGGCCTATGAACTGGTGGGCCAGGGATTAGACGAGTTAAAACACATCGATACGCGAAATCGTTGAAGGATTCCCGGGCAGACCATGGAATGATCCGCATTAAAAAACGGAAGGGACAACTGACCACGGAGTCGACATGAGTGTGACCCCCTGTCCACTCTGTCAGTCCTATGTAGAGACATATCAGGATGAAATAAACCAAAAATTTGATGGCAACTTTAACATGCCTGTGGTTTACTACAGCCAGCTCAATTCTGTGGCCTGTGGCCGATCAGTTTAATACGAGGCCCTTGACGACAAAATCCTGAAAGCTAAACAACTGGAGGAGATTGCTGCAAAATAAAAACTACTATAGCAGCTAGGACGAGAAAGGCGCCCGTAGGCGCCTTTTTTTATGTGCGTGATGTTTTTAGCCGGGTGCATTGATATCGCCTGTCATAATGATCAGAGAAATCAACTTTATCGTTTTCAACTGACTTTGAACCGTTAAACTTCCGTTTTCCCCTCATGTCAGCAATTTCACCACAGGACCGGCGTATTTCTCAATGGCTGCTTGTGTGCCTGTCACTGATTTTTGTGATGGTCATACTCGGTGGTGTCACTCGACTAACCGGGTCGGGCCTGTCGATGGTTAACTGGCATCCAATACATGGCGTAGTTCCACCACTCACATCCGAGCAATGGCTGGAAGAATTTGGTAAATATCAACAATCCCCTGAATACCTGAAGATTAATCGGGATATGAAAGTTGGCGAGTTTAAATCGATATTCTGGTTTGAATATGCCCATCGAATGCTGGGTCGTCTGATCGGCCTGGTATTCCTGCTGCCTTTTATGTATTTCTGGTGGCAAGGTAAAATAAAGTCAGGTTTAACACCAAAACTGGTCATCATGTTTCTTCTCGGTGGATTCCAGGGTTTACTCGGTTGGTACATGGTCAAGAGCGGACTGGCCGATAATCCGCATGTCAGCCAATATCGACTGGTTGCACACCTGCTCAGTGCCCTATTGATTTACGCTTTCATACTCTGGACCATACTGGATTTGAAACAGGGCCAACAGGATCGATCAGATGATCAATCTGTGGTATCGGCCTGGCGTAAAGGGTCCCTGGGGTTGCTGATTCTGGTGCTGTTGACGATAGTATCCGGTGGATTTGTCGCAGGACTGGATGCTGGTGTGATCTATAATACCTTCCCGCTGATGGGAGGTGAATGGATACCCGAAGGCGTTTCGGCTCTATCCCCCTGGTATCTGAACTTGTTTGAAAATAAGGTAACGGTACAGTTCGGTCATCGCTTACTGGCAATGACTACGGGATTGTTGCTCATTGGCTGGTATATCAGGGGCCGAATTCAATTCGAAAACCCGGTCACAAAACGTAGCTTTAAACTGGTTGGCATGATGGTAATCATTCAGGTCTTACTCGGTGTATCGACCCTGCTGATGCAGGTTCCGGTATGGCTGGCTTCGATGCACCAGGCCGGCGCACTGCTATTGCTGAGTGCCATGCTGATCAACGTACACGCCTTGAGACAATTTTAGTTTTGCTACTCCTTAAAATGAGATATCTAATTGAAGGAGTACTATCTATCTATGACAATAATACCTGAGCCCCTGTTGGTCTAAAAAATCTTCCGCATGCTTACCCTGCAACATCGCAAGTGTGGCGATGATCCCGGCATCGGTACAGGTGTCGGCACCAACCGTGACTGAGCGCGGCGAGTCGTCGACCGGCCATCCGGTTTTTGGGTTGAGAATATGCTCGTAGCGTTTTCCTCGATGAAGGATATAGCGATTAGCATCACCACTGGTTGCGATCGCACCCCGACGTATATTAAGCATTGATGCAGCCTGTTGACTGCGATCTTCTATGCCAACGCACCAGTGCTCCCTGCTTTGAATCAAGCCTGTGACAGCTATATCCTCCCCGAGACCCGAGCATGAGGTCAGCAAAAGCACTGACACCAGTGCCAGGTATCTAAAACCGGTGGGGAACAGGGAGGTGATTTGATATATTTTATCACCGGCATAGTTTAACGCTTCATCATGATTAATTTTGAATTACTTCTATCGACAAAAAAATCGAATTTTCATTCCATACTTTAACTATTTTATACAAATGCCGTTTCGAGCATAATAGGCTTTATTATCTGTTGTTATGGGATAGATAATTACACCTGAGATAGAAGGGCTCGATCTGTATCCTGCCTTACAGAACTCCTTTTTATTCCTTGCCGCGAATTGTTAAAGAGGTGATCAGAGTGGATCGATTAGAGAAAAATAAGAAGACGGTAACAGAGTTTTATGACTTGATGTTCAATCAAAATAAGCCCCGTGAGGCCATCATGCGCTATGTCGGGGTAGAATATATTCAACACAATCCACAGGTGCCCGAAGGCAAGGATGCATTCATCTCATATTTTGAGCGCATGGCGAGGGAATATCCCGAAAAACGGGTTAGCTTTAAACGGGTCATTGCGGAGGGGGACCACGTGGTATTGCACTGCCATCAGGAATGGCCTGGGGATGAGAACCGCGATTGGGCGGGTATCGATATATTCCGTCTGGATGCATACGGAAAGATTGTTGAGCACTGGGATGTGCTCCAGGTTGTCCCAGGCGAATTGGCGCACTCAAACACGATGTTCTAGCAGTGATCAGGTCTGCGCCACCCACGCAATCGGAAGTGGCTAATGCCGAATTGTTAAATTGTATATTTGCTATAAACCGGAGTACTGATGAATTTAGAAATGTGGCTGGCATTCACGCTGGCATCGACAATATTGCTGATCATTCCCGGGCCAACAATTCTGACTGTGATCAGTTATTCCGTGTCGCACGGGTATAGAGTAAAAGTGCCGCTTATCATTGCCGTGGCACTGGGCGATTCAACCGCATTGGCACTTTCCTTACTGGGCCTGGGTGCGCTCCTGACCGAGTCGGCATTCTGGTTCCAGATGGTAAAGTGGGCTGGCGGATTATATCTTATATTTTTAGGCTTGAAACTGATAAGGGCGGGTTTTAAAGCATCAGATTTTCAGCAGGATTTCGAGTATGCATCAAGCTGGAAACTGTTTATAAACACCTACCTGGTTACCGCCTTGAATCCCAAAGGCATCATTTTCTTTGTTGCATTCCTGCCTTTGTTTATCGATACCAGTTCAAAAATTGGCCAGCAACTGTGGATTCTTGCCATTACCTTTGTCGCCCTGGCGACATTCAATGCAACCTTGTATGCGATTTTTGCTGGCAAGGCCCGGCAGTTGTTGTCATCTCCAAAGACACAACGCATTTTCAATGTCACCGGGGGTTCCTTGCTATCCGTGGCTGGTCTGTGGGCATTATCAGCCAGGCATTCATAGGGGGACAGTATACCTATTTCCCTGGGCTTTTATGATGACTAAGCCGCCGACATAAAATAGGTATACTGTCCCCGTAATTAGTAATTCATTAACCCGGCTGCTCTGATCGCGGGCCTGTCGCGTGCTTGCTTAAAATTCTATCCAGCTGGTTAGCAAAGGCTTTCCGGTCACCCTGACTTAACGCCGGGGGTCCCCCGGTATCGATCCCGCTGGATCGTAGTGTATCCATGAAATCCCTCATGATGAGCCTGTTTTTTATATTGTCTGCGGTATATAACTCGCCCCTGGGATTGAGCGCAATGCCTTCTTTTTCGATCACTTCCGCGGCCAGTGGTATGTCGCTGGTAATGACCAGATCACCAGGGGCCACACTTTTTACGATCTCGTTATCGGCGACATCAAAACCTGAGCTAACCTGAATCGTTTTGATATAACGCGACGGTGGAACGCGTACCGCCTGGTTGGCAACCAATGTCAACGATACCTGGGTGCGATCCGCGGCCCTGAATAAAATTTCTTTTATCACCACCGGGCAGGCATCGGCATCTACCCAGATATTCATGTTAGATTGCCAACAGCTGGGTCGTAAACAGGGCCTCGATTTCTTCTTCGTATTTATCGATTAGCCGGGTTTCAAACCCGATATGGCCCGAGACTACCTGTTCCGATTGATCGATCAGATAACTGGTGGGCATACCCTGTAACTGGAATTTTTCGGCCAATGTTCCCGTCGGGTCGTGATAAATTTCGAATCTGGCCGGTACGCGCGCGAGAAAATCAAGCATGGCCTTGGGATCCCTGTCGAGATCGATGGTGACAATTTTGAATTCCTGTGCAGGATAGCGTTCGACCATACTGTTCATCCAGGGAAAGGACTTACGGCAGGGTTTGCACCAGGAAGCCCAGAAGTCGAGATAAACCACCTTGCCGTGGTATTGTTCGAGGTTAAATTGATCGATGTTTTTAATGCTGGATGCAGCGGCGATCGGTGCCAGGCATAACACCAATAACAGCGAGTAAATGAATCGAGTCACGCGTAGAAGTATCATAGATACCCAGGGTTGCTAAGGAGCCTCTGATTAATTATGTCATGTCTCTGGCCCACAGGCTGATCCGCAATCAAGGCGCAACTTTGACAGCATGCGCCCGCCTGGTGAAAAGTTGTACCAAAAGTAGGCGCATTAGCGACGCAGAGTGCGGTTCAGCCTGTGAGCCCCAGAGGGCGAGCCCTGAAGCGCACATCTACCGCGTTGCACTTCTTGCAAAGGACTTAGGCCATTTGCTGCTAAGTGCGTCTTGCAGCTGCACGCTTCAGGACTCGCAGAGATATGACATAATTAATCAGAGGCTCCTTAAGTTATAACAGTTATTATACGGCTGCTGATTAGCACATACAAAACCATTTTCCGTGGTTATAATTGGCAAATGACTTCCACCAAAGTTCAAATTTATGCAAAGCCTTAGGATTGGCCATGGTTTCGATGTCCATGCGCTTGGCCCGGGCGATGGTCTGGTTCTTGGTGGTGTGACAATTCCCTGCAACCAAGCGTTACTCGCCCATTCAGACGGAGATGTATTGATCCACGCCTTATGCGATGCTCTGCTGGGCGCTATGGGCCAGGGCGACATCGGTACTCACTTTCCAGACAGCGACAGGGCTAATCAAAATCGTGATAGCCGCGAATTCCTGCGCCATACGAAGTCTTTGATGAATGCCGGTTCGTATCGGCTCGGTAATGCGGATATCACAATCCTTGCCCAGCAACCAAAGATGAGCCCCTATACCAGCGCGATAAAAGAACTCATCGCCAGTGATCTCGGGGCGAATGTGTCGCAGATCAATATCAAGGCCACCACCACCGAAAAACTCGGATTTGTCGGGCGTGGCGAGGGTATTGCGGTACATGCAGTCGTACTGTTGGAGCTTAACCAATGAGCCTGGGGCCGGTAATGCTCGGTGTTGCAGGACTGGCGCTAGAGGACGAAGACCGGCCCCGACTCAGGCACCCCCAGACTGGGGGAGTGATTTTATTCAGTCGTAACTATGAATCGCCCGGACAGTTAAGATCGTTGGTCGATGAGATTCACGCAATCAGGACACCGCGCCTGGTAGTCGCAGTAGATCACGAAGGTGGACGGGTACAGCGGTTTCGTGACGGTTTTCAAAGCCTGCCGGCGATGGCCAGTCTTGGTAATTTATACGAAGTGGATAGCGGGCAGGCGATCAATAATGCCGAGTCATTCGCCTGGATAATGGCATCCGAATTATTACACTATGGTGTCGATCTGAGTTTTTCACCGGTACTCGATCTCGGCAATCCAATAAGCAGCGTTATCGGTGAGCGTGCTTTTCACCAGGATCCGGAAATCGTTATCCGCCTGGCCAACGCCTGGATAAGGGGAATGAAAAAAGCCGGAATGGAGGCTATAGGCAAGCATTTTCCTGGTCATGGTTCGGTAGAGGGTGACTCACATCATGTCATGCCTTTTGACCGTCGCAGCTTCGAGGACATCGAGGCGCAGGATCTGGTTCCTTTTCGGCGCGTGATAGCTACCCATTTGACCGGTATCCTGATGGCACATGTAGTCTATGACCAGATCGACGAGATACCAGCGGGATATTCGAAGTTCTGGATAGAGAATGTGCTCAGAAATAGAATTGGATTTGACGGTATTGTGTTCAGTGACGATCTAGGTATGAGTAGCGCCGAATCGGCTGGCGGATACGTCGATCGTGCCAACGCGTCTCTACAGGCGGGATGTGACATAATACTGATATGTAATAATTCGACCGGAGCCGACGAAGTGCTCGATGCCCTTGAACACTACAGTAATCCAACTTCCCAGTTACGTATGATCAGGATGCATGGCCAACCATCACCACAATCTGCTGATTTGTTCTCGACTCAGCCATGGCTGCAGGCAACAGCGGGCCTTGATCAGTTCAATCAACAGGATTTTCCAGGCGAAAGCGGAGACCTGTTCGAATAATGCTAGAGCTTAAACAGTGGTTCATGTCTATCAACCAGGAGTGGTTATGGGTGATCGAGGTATTCATGATCGTTCTGGTAACCGTGTTTGCCAATTTTTTCGCCAAACGACTGATCAAGCAAGCGCTCCACAGGCTTAACCAGACCCGTACCAATTGGGATAATATTCTGCTCGAGGCGATGTCGCGCCCACTGACCTGGATTGTATGGCTGGTCGGGTTGTCTTTCGCTTCTCACCTGATCTATGAAGAAACCGAAAGTCCAATTTTTGTGGCGACAAATCTGGTAAGAGACGTCGGTATAGTTGTCTGTATTACCTGGTTTGTCCTGGCTTTTATTCGCGGTGCCGAACGCGAAATAGCCGAGAAATCGGAGCAGGTAGACAAGCATACCGCCGAGGCCCTCAGTAAACTGGTGAGGCTCACCGTTATCATAACCGCGGGACTGGTTCTATTGCAGGAACTCGGATTTAGTATTTCAGGGGTTCTGGCAATGGGCGGCATCGGTGGCATTGCGGTGGGCTTTGCATCCAAGGATTTACTGGCGAATTTTTTCGGCGGCCTGATCATTTATCTCGACAGGCCATTTTCGATCGGCGACTGGATTCGATCGCCTGATCGCGGAATCGAGGGGACCGTAGAGGAAATAGGTTGGCGCATTACAAAAATTCGCAATTTTGAATCCCGACCTATCTACGTCCCTAATTCAGTTTTTACCAATATTATCGTAGAAAATCCTTCACGCATGGAAAATCGGCGCATTAGCGAAACCATTGGACTGAGGTATTCAGACCTGGAAAGCATGGACAAGATCGTCACCGAGGTAAAATTGATGTTGACCGAGCACGAGGAAATTGACTCTGGTAGAACACTGATTATCAACTTTATTGAATTCTCAGGTAGTTCGGTCGACTTCATGGTATATACCTTTACGAAGACCACCGAATGGGTCAAGTACCATCAGGTCAAACAGGAAGTAATGTTAAAAATAGCCGCTATTATCGAGGCCAATGGTGCCGAGATCGCGTTTCCGACCTCGACGCTGCATATCGCCAATCCATTGCAGTTGGAAAAATGTTGAGCTCGATTTGATGCAACTTAAAGAAGCCCTGAAAATACATAATTCAGCCGATCTGCTGTACGATCAACTTGCCGTCGAGGAGGGAATCTCGGGTCTCGCATCGAGGGTGGCTAAGGATTGTGAAAAGGATTTTCCGCTGGTGTTATGCGTGATGAACGGAGGTCTATATTTAACCGGGCAACTATTACGCCACTGGGAATTCCCGCTTACCGTGGACTATGTACATGCTACCCGCTACCGTCTCGCAACCCTGGGTAAGGACGTGTTATGGAAGGCTTATCCGCAAAATGATCTTAAAGACCGGCATGTGATCATTGTCGATGATATTTTCGACCAGGGTTATACCCTCGAAGAAGTGAAATCCTATTGCCTCAAGCACGGCGCGAGAAAATGTAGCAGTGTTTTTCTGATTCGCAAAACCCACGATCGTAAGAAAGCCGATATCCAGCCTGATTACACGGGTCTGGAGTGCGATGACTGTTACGTCTACGGCGTGGGCATGGATTTAAACGGTCATTTTCGAAACCTCTCCAGTATTTATTTTGTAAAGAGTAAACCAGAGTGAGCGAAGTGTATGCCGTCATTGGCGGTAGTGGACTGTATAGCTTGGATGAGAGCTTTCGTATTGAATCCAGTCAAAAGCCGAATACGCCCTATGGCGAGGTTTCTGCGGAATTGACCATCGGCGAGATGATGGGATATCGCACGGTGTTTTTACCCAGGCACGGCCCATCTCACCATATTCCACCGCATAAAATTAACTATCGGGCAAACTTGTGGGCCTTACATGAGCTGGAAGTCAGCCATGTAATCGCCGTTAATGCTGTTGGGGGGGATTGATTTCGGACCTCGAAGCCTGGTATTACCGGATCAAATAATCGATTACACCTCTGATCGAAACCACACCTATTTTGAAGGTGAAGGATCCGAAGTGGGTCACGTAGATTTTAGCCTTCCTTACAGCCAACCCTTACGCGAGAAAATATTAAACGCTGGCCAGGCCCTGGATATAGCCTTACATACCCCGGGCACTTACGGTTGCACCAACGGACCACGCCTTGAAAGCAGCGCTGA
>PVMS01019071.1_pt1 | contig 12801 bp, 9 predicted proteins | sample 1853461 | NCBI WGS metagenome assembly PVMS01 (sample SAMN08582032, study PRJNA380276) | Marine sediment metagenome, whole genome shotgun sequencing project. | isolation source: ocean sediment barecode stripped | collected 2017 | reverse complement strand
CAGGCCGCGGTTCTTGCGATCCACAGAGATGATCTTGGCTTCGACGGAGTCGCCAACCTTGAACAAGCTGCGCGCATCATCAACCTTGTCGCGACTGATGTCAGAGGCCTTCAGTACGCCTTCAACTTCTTCCGCCAGTTTGATGACAACCGACTTGGCGTCAACCTCAATAACTTCACCGGTAACGATCGCACCGCGGTCGTTCTCAGCGACATAGTTGCCGAAAGGATCGTCTTCGAGTTGCTTGACCCCCAGGGAGATGCGCTCGCGCTCCGGGTCGATGGACAGGATAACTGTCTCGATCTCGTCGCCCTTCTTGAAGTTGCGCACGGCTTCTTCGCCAGTTTCGTTCCAGCTGATGTCGGACAGGTGTACCAGTCCGTCAATGTTGCCTTCCAGACCGATGAAGATACCAAAGTCAGTAATAGACTTGATGTTGCCGGAGATCCTGGCGCCCTTGATGTACTGGGAAGCGAAAGCGTCCCAGGGATTTTGCTGGCACTGTTTGATACCCAGCGAAATACGACGACGCTCCTCGTCGATATCCAGAACCATCACCTCTACCTCGTCACCCAGGTTGACGATCTTGGAGGGGTGTACGTTCTTGTTGGTCCAATCCATTTCGGAGACGTGAACAAGGCCTTCAACACCCTCTTCCAGCTCGGCGAAACAGCCGTAGTCGGTGAGGTTGGTGATGCGCGCTACAACGCGGCTGCCCTCGGGGTAGCGACCGGTAATCTCCACCCAGGGATCTTCGCCCAGTTGCTTCAGACCCAGTGACACGCGATTGCGCTCACGATCGAACTTGAGGATCTTGACGTCGATTTCCTGGCCAACTTCCACGATCTCGGAAGGATGCTTGATCCGCTTCCAGGCCATGTCGGTAATGTGCAGCAGGCCGTCAACGCCGCCCAGATCAACAAACGCACCGTAGTCGGTCAGGTTCTTCACGATACCCTTGACGGACATACCTTCCTGCAGGGATTCCAGCAGTGCGTCGCGCTCGACACTGTTGGCGGCTTCCATAACGGCACGACGTGAAACCACCACGTTGTTGCGCTTCTGGTCCAGCTTGATGACCTTGAATTCCAGTTCCTTGCCTTCCAGGTGCACTGTCTCACGCACCGGACGCACATCCACCAGAGAGCCCGGGAGGAATGCGCGGATAGTATTGATATCCACGGTAAAGCCACCTTTGACCTTGCCGTTTATAATGCCGGTGACCACTTCGTCGGCTTCGTGAGCCGCTTCCAGATCTTTCCACGCTTCAGCGCGCTTGGCTTTCTCGCGGGACAGCTTGGTTTCACCGAAACCGTCTTCCACGGTTTCCAGTGCCACCTGCACTTCGTCCCCGATAGTCAGCTTGCATTCGCCGCCGGCATCGAGAAATTGGGCACGAGGGATAACACCTTCAGACTTCAGGCCCGCGTGTACGGTAACCCACTCGCTATCTATGTCGATAACCACGCCGGTGACAATGGCACCTGGCTTCATATCGACGGTTTTCAGACTCTCTTCAAATAGTTCAGCGAAGGATTCGCTCATTACACATTACCTGTTGTATATGATCGGTGGTCTCCCACCTCTACCGCGCCTCCAGCCGACCCGGGTCATCCACTATAAACTGTCGCCCCAACCCTGACTGGACTCAGTAAGAGAGACAGAAGTTTTGCCATTTTCAAAGGAGATGGACGCTGATCGCGACTAATCAAGACCTTTTTCTTTCACCTTCAGCATCACCAACTCAAACACATCAGAGATGGGAGTGGCTGTGCTATCGATGACGATGGCGTCCTCCGCGGGCACCAGGGGAGAGACCTCGCGGCTACTGTCGCGCGCGTCTCTCTCCTCGATATCCTCAAGAAGGCGCGGGAGATTAACACTTTCCCCTTTTGCGATCAACTGCTTGTAGCGGCGCTCGGCGCGCTCGGTGGCACTGGCGGTAAGGTAAAACTTAAGCGGTGCGGCGGGGAACACCACGGTACCCATATCGCGCCCGTCGGCCACCAGGCCGGGCATGCGCCGCAGCTCCCGTTGCCGCTGCAGCAGGGCCTCACGCACCGCGGGAATCGCCGCCACGGTGGAAGCGCCGCGCCCGCCCTCCTCCGTGCGTATCGCGCGGCTTACATCAACCCCTTTATACGCCACCAGGATCTCGCCACTGGCAGCGGCGGAAAAGCTCACATCCAGATACCTGGCCACCTCGGTCACCGCGGGGTGATCATCCCAGCTGACCCCTTCAATCAGGCAGGCCTGACCGGTGACCCGATACAGGGCACCACTGTCGAGCAGGTGCCAGCCCAGGGCCTCGGCCAGCATATGACTGATGGTGCCCTTGCCCGCGCCAGAAGGGCCGTCGACGGTGATAACAGGAACGTCTGACACCGCTCAGTGCGCCAGAGTGGAGATCTGCAGGCCCAGACCCCGGGCCAGGGCGTCAAAGCCGGGAAAGGATGTCGCCACATGATCACAATCAAGGACGGATATCTCGCGCTCGGCGCGCAGGGCCGCGATGGCAAAGGACATGGCGATACGGTGGTCGTGGTGGGTGTGAATGACGCCCCCACCCAGGGTGCCGCCTTCAATAATAATACCGTCGTCCAGCACTTCGTTGACGATGCCCATGGTGGTCAGGCCTTCCGCCATGGCGGCGATGCGGTCACTCTCCTTCACACGCAACTCTTTGGCTCCGCGCAACACGGTACGCCCCTCGGCACAGGCCGCTGCAATAAACAGGATGGGGAATTCATCGATAGCCAGTGGCACCTGATCCTCGGGGATTTCAATACCCTTGAGGGGCGCATAGCACACACGGATATCAGCCACCGGCTCGCCACCCACCTCGCGCTCGTTCTTGAGGGTGATATCGGCGCCCATCAGTCGCAATATATTGAGCACACCGGTGCGAGTGGGGTTGATACCCACGTGGGTGAGCAACAGGTCTGACCCAGGCGCGATACTGGCGGCCACCAGGAAAAACGCGGCCGATGAAATATCCGCCGGCACATCTATATTGGTCGCCAGCAGGCTGCCACCGCCTTCCAGAGAAATCACACCATTGTCACTTGTGACCTCGTAGCCAAAGCCTCGCAGCATGCGCTCAGTGTGATCGCGGGTCGCGGCGGGCTCTGTGACGGAGGTGCGACCCTCTCCGTATAAACCGGCCAGAAGCACGCAGGACTTAACCTGGGCGCTCGCCATGGGCAAATCATAATGTATCCCGTGCAAGCTCATGCCGCCGGTAATCTGCAGTGGCGGCCGACCGCCCTCCTGCCCTTGGATATCGGCTCCCATCAGGGACAGGGGCTCTATCACTCGCCCCATTGGCCGTCCACACAGGGAGGCATCTCCAGTCAGCTGTGCATCAAACAACTGGCCGGCCAGCAGGCCGGATAACAACCGGATACTGGTGCCCGAGTTACCCAGGTCCAGGGCCGCACCGGGCGGCTTCAAACCCCACATACCAACGCCATGGATAATGACCTGGCCGTCCTCAGGCCCTTCTATCTCCACCCCCATTGCGCGAAATGCAGCCACCGTGGCCAGCGCATCCTCGCCCTCGAGGAAGCCACTGACCCGCGTGGTCCCCTCGGCCAGCGCACCGAGCATGATGGAGCGGTGGGAAATGGATTTGTCGCCGGGGACCCTAACCTCGCCCGCGATGGCACCACCGGGCATTAACTTGAATTCCATAGTGTTTCTCTCAGGGTTTCTGCTTGTCGCGCTGCGCCAGGATAGATGAAAATTCGTCACGGGCCTGCTTGGCCCGAGTGAAAGTATCGAACAACTGATCCGCGTTCTCAGCGGCCACCGCGCTGCGCAGGTGGCCCAGGTGCTCACTGAAGGTGTCGATAGCATCCAGCAGGGCCCCCTTGTTGGCAATGGCGATATCGCGCCACATGACCGGGTCGCTGGAGGCTATTCGGGTAAAGTCGCGAAAACCGCCCGCGGCGAAGCGAAAAATATCGTCACTGGCATCGGATTGGGCCAGGGCGTCCACCAGGGTATAAGCCAGTACATGGGGCAGGTGGCTGGTAGCGGCCAGCACCGCGTCGTGCGCCGCCACAGTCATATCCACCACCTCGGCGCCGGTACTGTCCCACATGGCGCGAATCAGCTCCACCGCTGCCGGGTCGTTACCCTCAACCGGTGTGAGAATCACCCGGTGGTTGACAAACAGGTCAGCGCTGGAGGCGTCCACCCCACTGCGCTCAGAGCCCGCTATAGGGTGGCCCAACACCAGCTGCGGTGGCATTCCGCCATCCCACGCCTGCCGCGCGGCGTTTAGTAGATTGCCCTTGACGCTGGCCACATCGGTAATCAGCGGCCCATCCGTGCGTCCAGCCAGCCTCGGCAGTATCTGCCGCAGCATGTCGGAGGCTACCAGGGTAGGTGTGCAGACCACCAGAATGTCCGCCTGCTCGATGGCTTCATCCAGGTTCAGGGTAAAGTCATCAATGACGCCCAGCTCCACCCCGCGACGCAGGGAGGGTTCTCGATGCCCGTAACCGATAAAGCGCTGGCTAAAGCCGCTGCTGCGCAACGCCCGTGCCAGGGAGCCGCCAATCAGGCCCAGACCCAGGATAACGACATTGTTCGAAGCGTAGGCCATCTAGAGTACAGACTGGGGGTAAGACCCCAGGGGTTTCAGCAATATGGACTGCTCTTCCAGCTCGGTCACAATAGCCGCGATATTGTCGTCCTGCAGATGACCTTCAAACTCAATGAAAAACACGTAGGCCCACTTCTCCGTACGCGAGGGCCGCGTATCGATGCGGGTCAGGCTGATGCCGCCACGCCGAAATGGCTCCAGCAGGGTGAACAGCGCGCCGGGTTTATTGCGGCTGGAAACGATGATGGAGGTCTTATCGCGACCGCTGGGGGGTACTTCCTCGCGCCCGATTATCAGGAAGCGGGTGGTATTATCCGCGTAGTCCTCGATATGCGCGGCCATTTTTTCCAGATGGTACAGCTCGGCCGCCATATCGCCGGCCACCGCGGCCACACCGGGAATCTCGGCCGCCATCCTGGCCGCCTCACCGTTGCTGCTCACCGCCTCCCGTTCAATATTGGGCCAGTGTTTGTCCAGCCAGTTGCGGCACTGGGCCAGGGCCTGTTGGTGGGCACAAATTCGGGTAATACTCTGCTCGTCAGTCTGTGGGGCCACCAGCAAATGATGCCCTATGCGCAACTCCACTTCACCGGAGATCTTTAGCGACGAATCCATGAAGTTATCCAGGGTGTGGCTCACCATGCCCTCTGTGGAATTCTCCACCGGCACCACCCCGTAGTTACACTCGCCGGACTGCACCTGGGCGAATACCGCATCGATGGTGGGCTGGGGTACGCAGATGGCGGCATGACCAAAGTGCTTGATGGCCGCCGCCTGGGTAAACGTGCCCTCGGGTCCGAGGTAGGCGACTTGCAGTGGTTTTTCCAGCGCCAGGCAGGCCGACATGATTTCGCGAAAGATGTACGCGACCGTCTCACCGGACAATGGTCCCCGATTGCGTTTGATGATGCGTTCCAACACCTGGGCCTCGCGCTCCGGGCGATAATAAACCACCTCGGCCTCCGGCTCGCCACGTTCCTGCGCCGCCAGAATCTCCGCCAGTTTGATGTCGGCCACGCGCTGTGCGCACTGCGCCCGACGACTGATCAGCGCCTGGATTTCCTGGTCTATGGCGTCTATATCCGCCCTGACCTGGTCGAGATCCCTTTTGTCTGCCATAAGCGAAACTACGCCTTGCGTTGTTCGAAATCCTGCATAAAGGCGATCAGGGCATCCACCGCCGCCTCGCTCACCGCATTGTAGATGCTGGCGCGCATCCCGCCCACGGAGCGATGCCCCTTGAGGTTCAACAGCCCAGCCGCCTCGGACTCCTGCAGAAACTGCTTGTCCAGGGCCGCATCCGCCAGGGTAAAGGGCACGTTCATCAGTGAACGGCTGGCCAGTTCCACCGGATTGGCATAAAAATCACTGCCGTCTATGGCCGCGTACAACTTTTCCGCCTTGCGCTGGTTGATGGCACCCATCGCCTCCAGACCACCACCGCGCTGCAGCCAGTCAAACACCAGACCCGACAGGTACAGGGCATAGGTCGGCGGCGTGTTGTACATGGAGTCGCTGTCCGCGGCGGTCTGCCAGTTGAGCATGGCGGGGCACTTGGCATCCGCGCGGCCCAGCAGGTCGCGGCGCACGATCACCAGGGTGAGACCGGCGGGTCCGATATTCTTCTGGGCACCGGCGTAAATCACCCCGAAGTCATCAACATTCAAAGGGCGTGACAAGATAGTGGACGACATATCCGCCACCAGGGGCACCTGTACCTGCGGGATCCAGAAATACTCCACACCGCCAATGGTTTCATTGGGGGTGTAGTGCAGGTAGGCCGCATCTGCGCCCAACTGCCAGCTATCCTGTGGCGGTATGGTGGAGAAGTTTGTATCTTCAGAAGACGCTGCCACATTAACGTCGCAGTAACGCTTCGCCTCGGCGATGGCCTTTTTGGACCACTGACCGGTGTTGACGTAGTCGGCGGCGCCCTTGTCGCCGAGCAGGTTCAGCGGCACGGCAGAAAACTGCGTGCTCGCACCTCCTTGCAGGAACAGCACGGCATAATCGTCGGATATGCCCAGCAAATCACGCAGGGTCTGCTCGGCGCGGTGCGCCACACCCACGACCTCAGGGCCGCGGTGGCTCATTTCCATCAGGGACAGGCCCTTGCCATGCCAGTCCAGCATTTCATCGCGGGCGATTTCCAGCACCGACTCGGGCAGAGAGGCCGGCCCGGCGCAAAAGTTGTAACAACGGGTCATTGTGCTTGTTTCCTTTGAATCTGGAACAACGGCGTACTGCTACTGCGTGTCGCCGTCTTCTGTTTCATTTTCGAACACCACCTCGGGCGCCGGTTCATCGATGCGCTCTACGCCCACCAGGTGCTCTCCTGCTTTGGTGCGTATGACGCGCACGCCCTGTGTATTGCGACCCAGCACCGACACTTCGTCGGTACGGGTTCTTACCAGGGTGCCCTGATTGGAGATCAACATCAGCTCGTCGCCCTCAAATACCTGCACCGCACCGACCAGCTTGCCGTTACGGTCACTGGTAGACATGGCAATGACACCCTTGTTGCCGCGACCCTTGGTGGGGAAATCCTCAATTGCGGTGCGCTTGCCGTAGCCGTTCTCACTGACGGTGAGCACCTTGCCATCTGCCTGCGGAATAATCAGCGAGATCATGCTGTGGCCGTCGCCCAGGCGAATACCGCGCACGCCTCTGGCAGTACGACCCATGGCGCGCACATCTTCCTCTTTAAAACGCACCGCTTTACCCTCACTGCTGAACAGCATGACATCGCAGTCGCCTACAGTGATGGCGGTGCCCACCAGCACATCACCCTCGTCCAACTCCAGGGCGCGCAGGCCTACACTGCGCTGGCGAGAGAAATTCGTCAGGGCGGTTTTCTTGACCGTGCCATTGGCGGTTGCCATAAAGATGTAGTGCCCTTCGGTGTACCCCTCCACCGGCAGAATGGATGTCACCCGCTCACCCTCTTCCAGCGGCAACAGGTTGACCATGGGCCGGCCGCGGGAGTTCCGCCCCGCCAGCGGTATCTGGTACACCTTCAGCCAGTAAACCTTACCCAGGTTGGAGAAGCACAGAATGGTGGCGTGGGTGCTGGCGATCAGCAGGTGCTCGACAAAATCCTCGTCTTTAACCGCGGTGGCGGACTTACCCATGCCGCCACGACGCTGGGCCTGGTAGTCGGTCAGGGGTTGGGTCTTGGCGTAGCCCCCGTGGGAAATGGTGACCACCCTATCCTCTTCGGTGATCAGGTCTTCCACCGTCAGGTCGTGCTGGGACGCGGTAATTTCAGTGCGGCGCTCATCACCGTACTCGGCGACGATTTCTTCCAGCTCCTCACGGATCACCAGCTTCAAACGCTCCGAATCACCCAGGATATCGAGAAAATCAGCGATTTCACGCAACCGCTCCTGATATTCGTTCAGCAGTTTTTCATGTTCCAGCCCGGTCAGGCGATGCAGGCGCAGATCCAGGATAGCCTGGGCCTGTACCGGCGACAGGTAATATTTGCCGTCACGCAGTCCGTACCGGGGATCCAGGTCATCCGGGCGGCAGGTGTCACTGCCCGCGCGCTCCAGCATGCCGGTGACTTCGCCGGAGGCCCAGGACTGCGCCAGTAATTTCTCCCTGGCTTCAGATGAGCTGGCAGATGCCTTGATCAGCGCGATGACCGGGTCGATATTGGTCAGCGCGATCGCCAGGCCTTCCAGGATATGGCCGCGTTCGCGTGCCTTGCGCAGCAGGTACACGGTGCGCCGCGTCACCACTTCACGGCGATGGCGGATGAAAGCTTCCAGGAACTCCTTGAGATTCAGGATCTTCGGCTGACCATCGACCAGCGCCACCATGTTAATGCCGAACACGGACTGCAGTCCGGTCTGGGCATAGAGATTGTTAAGCACCACATCGCCGATTTCGCCACGGCGCAGTTCAATGACAACACGCATGCCGTCCTTGTCGGACTCGTCGCGCAGTTCGGTAATGCCCTCTATCTTCTTGTCCTTGACCAGCTCTGCGATGCGCTCGATCAGGCGGGCCTTATTCAACTGGTAGGGCAGTTCGTGAATAAGGATGATGTCCTTGCCCCGCTTTTCATCCTGTATCACTTCCGCCCGCGCCCGCACATAGATGCGGCCGCGGCCGGTGCGGTAGGCCTGGATGATGCCCGCGCGGCCATTGATGATGCCTGCGGTGGGAAAATCAGGGCCCGGAATGTGCTCCATCAGCTCATCGACCGTCAGTTCGGGGTTGCTGATTAAAGCCAGGCAGCCACTGATCACCTCATTGATGTTATGCGGCGGGATATTGGTCGCCATACCCACGGCGATGCCGGAAGAACCGTTGATCAACAGGTTGGGCACCCGGGTGGGCATCACCGCGGGAATACGCTCGGTGCCGTCGTAGTTGTCTACGAAGTCCACCGTCTCCTTGTCCAGATCCGCCAGTATCGAATGGGCGATCTTGCGCATCCGAATCTCGGTATACCGCATGGCGGCGGCCGAATCCCCGTCCACCGAACCAAAGTTACCCTGGCCATCCACCAGCATATAGCGCAGTGAAAATGGCTGGGCCATGCGCACTATGGCTTCATACACCGCGGAATCGCCGTGGGGATGGTATTTACCGATAACATCGCCCACTACACGGGCCGATTTTTTGTAGGCCTTGTTCCAGTCGTTGTTGAGCTCGTTCATGGCGAACAGGATGCGCCTGTGCACGGGCTTGAGACCGTCTCGCACATCGGGCAGGGCCCTTCCTACGATCACACTCATGGCGTAATCGAGGTAGGACTGCTTCATCTCGTCCTCGATATTGACGGGAAGAATTTCTTTGGCTATTTCACCCATGTACAACGGTTTCCTTGAGTACCTACGAAATGGCTTTCACGACAGCGGCCAAGCCTCTATAACGGGCTCTTCAAAGCCGCACAGACAGTATTGCGCGCGCCTGAAAACAAACCGCCGATTATACGGGAAGATGACCCCTTCTCGCCATATTTTTGCAGAATTTCGCCGCAATTCAGGTAGCTCCGGCAGATATTCAGCCGGCTCTGGCGGTTTTGCGGTTATACTTCTGCGCGGACTCCAAACTTCCAACATAACGGCCGTCAACTGGCGGTTTTTTGACCAGATGCAGACACCTGAGGGAACCCGAATCACGCCCCATGAGCGCGCTACCACAAACCGCTGATATGCTGCTTCATCCGGACTGGGTGGTACCGGTGGTACCCCGCGGCGCAATGCTGGAAAACTACAGTATCGCCCTGACCAACGACCGCATCACAGCCCTGCTACCGCGCCGCGAAGCCGAGGAAATTGACGCCCGACAGGTCTTGGAATTACCCGGGCACGCCCTGCTGCCCGGCCTGATCAACTGCCACGGCCACGCCGCCATGAGCCTGTTGCGCGGCTATGCGGACGACCTGGCCCTGATGCCCTGGCTGGAGCAGCATATCTGGCCCGCCGAGGCCGCCCATGCCAGCAGCCAATTCGTGCGCGATGGGACCGAACTGGCCATCGCCGAAATGATCCGCTCGGGCACCACGACTTTCAGCGATATGTACTTTTTCCCCGATAGTTGCGCCGCCACCGCGGAGCGCCTGGGCATGCGCTGCCAGATCACCTTCCCGGTCCTGGACTTTCCCACCGCCTGGGCCCGTGACGCGGATGAATACATCAGCAAGGGACTGGCCCTGCGCGACGACATCAAACACAGTGCGCTGGTGTCGCTGGGGTTTGGCCCCCATGCGCCCTATACCGTATCGGAAGCCAACCTGGTGAAAGTGGCCATACTGGCGGCAGAACTGGATGTGGCGGTACAAATCCACCTGCACGAGACGGCCGGTGAAGTGCTGCTGGCCGTTGAACAAAATGGCGAGCGGCCATTGGACACGCTGCACCGACTGGGCCTGCTCGGCCCCAGGACCCAATGCGTGCACATGACCGATCTGGGAGACCAGGATATCGCCCTGCTGGCGGCCACCGGCGCGCATGTGGTGCACTGCCCGCAATCCAATATGAAACTGGCCTCCGGCACCTGCCCGGTGAGCAAGCTGATGAGTGCGGGCGTCAACGTGGCCCTGGGCACCGACAGCGCCGCCAGCAACAACGACCTCAACCTGTTCAGCGAGATAAAGACCGCAGCCTTGCTGGCCAAACTGCAATCGGGAGATGCCACCGCGCTGCCCGCCGCTGATGCCCTGGCCATGGCGACCATCAACGGCGCCCGGGCACTGGGCATGGAAAACAGCATAGGCAGCCTGGAGGTGGGCAAACAGGCGGACCTGATCGCCGTGGATCTGGGCGGCCCCGAATCCCAGCCCCTTTACAACCCTCTGTCACAGCTGGTATACGCCTGCAATGGCAGCCAGGTAAGCCACAGCTGGATTGCCGGCGAGATGGTAATGGAGCAACGACAACTCACCCACATTGACCTGCCCGCCCTGGCGGCACGTACCCGGGCCTGGCAGCAGCGAATCGCCGCTACAGCGAACCTGCAGGAATGACCAATAGTGCCCCGCCAATGCGCTTTCCGCAAAACCTGAAAGCCGTCATTTTCGACCTGGACGGCACACTGGTAGACACCGCTGACGAATTCGTACCCGTGGTCCAGGCCCTGCGGGCTGAGCACGGCCATGGGGAAATGGATCCGCAACGCATCCGCGCCTCGGTCTCCAACGGCGCCCGGGCACTGGTCAGCCTGGGACTGGATATGAGCGAGGACGCCCCGCAGTTCGAGAGCAAACGCCTGCGCCTGCTGGAGTTGTACAGCGAGGTGCTGGGCAGCATCGCCAGGCCCTATCCGGGTATAGAGACGCTGCTGGGCGAACTGCACAAAAGGGGCATCGCCTGGGGCATTTCGACCAACAAACCACGGCTCTACACCGAGCCACTGCTGCAGCGCCTGAACATACAGCCACAAGCCGGCAGTGTGGTGTGCCCCGATGACGTGACCGAGCGCAAACCGCACCCAGAGTCTCTTTACCTCAACTGCACAGAGCTGAACTGCTCGCCCGGTGAGGCCATTTACGTGGGCGACCACCTGCGCGACATCGAGGCGGGACGACGCGCCGGTATGTACACCATTGCGGCCACCTACGGCTATATAGAACCGGACGACGACCCCTACAACTGGGGCGCCGACGCTCATGCCGCGAGCAGCACCGAGTTACTCAGTTTGATCCTGGGCCAGTAGAGATAGAGAGCACAACATGGAAATACTAACCGCCCCAGCTGATTATGCACCCCGGGCTGACCTGCTAGGCGGCAAGACCATTGTTGTCACCGGCGCCGGCGACGGTATCGGCCGGGCTGCAGCCCTGCGCTACGCCCGACACGGCGCAACCGTCATTTTGCTGGGCCGAACGGGCAGCAAGCTTGAAGCTGTGTATGACGAGATAGAGGCAGGCGGCGGGCCCCGACCCGGCTTCATTGAACTGGACCTGGCCACAGCAGCCGAAGAAAACTACCAGACCCTGGCCAATAACCTGGCCACCGAGTTTCCTCACCTGGACGGTCTCCTGCATAACGCCAGTATCCTGGGGGACCGACGGCCGATTGAAAGCGCCGGCTACGCCACCTGGCAGGAAGTTATGCAGGTCAACGTCAACGCCCAGTTTCTGCTGACGCGCTACCTGCTGCTGCCCCAGTTGCAGGAGGCACCGGCTGCCTCCATTGTATTCACTTCATCCGGGGTGGGACGCACGGGCAGAGCCTACTGGGGAGCCTATGCGGTATCCAAGTTCGCAACTGAGGGTTTTATGCAGGTACTGGCCGACGAGCTGGAAAACACCTCGAGCGTTAGGGTAAACAGCCTCAACCCGGGGGCGACCAATACCAGCATGCGCAGGACCGCCTACCCGGCGGAAACACCCACAGACAACCCCGCGCCGCAGGATATTATGCAGGCTTATCTATATCTGATGGGGGATGACAGCGCCGGGGTCACCGGCAAGGCCTTTAACGCCCGGTAGGTGCGGGGCGACCCTGCTTTCTTGCCCGGCCACGACCATGGCGCTTGCCAAACTGGCGCTCCATCACCTCGCGCTCTTTGGCCGTGCCGCGCTTCATGTCCTTGATCGGCAGCCCCGCCATACGGTACAGGCTCTTGATCTCTTTCAGCTCCAGCTCCACCCACTGCCCCTGCTTGACCTTGGAGGGGATAAACACTTCACCGTAACGCACCCGCTTGAGGCGCGATACCGTGAGGCCTTG